>Ga0209231_1000361_pt1 | contig 27421 bp, 25 predicted proteins | sample Deesub45470m_DNA_FD_188086 | JGI IMG/M metagenome (GOLD analysis project Ga0209231, IMG submission 188086) | Deep subsurface microbial communities from North Pacific Ocean - 450_OLKR46/470m Metagenome (SPAdes) (version 2) | ecosystem: Environmental > Terrestrial > Deep subsurface > Unclassified ... | reverse complement strand
GATTCACTGAGAAATCACGGTTAATTAAGCGCAAATCTGCGCCAATTACATTCGCATGATTAATCACCGTTTCAGGCGGATTCACGTCTCCACATATCGCTAGCTTGTGCGGGCGATAAATACCTGCTTTCTCAGTGCCAACCTTTTCTCTAGTATCACCTAAATACTCCAAATGATCTAAATCAACACAAGTAATAATCGAACAAGTTGGCTCGAAAACATTGACTGCATCTAAACGCCCGCCCATCCCTACTTCTAAAATGGCAACATCTAAATTGGATTGCGCAAAATGCCACATAGCAGCCAATGTACCCATTTCAAAATAAGTCAGTACGATATCACCACGTGCTTGTTCTACAGCGGAAAAGGCGGTGCATAAAGCTTCATCTGACACGACTTGATGATTAACGCGCACACGTTCGTTATAACGCTGTAAATGTGGAGAAGTATAAGTGCCAACACGGTAGCCAGCAGCGAGATAAATACTTTCCAACATGGCACACGTCGAACCTTTGCCATTGGTGCCAGCAATACTAATAATAGGAAATGTTGGCGACAAGTCCATGCGAAGTGCAACATCGCTCACCCGCTCTAAACCCATTGCTATGGATTTTGGATGGAGTGCTTCTATATACGCCAACCACTGCGCAAGCGATTGTGGGGTTAAATCATTCACAGAATTGGCCGCCAAACATAGAGTAGCGCTAAACAGCGTGCATTAAGTTAGATAATAAATTATGTAATTTTTCACGCATCTCGCGTCGATCGATAATCATATCAATGGCACCATGCTCTAATAAAAACTCAGCACGCTGGAAGCCATCAGGCAAGGTTTCACGCACAGTTTGCTCAATCACACGCGGACCAGCAAAACCAATTAATGCATTTGGCTCAGCAATAATAATGTCGCCCAGCATGGCAAAACTAGCTGATACGCCGCCCATGGTAGGATCGGTTAGAATTGAAATGAATGGCAAGCCAGCTTGAGAGAGTTTCGTCAAAGCTGCACTTGTTTTTGCCATTTGCATTAACGATAGCAAGCCTTCTTGCATACGTGCCCCACCGCTGGCGGCAATACAGATAAAAGGTGTTTTCTGCTCAATAGCGGCATTCACGCCTCGCACAAAACGCTCGCCAACAACAGAACCCATTGAACCACCCATAAATTTAAATTCAAAAGCAGCTACCACAACAGGCATCTCTAAAATAGCTCCTTGCACTACAATTAAAGCATCCAACTCTTTAACTGCTTTTTGCGCTTCTTTCATGCGTTCAGTGTATTTTTTGCTGTCTTGAAATTTCAATGAATCCACTGGCGTTACATTTGCGCCAATTTCCACTTGAACACCTTGATCAAGCAAAAAGCCGATTCTCGCTCTAGCAGAAATACGGTTATGGTGATCACATTGTGGACACACTTCTGAGTTAGTTTCTAAATCTGTTTTATACAACACAGATTGACAGGCGTCGCACTTACTCCATAATCCTTCAGGCATATTGCGCTTTTGCACATTGCCGACAACATGTTGAATCTTTTGTGGAATCTTATCTAACCAACTCATCGCTTACCCCAATATTGTTTTAATCGATTGCTGAACGCAACTCTTCTATTAATGCACTAATATTTGCTACTAATGTTTCTTCACTTGATTGCTCAATTGTTAATACCGTACGACTACCAACCACAACTGCATCGGCAAAAGCAGCAACCGATTTTGCCGTTGCTGCATCTTTAACACCAAAACCAACACCAACTGGCAAACTTGTTTGTTTGCGAATATTTGCAACGCGCGCTTTTACTTCTTCAACATCCAAGTTAGCTGCACCAGTTACGCCTTTTAACGACACATAATACAAGAAACCGGTTGCTTGTTTCACCACTAAATCAATGCGTTTTGCCTCAGTTGTTGGTGAAAGCAAGAAAATGCTATCGATGTCATGTTTATTTAACTCGGCAATAAAACCTTCACACTCTTCTGGCGGGTAATCGACCGTTAACACACCATCTACACCAGACTCTTTTGCAATCGCAGCAAAAGCCGCAGCACCCATCGCTTCAATTGGATTGGCATAGCCCATAAGTACAACTGGCGTGTTGTCGTCATTAATTCTAAATTCTTTGACTAACGCTAATACTTTGCGTAAACCAACTTTGTGTATTAACGCACGTTCACTAGCACGTTGAATCACAGGGCCATCAGCCATTGGATCTGAAAAAGGTACGCCTAGCTCAATAATATCAGCACCCGACTTGACCATGGCATGCATCAACTCAACTGTGAATTTAGGGTGCGGATCGCCCGCGGTAATATATGGAATGAGTGCTTTTTTATTATTAGCTTTTAAGGTTGCAAAGGTTGATTGTATTCTTGACATAAATGGAGTCTAATTTTTATAAAGTGATGTTAGCAAGCTTGGCGACCGTATTGATGTCTTTATCACCACGACCAGAAAGGTTAACGAGAATAATCTCGTCTTTACCCATGGTTTTAGCCATTTTTTCTGCATGCGCTAACGCATGGCTAGACTCTAATGCAGGAATGATCCCCTCTGTACGACATAAGCTATGGAATGCCGCCATTGCTTCATCATCGGTAATACCAACATATTCTGCACGCTTAATGTCTTTTAACCAAGCATGTTCTGGTCCAACGCCTGGGTAATCCAAACCAGCAGAAATAGAGTGCGTTTCAATGATATTGCCATCTTCATCTTGCATTAAATAGGTGCGATTTCCGTGTAAAACACCAACTGCACTATTCGTGCTGAGTGGCGCTGCATGTCGGCCCGTTTCCAAACCATGACCTGCTGCCTCAACGCCAATCAAACGCACATTTGGCACATCGATATATGGGTAAAAAATACCCATCGCATTAGAACCACCACCGACACAAGCTACTACCGCATCAGGCTGACGTCCAATCATCTCTTGCATTTGCTCTTTTGCTTCGATGCCGATGATTGCTTGAAAATCACGTACCATCATCGGATAAGGATGTGGGCCAGCCACCGTGCCAATGATATAAAACGTATCTGAAATATTGGTTACCCAGTCGCGCATCGCTTCATTTAAAGCGTCTTTTAGCGTTTTTGAACCACTTTCTACCGGTACCACTGTTGCACCAAGCAATTTCATTCTAAACACATTAGGCGCTTGACGTTTAACATCTTCGCTACCCATATAAACCACGCACTCCAAGCCTAAGCGTGCCGCAATGGTTGCCGTTGCAACCCCATGCTGCCCTGCGCCTGTTTCAGCAATGACTCTAGGCTTACCCATGCGCTTAGCCAGTAATGCTTGGCCGATGGTGTTATTCACCTTGTGCGCACCAGTATGGTTTAAATCTTCACGTTTTAAATAGATTTGCGCACCACCAACTTTATCAGACCATCTTTGCGCATGGTAAATCGGGCTTGGACGTCCGACAAAGTGTTTTAAATCATAGGCATACTCAGCCAGAAACTCAGGGTCATGGCGATATTTTTCATACATCAAACGCAATTCATCTAATGCTTCAACCAATGTTTCTGCGACAAAAGAACCGCCAAATTGACCAAAGTGACCACGCTCATCTGGCATATCGTATAACTGCATTACTTACCCCTAACTATTGGCATGCACAATGACACGCCCAATTAATCATGTATAACTCGTTTACTTAAGTGCTAACTGCGTCCATAAATGCGGCAATTTTTGTTGAATCCTTAATCCCTTTTGCTTGCTCCACACCACCACTCACATCAACGGCGTAAGGTTGCACTTGCTGTATTGCCTCTTTTACATTATCTGGCGTTAAACCACCCGCAAGAATAATCGGCTTAGTCATCTGCTTAGGAATTAAATTCCAATCAAACACTTGACCAGTACCCCCAAAAGCGGCATCTGAATGTGCATCCAACAACAATGCTTTAGCACTAATATAGGTTTGTGCGTATTGTATCAAATTTGTGTCAGATTTAACGCGAATTGCTTTTAAATAAGGCAATCCATATTGGGCACACTCAGCCGCCGACTCATCACCATGAAACTGTAACAAATCAATTTTCACATTATTTAATACTGCATTCACTTCCTGTTGCGTGGGATTGACAAATAAAGCAACCACACTAACAAAAGGCGGTAATAACGCACTAATTTCAGCAGCCTGTGCAATTGTTACATAGCGCGGGCTAGACGCATAAAAAACCAAGCCAATCGCATCGGCGCCAAGTTCAACAGCCGACAATGCATCTTCTACTCGAGTAATCCCGCAAATTTTCACACGCGTTCGCATAAATTCCGTCACTTGTTGATTAATTAATCTGTAAGCCTATCTTAAACTGAACAGGCTGTCACAACTTCCTAATATGAGCTAAGACTAAATTATCGCAATTTGCCGCTCATCACTTGGTAGCTGCCACTTTTGATCATACGCAACGCCAGTTAAATATAAGCCATTAGCAGAGAAAGTTGGCGGTGAAATGGTTCTATCTTGTTTAGCAAGCAAATCTCTAATTAACTCTGGCGGATGCTTGCCATTACCCACATAAATGAGTGCGCCCAGCATATTGCGCACTTGATGTTGCAAGAATGCATTTGCAGCAAATTTAAAGACAAACTTATGACCAAACTGTTCAATACTAGCTTCATGTAGCGTTCTAATCGGCGTCTTTGCTTGACATTCACTGGCTCGAAAAGCACTAAAATCATGCTCCCCGATTAAATAATTAGCACCTTGTTGCATTGCTTGCAGATTGAGTGGTAAGTGATACCACCCTGCTTTAGTCGCAAGAATCGCTGGCGCAATTGAATGGTTAACCAGTAAATATTCATACTGGCGAAGTTGCGCTGAAAATCTTGCATGAAAATCATCCGTTACACGCTTTGCCCAAACAACCCGAACAGACGCTGGCAAAAATGCATTAACGCCACGCGCCCATGCGTTATCAGGCCTTATTGCGGTCGTATCAAAATGCACAACCTGCATCAGCGCATGAACACCTGTATCGGTTCGTCCAGCCGCATGCACACGGACGGGATGCTGCGCGATTGAAGCAATCGCCGCCTCTAATGCATCTTGCACGCCACAACCATTTGGTTGGCTCTGCCAACCACAATAACTTGCGCCGTCATACTCTATACCCAATGCAATACGCATTTAAGAAGCCAAAAGAAAACTAGCTATCAACAATAAAAACATCAAACTGAGCACAATATAATCAACCTGCGTTTGTTGTGGGTTTTCTAAACGAATAGCGACATCGTTATCTTCCATATCGGTTGCTGCATCCAAGTAGTGAGAGAGTCCTTTTGTCATTGATAGCTTTTCACCGCTAGATTGTTGCAAATCTACATAATGTAGCGTGAGCCATAAGCGTGCAGCAAAGCGTTTTATATCAAGCCCGATAGACGACAACGGTTGTATTAAGAAATAGATACCAGAAATTAATTGCTGCTTAGTATTCTGCATTAATATCAACGACAGCAGCGCCAGCATGGTTGCAATCCGTAGCACTTGCTCCAACCCCATCAAAATACCCTCATAACTAGGCTTAAGGTTAAAGGGCCACGCTGCAATATGTTCTCCTGGTGTATTGAATGCAAAAATAACAAACATCACCAAATAAAACCATTTCAGCCGATAGCTCAAGCGAAAATAATGTCGATTATTAACATAGAGTAATAACCCTAATAACAAAGGCATGAGCATCAATAAAATAGCGATATGCCAACCATTAACCAACAATGCAAAAAGAAAAAAAGTGATTAGCTGGGTTTTTGTATTCACTTTAAACATTAGCTGTCCTTACTGAATTCTTACAAGCCATTATAAGCCATATAAAAAGCCGGACATAAGCCCGGCTTTAGGAAAATAGCGCACATTACGCTAATGAAGCTAATATCTGATCGGCACGTTTACGTTGGCTAGTGTTGCCTTCTTTTAATACTTCTTCTAACAATTCTTTCGCACCATCTTTATCTTCCATGTCGATATAGGCCGCGACCAATTCTAGTTTTGTCTCAACCTCTTCATACGCTGGCGTCATTGGCTCGTCTATAGCCGCCTCTTCATCTTCGACTTCAGAGTCGGTTGCAAAAGAAATTTCATCACTGATATCTAACGAAATACCAGAAACGTCCAAAATATTGGCACTTTTCGTATCTAATCCATTTTGACTACTGTCTTCATCAACACCAAAATCAAAATCGTCATCATCATTAACTTCATCGCTGCCTAATGATGCCTTGTTAGCCTCTACCTCTGCTGTTAATGGCATATCCAATGTCAATTCACTTGGCACTTCAAACTGTATGTCTGTCTCTGCTACTTTTGCCTCTACAGGCTTTTCTGTTGCAAATGTTGGGAAATCTAAACTAGGCATATCACTTTTCGCTTTTACCACCGCGGAAGCCTCATCTGTTTTATTCAAATCAAACTGTAAGGCCGTCTCCTGTTTATCTAAGTTAGACTCAACCACATCATCTGCATGCTGGAATGACATTTCCGCAGATGAATCATCCACACCTGCCACAGCCTGCTGACTTCCATCAGTATTGTCTGCTACTGAAAAATCCAAATCAACTTCCGCCGCTAGTGGTGAGTCAGAAAAATCTGATGCATCCAATTCATTATCAACAGTCTCATTGTTTATTGATTCAGATTTTATTGATTCAGGTTTTAATGGTTCAGGTTTAGCCAACGCAGGCTTAGCTGCAACCATATCAGGCTCAGACGTGCTTTCTTTATCCATGATTTGATTAGCTTGATTCGCTTCGGCTGTTTTAGCGATAACCGTTTCTTCTAACTGGTATAGCGGATTATTTGGTTCTAATTTAGCACCTATCTCAGCTACTTTTATCCAAGTTGGATTATCAGCACCTAAAACAGAGAACATTTCTCCAGCCACTGCTTCAAAAGCAGCTGTATTTTTATTAGATACATACATTTCAAGCAACTTAAGGTGCAACTCATAACGTTGAGGCTCTTTTGATATTGCATCTTTTAGAATCTCTTCCGCTTGTGCATCTCGACCATAGGCCATGTAAACTTCCGCTTCAGCAATCGGATCAACATCGTTTGTATCAATCAATGCATTACTGGTGCTATGAGAGAAGTCAGTTAAAAATGAAGTATCGCCGGTGGCAACAGCGACTGAAGCACTGTCGCCAAACACAGTGCTCGCTTTCAAACTACCTGACGTCATAATGCCTTGCTCAAAGTCTTGAAGCTGTTTGCTACGCTTATTTCTAATAAATAACCAAATAGCAATCAACAACGCCAAGACACCAACGATGGCAAGCAGTATTGTTTTGTTTAAACTGTTAAATTTATCTAGTATCGTATCAAGCAAGCTGGCAAAGAAGCTAGGCTGTTTTGCTTCTGGAGCTGTTGATTTCGGTGGCGCTGCTGCAGGTTTTTTTGCTGTTGCTTGTGGTTTAGCAGTATCTGCACCAGTCTCTGATGGCTTCGTCTTTTCTAAGTTGCTTTCTGCTCCTGCAACAGCATCAGCTTGTGCTGACTGCTCTTGCGCATTTAACATAGTGTTATTTTTAAGTGCCAATAACTTTTGCATGTCTTCGATTTGCTTTTCTAACGCAGCCGTTCTATCTTCAGCCTCTTTCAACCCTTTTTCACGTGCACTAACCTCTTCTTGTAATGCCGTTAGTTTAGCCTGTGTATTCGCACTTATTTCTGTTGTGTCCGCTGTTGATAATTTCACAACATCTTTCGTCGAATCAGTCGAAGCCGATTTATCTTCTGCAGCCGAATTGATTTTTCCACTACTTGACTGCGTATCCTCATTACTCGCTTGAGCTGCCTTTTGGGCAACAGCTTCTGCTAATTTATTACGATACTTATTCCAATCAGCCGTTTGCAGTTTAATTTCACTATTAACATGCTGGTTAGTCATTGCATTTAATGCATCTTCTGAAGGTGCTTGTAAAATTTTACCTACTTTGAGCCGATTCATATTTTTACCATCAAAGGCTTCAGGGTTCGCTTCAAAAAGCGCGACCAGCACTTTATCTAAATCCACACCTGCTGGTTGCATACGACGTGCAATTTTGTATAAGGTATCGCTTTTTTTTGTTAGATGTTCTTGTTCAGGTGATGTCAATGATGATGGTTGTGTTTTATTAGCAATATCACCATTTGTCTTTTTAATAGATGCATTATCAAACTGATTAGCTACTGGCGCCTGAGTTTGGCTTGCTGCAGGATTGTAACTAGGGGGGTCTAGTAAGACTGTATATTGTCGAGAGATTCGACCATTGCTCCATTCCACAACAACTAACAAATCCAAAACTGGTTCGGCAATCGCGCTATTTGAAGTTAATTTAAGAATATTATTACCAGCACTTTTACTGATGCGCAGTTTAATTTCATTGTGTACTGCCAACCGCGTTAAGCCTTGCTCTGTGTAAGCGGTTTCTGAATCGATTTTCGCTTGCAATGATGCAAGCTCAGCTGGTGTCATGGACAATAATTCGATACTGGCATTTAATGGCTCGCCTAATGCAGATGTCACATTAACTGAGCCCAACCCTGCCGCAAAAGCGGATATAGGGAATGCCATCAAAAATAAAACAATTGCTATTTTCTTTATTATCGAGAAATACACTATTCCACCTTAAAATTTCAACGCTTAAATCACTAGGATTATCACCGTTTATACACAACAAACAAGCTAACATCAATTAGTTATAGATGCAAGCTCACAACACACATTATGTTCTTTCTGTATGTAATTGTTTATGAGTCTTGTCGCTTTTTCACAAAAACATTCTAATTATCATTTACCAATATGCGCAACATACGTCGCAATGGCTCTGCAGCGCCCCATAACAGCTGGTCACCGACTGTAAATGCAGCTAAATATTCACCACCCATTGCCAATTTGCGTAATCGGCCAACTGGTGTGGCCAGTTTACCTGTCACGGCTGCGGGAGAAAGCGCTTTAACGCTCGCTTCCTTCTGATTAGGCACCACTTGTGCCCATTCATTGGCTTCACTTAGCATTTGCTCTATTTCATTTAACGGCACATCTTGCTTTAACTTAAGGGTAAGCGCTTGTGAGTGGCATCGCATCGCACCAATACGGACACATAAACCATCAATTGGAATCGGATTGTCAGCGCGCCCAATAATCTTATTGGTTTCAACGCCACCTTTCCACTCTTCTTTACTTTGCCCGCTGGCAACCTCTTTATCGATCCAAGGAATTAAACTGCCTGCTAGAGGTGCGCCAAAATGCTTTGTTGGCAATAAGTCTGATTGAATGGTTTCTGCAACTACTTTATCAATTTCCAATATAGCTGATGATGGATCGGCCAATAAGCCTTGAACAGAGGCGTGAATCGTACCCATTTGTGCAATCAGTTCGCGCATATTTTGTGCACCAGCGCCAGAAGCCGCTTGGTAAGTCATGGAGCTTGCCCATTCAATTAAATCAGCTTTAAACAAACCATGCAGCGACATCAGCATCAATGAAACAGTGCAGTTTCCACCAATCCAGTTTTTACCACCAGCGTGTAACGCATCTTTGATGACATGCATATTGACTGGATCAAGCACAATGACAGCCTCTTTTTCCATACGCAATGTAGAAGCCGCATCAACCCAATGACCATTCCAGCCATCGGCTCTTAGTTGTGGGAATATTTCAGTAGTGTAATCGCCGCCTTGACAAGACACAATGACATCCATTGCTTTTAATTCAGCAATATTTTTTGCGTCTTTCAGCGCAGGCGAATCTTTCCCCACATCAGGCGCAGCGCTTCCTGCTTGTGATGTGGTGAAAAATTGTGGTTCTATGTCCGCAAAATCATTTTCTTGCATCATGCGTTGCATGAGCACAGAGCCGACCATCCCACGCCAACCAACAAAACCTACTTTTAACATACCCTATCCATTTCTTGATGCATAACTTGTTACCTATTCACTCAACTAAATTACTTAGTTGATTTCTGAACTGCTTCGCCTGCTTTTTCTAAGTCTTTACCAACACCATCAACCGTGTTGCAACCTGCAAAAAAACCTACTAACAAAATAGCCATTACTAAACGATACATAAAAATCTCTCCTAATTAATCGCGAAAATTACCGAATTTAAGGGGAAAATCGGTAATGCTTTTTTTCACCAGAGCAATGGCGTCTTGCAAAATGTCGCGTTTCGCGCCATTCACTCGCACTGCCTCACCTTGGATACTTGCTTGCACCTTCATGCCACTGTCTTTGATTGCTTTGACGATTTTTTTAGATAAGTCGTTATCAATACCGTCTTTCACAGCCAACTCTTGCTTTACTTTACTGCCAGAAATCGTTTGCACAGTCTTATGCTCCAACCGTTTAGAAGAGTCAGGTTCTTTCTTCTCCATGGCGGGCAATAAAATATCTTTAATTTGATCCAACTGAAACTCGTTATCACCAAACAAGGTAATCACAGAGTCTTTATCGTTAAACTCAACCTTAGCCGAGGTGCCTTTAAAGTCATAGCGGTTACCTATCTGTTTGGCCGCCGTATCAATCGAGTTACTAAGCGCAACCTTATCTACTTCTGATGTAATATCAAATGAAGGCATTTAATCTCCTTTTAATCTTCTCTTAATATGCAATGATACTTAATAGATTACTCGTAGTGACAGACGTAATCTAAGGTTTCAACTGTTTCTATATCAAAACTAGTATTGCCACCAATGGCAAATTTATCACCCGCTTGATAGGTTTTCCACTCATCTTGCCCTGCCAATTTAACCTTACACACGCCAGTATTAATTTCCATTAATTCTGGAGATTCCGTCTTAAAGGTTAATGTACTTGGAAAAATAACACCCAAAGTGTTACGCGTTCCATTTGGAAACAATACGGTATGACTCACACATTTACCATCAAAGTAAATATTTGCCTTCTTTTTTACACTTACATTATCAAACTGAGCCATGATTAATCTCCTAAATTGATCTCATTATTATTATCGCAGAAAAGCGACTATCAGTAACAGTTAAGTCCTGACAATCGCCCTTGCCGTTAACACAACATTACATTGCTGCAACGATTTGGTCACCCATTTCAGAGCAACTCACTTTTTTCATACCTTCTTCGTAGATATCGCTAGTACGGTATCCTGCAGCCAGCACTTTTTTCACTGCAGTTTCAATGCGAACCGCTGCGGCTTCATTATCAAAACTATAGCGCAACATCATCGCCACAGAAAGAATGGTCGCAATTGGGTTAGCCAAATTTTTACCTGCAATATCAGGTGCTGATCCGTGTGAAGGCTCATACAAACCTTGTTTACTTGCATTCAGTGAAGCAGAAGCTAGCATACCGATAGAACCGGTTAACATAGAAGCTTCATCCGATAAAATATCACCGAAGATATTACCAGTAACCATTACATCAAATTGTTTTGGGTTACGAATCAATTGCATCGCCGCGTTATCCACATACATATGACTTAATTCTACTTCTGGGTATTCTTTTGCCACGTCAATGACAATTTCTTTCCAAAATTCAGTTGTTTCCAGCACGTTAGCTTTATCAACTGAACATAATTTTTTACCACGTTTCATGGCAATACCGAATGCAACGTGCGCAATGCGACGCACTTCAGATTCTTTATAAATCATGGTGTTAAAGCCTTCGCGTTCACCTTCCTCATTCACGCGCATGCCGCGAGGCTGACCAAAATACACATCGCCCGTCAGTTCGCGCACAATCATAATATCCAAACCTGCCACCACTTCTGGCTTCAAGGTAGAAGCATTCGCCAACTCCGGGAATAGCACGGCTGGGCGCAAATTTGCAAACAACCCTAAATCTTTACGAATCGCCAACAAACCGCGCTCTGGGCGTAACGGACGATCTAAGTTGTCATATTGTGGGCCACCTACCGCACCAAGCAATACGGCATCTGCTGCGCGACATACTTTTTGTGTAAATTCTGGATATGGATGTCCATATTCATCATAAGCTTGACCACCCAATGGCGCTTCTGTGAACTCCATTTCCAAGCCTTCATTTTTCAATACATCCAACACGCGCAATGCTTGCTTAACGATTTCTGGACCAATACCATCACCTGGCAATACTGCAATTTTCATCATTATCTTTAATTCCTAATTAGTTATTTTTTAGCATTTTGACATAATTAAATAATAGCGTTATTAAGCAAACAACGTTAAGAAAACAACCATGGTTGCGTTGTTTTGTGTTGCTCTTCAAATGCTTTAATTTTGTCAGCATGGATTAATGTCAACCCAATTTCATCTAAACCATTGAGCAAATTACGTTTTGACGTCTCATTAACCTCAAAACTAAACGTCTCTCCTGATGGCATGGTAACGGTTTGTGAAGGCAAGTCTACATTCAAGGTATAACCCTGTGTCGCCACACACTCTTTAAATAATTGGTCGACCATTTCAGCGCTAGCTACAATCGGTAAAATACCGTTTTTAAAGCAATTATTATAAAAAATGTCAGCGAAACTTGGTGCAATAATGACGCGAAAACCGTAATCATCAATCGCCCAAGGCGCATGCTCACGGCTAGAACCGCAACCAAAGTTTTCACGTGCTAATAAAACTTGCGCACCTTTATAACGTGCTTGATTCATTACAAAGTCTTTGTTTAACGGACGGTTTGTGCAATCCATATCTGGCTCACCATAATTGGTATAGCGCCACTCATCAAATAAATAAGGGCCAAAGCCAGTACGTTTAATTGATTTCAAAAACTGTTTCGGGATAATCGCGTCCGTATCAACGTTAGCGCGATCTAAAGGGCATGCCAACCCAGTAATTTGTGTAAATGCTTTCATATTTATCTCCTCGCTTTAAACGTTACGCACATCAACAAAATGACCTGCAATTGCAGCCGCCGCCGCCATCGCTGGGCTCACCAAATGCGTACGACCACCAGGGCCTTGGCGACCTTCAAAGTTACGGTTTGACGTTGAAGCACAACGCTCACCAGCACTTAATCGATCTGCATTCATGGCTAAGCACATAGAGCAACCAGGCTCACGCCACTCAAAACCAGCATCGATAAAAATTTTATCTAAGCCTTCTTCTTCCGCTTGACGCTTAACAACACCTGAACCTGGTACAACCATCGCCACGTCAATATTGCTCGCGACTTTTTTACCTTTAGCCACAACAGCAGCAGCGCGCAAATCTTCAATCCGTGAGTTGGTGCAAGAGCCAATAAACACTTTGTCTAACTTAATATCCGTGATTGGCGTATTAGGTGTTAAGCCCATGTACTTCAATGCATTTTCAATACTAGTACGCTTAGTTGCATCTGTTTCTTTTGCTGGATCTGGCACTGTCGCACCAATTGGCAACACTTGCTCAGGTGAAGTACCCCAAGTCACTTGCGGCTGAATGTCTGCGCCATCCAATTCAATCACTGCATCAAAGTCAGCATCTGCATCTGAATGTAGGGTGTTCCAGTAAGCGACAGCAGCATCCCATTGGTCTGCTTTAGGCGCATATTGTTTACCTTTAAGATAAGCGGCTGTTTTCTCATCCGGCGCCATGATGCCAGCACGAGCGCCCGCTTCAATCGCCATATTACAGATGGTCATACGGCCCTCCATTGATAGCGCACTAATGACTTCACCACCAAACTCAATCGCATAGCCTGTGCCGCCTGCAGTACCCGTTATGCCAATCACCGCTAGCGCAACGTCTTTAGCCGTAATACCAATGCCAAGCTTGCCGTTCACTTTAACTAACATGTTTTTAGATTTTTTCGCAACCAAGGTTTGCGTTGCCATCACATGCTCTACTTCAGAAGTGCCAATGCCATGTGCTAATGCACCAAAAGCACCGTGTGTTGACGTGTGACTATCACCACACACCACAGTCATGCCAGGCAAAGTAGTACCATGCTCAGGGCCAATAACATGAATAATGCCTTGGTTTTTATCTTTAAATGGAAAATAAACCAAAGAGCCAAACTCTTTAATATTTTTATCCAAGGTTTCCACTTGCAAACGCGAAACTGGATCTTCAATGCCTTTGTCCCAATTCTGCGTAGGTGTATTATGGTCAGGATTCGCTACAATTGAACTATTGCGCCATGGTTTACGGCCAGCTAAGCGCAAGCCTTCAAAAGCCTGCGGGCTAGTCACTTCGTGCACCAAGTGTCTATCGATATAAAGCAAACTTGTACCATCCACATCTTGATGTACCAAATGGGAATCCCATAATTTATCGTAAAGCGTTTTTCCAGCCATCACAGCTCCTTTTAAATTCCAGTAAATTTCATTGTTTTTTAAATGTTGGTGCTATCATAACGACTTTTTAATACCCTAACAAGAATATAGTTTATACTGGTATAAATATTAATAGCTTAAGTAAAACATCAAATAAACCATGATCTCAGAAAAAAAAATTGATACGCGACGAAAAGAGCTAGGTGAATTCTTACAAGCGATTAGAAAGCGTGGCTCACCTGAAGAGTTTGGCTTTCCTGCTGGCGCAAGGCGCAGAACAAAAGGCCTAAGACGTGAGGAAGTTGCTCAGTTAGCCAACATGAGCGCCACTTGGTATACCTGGGTAGAACAAGGGCGAGAGGTGAATATGTCGGCTGACGCTTTGATTCGATTAGCACAGGCATTAAAACTTACCCGAACCGAGCGTGCATACTTATTTGAATTTGCTGGCCGACGCGATCCACAAGGTCATATCCAAGAGGAAGACTTAGCTTCAAACACGCTCACCGCACTCTTAAAGGATATTAAAGTGCCAGCTTATATTTTAGGTAGAACTTGGAATATCTTGGCTTGGAATCCAGAAGCAGAAAAATTATTTGGTGAATGGTTATCGCCAGACAACAATCTCGCACCCAACTTACTGCGATTAGTCTTTACCCATCCTAATGCAAAAACATTTGTGCTTAACTGGGAAACCAGAAGTAAACGCTTAGTCGCAGAATTCAGAGCCGATTGCAGAAGGCGCTTAGAAGAACCTGAGCTACAAAGCTTAGTATTAGAATTATCGAAAACCAGTGCAGATTTTGATCAATTTTGGAAGCAACATGATGTGTTAGAACGGCAAGGTGGTTTACGCGAGTTTAATCATGGTAGTTTGGGCATGTTAACCTACCAACAAGTCACCATGCGCCCAGTCGATCAAGAACAACTAAAATTAGTGATGCTTTCGCCAACCAAAAAGGCTAGAAACTAAATTGACTCTCGCATTAATTTATATTCAATCGCATCTCGCAGTGCAATCCAAGAAGCTTCGGTAATATCAGTTGAAACGCCGATAGTATTCCAACTCGTTTCGGCATCTGAAGATTCAATCATCACCCGCACTTTTGCCGCCGTTGCTAAGTTTGAATCTAATACACGAACCTTGTAGTCGGTTAACTTCATTTCTTTAATTGCTGGGTAAGTATCACGCAAAGCATTGCGCATCGCCTTATCCAAAGCATCCACAGGGCCGTCACCCTCTGCCTCTGCATCAACAACATGACCATTGATCATAAATGAAACTTCCGCCTTTGAACTGATGCCATTTTCGGAAGGTTCTTTGATACTAATGTTGTAACGTTGCAGTGAAAAATAAGTTTGGCTTTTGCCTAATAATTTACGGACACGTACATCAAAAGAATCTTCTGCATTTTCAAACTGATAACCTTCATGCTCAAGCTCTTTTAAGTGTTCTAAAACACGCTTGGTATCTGAAGACTCTTTGGTCAGTTCAGGGTCAATGGATTGCAGCTTCGCTAATAACGCGCTTCTACCAGCCACTTCTGACACCAAGGTATGACGCTCATTACCTACTTGAGTAGGTTCGATATGTTCATACGAGACAGGATTTTTATTTACCGCATCAATATGCATACCGCCTTTGTGAGAAAACGCATCGCCGCCCACATAAGGCGCTTTTTCATTAAATGGCACGCCTGCAATCTCATTCACAAACTTAGACACACTGGTTAAATGTTGCATTTGCGTAGCAGGAATACAGTCCATGCCCAGTTTAAGTTGTACATTCGGAATAATCGAGCTTAAATTGGCATTACCACACCGCTCACCGATACCGTTTATCGTGCCTTGCACTTGAACAGCACCTGCTTTTACTGCAGCAATCGAATTAGCAACCGCCATTTCACAATCATTGTGACAATGAATGCCAACTTGGGTATCAAAGCTTTCAATCACTTTTTGCGTAAGCTGAAATACTTCTTCTGGAAAAGTGCCGCCATTGGTATCACATATACACAACACATCTGCACCAGCATCTGCAGCCGCTTTTAAAGTTTGCATCGCATAATCAGGATTAGCTTTATAGCCATCAAAGAAATGCTCTGCATCAAAAACGACTTCTTTGCCTTGTTGCTTTAGATAAGCAATAGTATCGCCAATCATGGCAAGGTTTTCGTCTAATGTAGTACGTAAAATAGCAGTTACTTGATAATCCCAGCTTTTACCAAAGATGGCGACAGCTTGTGTATTGGCGCTAAGTAATGATTTTAAATTGCGATCATCTTCCACTTTAATGCCAATTTTACGCGTACTACCAAAAGCAATGACTTTGGCATGCTTTAGCTTTAACGTAGCGACTCGCTCAAAAAATTCCAAATCTTTTGGGTTAGAGCCAGGATTACCTGCCTCGATATAGCCAACACCTAGTTCATCAAGCTTTTTAACTACTTTTAGCTTATCTTCAACTGTAAACGAAACGCCCTGCGCTTGTGCTCCATCGCGCAGGGTTGAATCGTAAGCTATGACTTTTTTTGACATTGATGCTGGGATTACTTATTGATTGGGCGTAATTTGGCAGCAATACGCATACGCAATGCGTTTAGTTTAATAAAACCTTCAGCATCTTTGTGGTCATAGGCACCCGCGTCATCTTCAAATGTTGCAATATTAGGGTCAAATAGCGAATCGGTTTTACTATCACGACCAACCACAGACACGCTACCTTTATACAATTTAACGCGGACCCAGCCGTTAACATGCACTTGAGTATGATCAATCAGCGTTTGCAAAGCAATACGCTCAGGACTCCACCAGTAACCGTTATAGATTAAACTCGCATAACGTGGCATTAGGTCATCTTTTAGATGCGCAACTTCGCGATCTAATGTCACACTTTCAATGCCGCGATGCGCTTTCATCATAATGGTGCCGCCTGGTGTTTCGTAACAGCCACGCGCTTTCATGCCAACATAGCGATTCTCAACCAAATCTAAGCGACCAATACCGTGCTTACCACCTACACGATTTAATTCAGCCAAGATTTCATGCGCTTTCATGGCTTTGCCATTTAAAGCAACAATGTCGCCATGCTTATATTCAATATCCAAATACTCAGGTTCATTTGGCGCTTGCTCTGGGCTCACGCTCCAACGCCACATACTTTCTTCTGCTTCGGCAGCTGGGTCTTCTAAATGACGGCCTTCGTAGGAAATATGCAATAAGTTGGCATCCATCGAATATGGGCTGCCACCTTGCTTATGCTTCATATCTACCGCAATACCATGCTTTTCTGCATACGTCATTAATTTTTCACGACTTAACAAATCCCACTCACGCCATGGCGCAATGATTTTAATCTCTGGATTAAGCGCATAAGCCCCTAATTCAAAACGCACTTGATCGTTGCCTTTACCTGTTGCACCATGGGAAATCGCATCTGCGTTGGTCTCTTTAGCAATTTCAATCAGGCGTTTAGAAATAAGCGGGCGGGCTATCGAAGTACCTAATAAATATTCACCTTCGTAAATGGTATTGGCTCTGAACATTGGGAACACAAAATCACGTACAAACTCTTCGCGCAAATCATCAATGTAAATATCTTTCACACCTGCCGCTTTAGCTTTAGCACGCGCCGGCTCCAACTCTTCACCCTGACCTAAATCAGCGGTAAACGTCACCACTTCTGCTTGGTAAGTATCTTGCAACCACTTCAAAATTACGGAGGTATCTAAACCACCAGAATAAGCCAGTACTACTTTCTTAACATCGCTCATTATTTCACTTTTCCTAATAATAAATATTCCATCAATGCTTTTTGCACATGCAACCTATTTTCAGCCTCTTCCCAGACAACTGAGTTAGGGCCGTCAATCACATCAGCACTGACTTCTTCGCCACGATGGGCTGGTAAGCAATGCATAAACAAAGCATCTGACTTTGCTACTTTCATCATGTCAGCATCCACTTGCCAATCAGCAAAATCCTTACGGCGCTCTTCATTTTCCGCTTCAAAACCCATACTAGTCCACACATCCGTGGTCACTAAATCTGCGCCTTTTGCTGCATCCATTGGATCTTTAAACTCTTCAAAATGGTCAGTACCATATAAATTGGCGCGCTCAGGCTCAACCTCATACTCAGGCGGGGTTGACACATGCATATTAAAATCAAGCACTTCTGCCGCTTGCAACCATGTGTTACACATATTATTTGAATCACCAATCCAAGTTACGGTTTTGCCTTTAATCGAACCTCTGTGTTCAATATAAGTAAAAATATCCGCTAAAATTTGGCAAGGATGATATTCATTGGTTAAACCATTAATCACTGGTACTCGAGAGTTAGCGGCAAAACGCTCAATAATGCTTTGCTCATATGTACGAATCATGACCAAGTCACTCATACGAGAAATGACTTGTGCAGCATCTTCCACGGGCTCACCACGACCTAATTGTGAGTCACGCGTATTTAAATAAATCGCTGCGCCACCTAATTGATGCATGCCAGCCTCAAATGATAAACGTGTCCGCGTACTAGCTTTTTCAAAAATCATGACCAAGGTACGGTCTTCTAGCGGCCAATATTTTTGATAGCTTTTAAATTGTGATTTAATCCAAGCAGCACGTTCAAAGATATATTCAATCTCATCACCTGCAAGGTCGTTAAATTGCAAAAAGTGTTTAATACTCATAACGGTTTACTATTCTTAACTTAAGCAGCTTTTAAAAAGTGGTCGACAACAGACACTAAGCGGTTAACCAGCTCTTGCGCCTCTTCTTGCGTAATGATGAGTGGTGGCAATAAACGGATCACTTTATCTGCCGTCACATTAATCAATAATTTATTAGCCAATGCTATTTTCACTAATTCGGCACAAGGCCTATCTAACTCAACACCAATCATTAAACCCGCATGACGAATATTGACGATGGCAGCGTTACCTTTGAAGGCTTCTACGAATTGTTGGTGGATAAAATCACCCATGGCTTGTGCATTTTCGCGTAATTTTTCTTGCTCAATGATTGCTAATGTTGCCAGCCCCGCGCTCATCGCAAATGGATTGCCTCCAAAAGTCGAGCCATGCTTACCTGGCGTAAACACTTCTGCCGCTTTACCTTTGGCTACACATGCGCCAATTGGCACTCCAGAACCTAAGCCTTTTGCAAGAGACATCACGTCTGGCATCACGCCAGTGTGTTGGAATGCAAACCAAGTGCCTGTGCGTCCAATACCGCTTTGCACTTCATCCAACATGAGCAACCAATCATTATCATCACAAATTTGACGTAGCGCTTCAAAGTACGCTTTCATATCAGCAGGAATGTGAATACCACCCTCGCCTTGTACCGGCTCAACCAGAATCGCTACTACGTTATTTTTACGCGCAGCCACTTGCTTTACTGCTTCAATATCATCAAATGGAACGCGCACAAAGCCACTCACTAGCGGCTCAAATCCTGCCTGCACCTTGCGATTACCCGTTGCAGATAATGTCGCCAACGTCCGTCCGTGAAACGACTTATCCATCACGATAATTTCAGGATTTGAAATACCTTTGTTATGCGCATATAAACGCGCCAATTTAATCTGCGCCTCATTCGCCTCACAACCAGAGTTACAGAAAAAGACTTTATCCATACCTGAAATGTCAGCAATTTTATCGGCCAACTGCGCTTGTTCCGCAATTTGATACACGTTTGAAACATGCATCAACGTAGATGCTTGCGCATTAATCGCTCTGACAAATTCAGGATGTGAGTGACCTAATCCAGTCACAGCAATGCCAGCAAGCGCATCAAGATATTTTTCGCCCTGATCATCCCATAACCATATGCCCTGTCCTTTGATAAAGGTGACAGGCAGCCTGCCATACGTGTTCATTAAGTGTTGCGACATAAATTTCCAATAATGCTAAAAAATAAAAAACAATGCTTAAGAGAAGCATTGCATCTAAAGTTACTTAAAGAGAAAACATGTTCTATAAAAACAAAAACGGCGGCTAAGGCCGCCGTTACAGCTTCACCTAAGCTACCAATTCATTAATACTAATCGAATACCTTCACTCACAACAACCAATATTAAGAAGGTCGACAATGCTATTGCAAAAAGCTTTTTGCGGTCTAAACGCTCCGCTGCTTTTACGCCATTCGATTGATAGCCTTTAGATGATAATGATTTTCTCATGGTGAATCCTAAAAAATTAGTCTTTCAGTTCTAGTAAGATTAAAGCAAAAGTCTATTTTATGCAAGATTTCAAGCGAGAATCCATGGTTTTAATCGACGCTTTTTACGTTAAAAATGCTTTTCAACACATAACAAACTGCCTGTTAAAATAACGAGTAAACCATATCTTTTTTCACAACACCCAGTTACTTCATCACAAACATCAAATATGACGAACAAAAAAATCTCTCAAACCACACAATATGGCAGTCTATGGATGCTAGTCGCCGCATTAGGTTTTGCCACGATGGGGGCGCTTGTTAAAGTTGGCTCTGCTAAGTTTTCCAGTGCAGAACTGGTGTTTTATCGCTCTTTGTTTGGCTTTTTGCTGATACTCACATTAATCCGCATCAAACGTCTGCCCATCAAAACGCCGCACCTAAATAAACAAATAGCACGCGCACTGATTGGCTTTGTTGCGTTACTGATGTTTTTCTATGCAATCAGTCACTTACCGTTAGCAACCGCTATCACACTCAATTACACATCCCCACTTTTTTTAGCGGCATTCATGCCTTTTATGCTGCATGAGCGCCCTAAAAAAATCTTTTATCTAGCCATTTTAATTAGTTTTATTGGCATCATCCTACTATTGAAACCAAGCTTTGCCAGAGAAGATTTATTAGCGGGTATTGTCGGCCTTTTTTCTGGCGTCGGTGCAGGGTTAGCCTATGTGCACGTTAAACAACTTGGCAATCTGCATGAGCCCGATTGGCGCACGGTATTTTACTTCACCCTAGTTTCATCGATTGGTGCAGCCATTTGGATGCTGTTTGACCAAGTTTCTGCCGTTGCATGGCAAGACTTACCCGTTTTACTTGGCTTGGCGGGATCTGCAACACTTGCGCAACTTGCACTAACACGCGCTTATCGCACAGGCAAAACATTGACAGTTGCTAGTCTTAGTTATGCTACGGTTGTAATTTCCAGCTTATTTGGCATCCTGTTTTGGTCTGAACATTTATCAGCATCAGAATGGCTGGCGATAGGCTTGATTATGATTGGTGGCGTACTGAGCACCTACAGCGCACAACAGGCTGAGCCCATTGCGTCTGAAGGGGCTGATACTTAAAATCGTTTCAACATTAACAGCTTATTTAATTCAAGCGATTAAGGATCAATCAACCCACTACGCATCGCAATCAAGGCAATTTCTGCTGAGTTACTTGCATTTAATTTTTGCTTAATATTATACAAATGCGTACCGACTGTACGCGGGCTCAAAAACAAAGTTTCTGCAATTTCATTAGTAGTTTTACCTTTAGCCAAAGACATAAACACCTCAAACTCACGCTCACTCAACACATCAACTGGGTTTTGTGTGCCCGATAATTGTTGAATCGCCATTTGTTGCGCCACACTGGCTTCTATATACTTTTTACCTGAAGCAACAGCGCGAATCGCTTTAATCAGCTCTTCAGCAGCGCTACGCTTTGTCACATAACCCATTGCGCCAGCATTCAATACACGCTTAGGATGCACAGAGTCTTCATGCGCAGAGAGGACTAAAATCTTGGCTGATGACTCTTTGGTTAAAATGCGTTCAATTGCCTCCATCCCGCCCATGCCTGGCATGGTAATATCCATGACAATCACATTAGGTTTATGCTCCATGTATAACTTAATGGCTTCTTCACCATTTTCTGCTTCGGCAATCACTTTAATGTCGTCAGAGGTCTCTAACAGCATTTTAAAGCCCATGCGCACCACCGCATGATCATCCACCAACATTACATTTATCTGGCTCATTCTTGTGTCCCTATTTTCACCACATTTGGTATTTTTATAATAATTGCCGTGCCCTTACCAAGTTCAGATTCCACACTAAAACGACCATGCAAACCCTGAACACGTTCTCTTATGCCTAATAAACCAAAATGATTGGTTTGATCAACCGCATGAATATCCATGCCTTTGCCGTTATCTTTAATCACTAATTCCAGCGCATTTTCATCAGTTAATTTCAAATTAATGTCTAATGTAGTCGCTTGCGCATGCTTAATCGCATTATTAATTGATTCTTGAATCATTCGATAAAGATTGATATTTAAAGTTTCACCTAAAACATCTAAATTACCAGTTAAATTTAAGCGTACTTGCAAACTCTTATACTGCTCTTGCAACGAGTTAACTAAATCTTTTAAGGTTTCTGCCAGTCCTAAATTATCTAAAGAACCTGGCCTTAATTGCTTGATAATATTATGCATGCCATCATAAATATGATTCGCGGCCGCCACAATCGTTTGCGCACTCGCCTCAACCTCAGGTGCTTTTTCTTTGGTTTTGCTGGCAATCGCAACTGCGAACGTTTTAATCGCCGTCACATATTGCCCAAGCTCATCGTGCAGTTCTCTGGCTAAGCTGCGGCGCTCTTCTTCAATATGCTTTTGGATAAGGTGAGTCACTTGACGACTCTCTTCCAACTCTCGTTCTACTGCTAATGATTCCGCCATTCTATTGAGACTATGCCCAATTTTCTCAAACTCTGGCGATTTAAAATGCGGCAAACGTGCCGTTAAATCACCCTGCTCCAATTGATTAATTGTTTTTAAGATAGGTTGCAATGGTTTTAGCAAACTACCGAGCACCCAATAAACACCGACATTAAGTGCAATAAAAAAACCTAACCAAATCCAGAATAGCTTTTGTAATTTTGCCCAAGATTCACGTATTGTACCGCTAGGATTAGGCCTCACTTCTAACTTACCTAATTTACCAAGCCGCATAAAGCGCACAACTGGCTCAGCTTTTGGGTCTAGCAATTCATTAAACCATTCTGGCGGTTTTACCTCAGATCTGTATTCAGGGGTTGGAGATTTATAGATAACCTTATTGCTGTAATCATACAAATAAATTTCATTACTTCTTACTCGGCCTAGCTGCTCTAAAAAGCGCCTCATTACCCCATTGGAATAACCAAAATCCAAACTATTACTAGCACTTAAAATAACCGCATCAAGTAATTGCGTGGTGACATGCGTAGCAGCTTCCACACTCTCCTGCGTTGCTGATTTGGCTGATTTGATTAAAATAAAACCAACTGCCAACATGAACAGTAGCATAAGTAAAGTAATGATTAAGTTTAAGCGGAGTCGCAGGCTCATTGTTTCATCTAAAAATTGCAATCAAAAATGTTGATATGGGAATCTAACATGTGTAGAGTTTAGCAACCTTAATAAATTTGAAACATAGTGGTATTCATGAGTTTACAAACTGATTTCATCTGCACTGCCGCCCTGACTATACAGTCGGCTATTATTTCACACAAGCCTGAAATCGAGACACTTGATCAAGCAATTGGAGATGGTGACCATTATATTAATGTGTTGCGTGGAGCAGAAGCCATTGTCAATATGACGGATGAATTAGCGCCGCTAGCACCCGACGAAGCATTGAATAAAATCGCCATGAAATTACTCAGCACGATTGGTGGTGCTGCAGGCCCTTTATTTGCTAGCTTATTCATGGGCATGGCAAAAGTCGCCAAACACAATGGCGCGAATACCACATTAGATATTGCAGCTGCCTTTGCAGGTGGCGTGCAAGAATTGATTAAACGTGGCAAAGGCAAAGTGGGCGAAAAAACCATGTTAGATGTGCTGGTACCTGTTGCGCATACCTTTATTTTTAGTGCGATTGAAAATAAAACCACCAAAGAAATCTGTATTGATATTCAAATTGCGGCAGATAAAGGTTTAGCTTCAACGCGCGACTTAGTTGCAACAAAAGGCCGTGCTGCAGGCTTAGGTGAGCGCTCGATTGGTCACTTAGATGCTGGCGCAAAAAGTTGCCAAGTTATGATCAATGAAGTGTGCAATTTAATATTAAAAACAAATAATTAATTAATATAATTAAAGTAGATTATTAATATGAAAAAGTTTGTCAATAACGTTGACCATATGCTCACTGAGAGCTTGTCTGGCTTTGCAAAAGCACATGCTGATTTGGTGTCATTACACTTGGAACCTAATTACCTAACTCGAAAAAATAAGGCAAAAAATAAGGTTGCCATCGTCTCAGGTGGCGGCGCGGGTCACGAACCATTGCACGCAGGATTTATTGGTAAAGGCATGTTAGATGCTGCTTGCCCAGGCCAAGTATTTACCTCTCCTACGCCTGACCAAATGATAGCAGCGGCTGAAGCGGTGCATGCTGATAAAGGCGTATTATTCATCGTCAAAAACTATGCAGGCGATGTCATGAACTTTGAAATGGCAGCAGAAATGTTGCCTTTCGAAAACGCGACTGTACTCACCAGTGATGATTGCGCAGTGATTAATAGTACGTTTACTGATGGTCGACGCGGCGTCGCTGGTACAGTGATTGTAGAAAAATGTGTCGGTAGCATGGCAGAAACTGGTGCAGACTTGCAGACCTGTAAAGCCTTAGGCGACAAAATTAATGCGCAAACAGCGAGTATCGGCGTTGCATTAACAAGTTGCACCGTACCTGCCGCAGGCAAGCCAACGTTTGAGATTAGTGAAACAGAAATTGAAATGGGCGTTGGTATTCACGGTGAACCAGGTCGCAAGCGTGAAAGTATGCGCGAAGCAGATGCCATGATTAAAGATATGGTTGATGCTATTCTTGCAGATTTAGAGCCTAAAAAAGGCACGGAAATTCTATTATTGGCCAATGGTCTAGGTGCAACACCATTAATGGAGCTCTATTTAATCTATAACACTGCTGAGAAGTTGCTCACTGAACATGGGCTTAAAGTTGAGCGCTCTTTGGTTGGTAATTACACCACTGCTATTGATATGACTGGCGCCTCAATTACCGTCTGCGTATTAGATGACGAAATCAAACAGCATTGGGATAGTCCTGCACATACTGCTGGGTTAAGATGGGGTGTTTAAGTTTAGAAGGTTAATTGTTTAAAACACGATTTAAATTTCAAAACAAAGCTAGGCTTCAAATACACTTTTCCAAAGTTTAACCACAGCCTTCGCATGCATTTCCACTTGTTGATATTCGACTTTGGCTTGCATATCGCCCTGCAATCTTGAAGCGTGTTGCAAACGGCGAAACGCTCTATACGCATCGCCTACTTGTTGCGCGACATCAGCATCAATAATCCCTAATGTTGCCAACTGATTAAGCAACGCAATATTGCCTAAGTTTTGGGTTAGCACCTCATGTTTTGCGGCATTAGCTAACACCAAATATTGCACAATAAACTCGACATCAATAATGCCGCCTGCACTCTGTTTTAAGTCGAATAAATCGACATTAAGCTTCTGCGCCTGCCGCATTTTTTCGCGCATTTCCACTACATCAACACTTAACTTCTTAGCATCACGCGCTTGTTGCATAATTTGTTGGCGAATATTGGCAAAATCTTTTCCAATCTGTTTGTCACCCGCAATAAAACGCGCTCTAGTTAACGCCTGATGCTCCCAAACCCATGCACGCTTTTGTTGATAATCGTTAAAAGCTTGGGTTGAACTAACCAATAAGCCACTATTACCATCTGGCCTTAATTGCAAATCAATTTCATATAAAATGCCAGCCGCCGTTAAGCTATTAAACCAATTATTAATACGTTGGGCAAAACGTGCATAAATACCGCCTACGTCAGGCGCGGCGTCATCGTATAAGAAAATCACATCCAAATCGGAGGCATAGCCCAACTCTTTGCCACCCAATTTACCATAACCAATCACAGCAAACTTAGGCACTTCAATATGTTTATATTTAAACGATTGCCAAATAGTAGGAATCGACACATCAACAATCATTTCAGCTAAAGCGCTTAAATAATCAGACAAGGTTTCTAATGGCAATTGCCCTGCAATATCCTGCGCCGCAAACCGAAAAACCGCTGCATGCTGGAAACGACGCATCGCATCCATTTGCTGTTCAGTGTCGCCAGCCAAACTTTCCATCATGTTAGTTAGCTCAAGGTGCAAAGCATCGAAATCTGGCGCGGCATACAAAGTTGCTTCATCTAATAACTCATCTAATACAATCGGATGCTGAATTAAGTATTGCGCACACCAAGCACTAGCGCCACACAAGCGTACAACCAAGGCCAACGCACTCGGAAACTCTGCCATCAGCGCCAAATAACTGGCACGACGACAAACAGCATCAATCAAATCAATCGTGCGCATCAACGCAATATCTGCATTAGCATCGCGGCTAGCCGTTGCAATTAAGATGGGCAATAATCGATTAAATCGTTGTCGACTAAGCTCAGGCAACTGCTTATATTTGTGACCTTGATGTAAATGTTGCACTTGCCTCAATACATCTGGCGCTTTAGCAAATCCCAGCTGCGCTAATTGTGCAATACTTTCATCATCGGATAACTGTCCTTCCCAAATCATTTGCGCCGTCGCTATTGCGTCATCAACATCACCATTCTTTTCAGCGTCAACGATACTAAACGTTTGATCAAATTGAATTTGCACAATGTCGCGGTGCTTATTTAACTCCTCCATAAACGCTTGCCAACTGGCAAAACCCATCGCATGCGCAATACGCTGCTGCCCTTCTTCTTGTTTAGGCAAATCTTGTGTTTGTGCATCTTCCACATACATTAACCGATGTTCTAAATTGCGTAAAAACACATAAGCTTCACGCAAAGCACTCACCACTTCTGGTGGTAATAATTGTTTTTCTTTTAATAAATCCAACACCTGCAAGGTCGGTCGAATTTGCAAACTGGTATCTTGTCCGCCACGAATCAATTGAAACACTTGCGCAATAAATTCAATCTCGCGTATGCCACCGCGGCCAAGCTTGATATTGTCTTTGCCACCTGTACTTTTAGCGCTACGCACATTCACTTCTCGTTGAATCTGCACCTTCAAATCACGCATGCTAGCCAGCGCGCCATAGTCTAAATATTTACGGTAGACAAAGGGTTTAAGCAACTGAGTTACCGTGTCGCCACCGGTTATTTCACGTCCCTTAATCCATGCGTAGCGCTCCCATTCACGCCCATTGTTTTGATAGTAGCTTTCTAATGCATCTAAATTAGAAACCAATA
>Ga0209231_1000360_pt1 | contig 27521 bp, 23 predicted proteins | sample Deesub45470m_DNA_FD_188086 | JGI IMG/M metagenome (GOLD analysis project Ga0209231, IMG submission 188086) | Deep subsurface microbial communities from North Pacific Ocean - 450_OLKR46/470m Metagenome (SPAdes) (version 2) | ecosystem: Environmental > Terrestrial > Deep subsurface > Unclassified ... | reverse complement strand
GTAGAGTGGCGTTGCTGTCTGCGTGGTCGTTAAACGAAACGATTCGCCACACCCGCCCGGACACGGCCCTTTTTGTCCCGGCTGACGAAACGGACAGTTGCGACTGGAGGTGACCATGGCGTAAGGAAGATGCAACGTGCCGACCAAGGGGGTTGGCAAAGGGGCGATACCCTGCAACAGGTTGTCAAGCTCGACCCGGCACACCCCGTATTCCGCCAGCAAGGCAACAGCCCCTTGCTGGTACCAGCGCCCCTGACGAAAATAATTGAGTTCAGCTGGATTAAGATCAAGATCGAGAATCCGCGGCCCGCGCTTCTGGCCGGAAAGGAGTCGGCCGATGACCAGCTCCACCGAAGGAGCAAGTTCACGCATCATGCGCAAGGCGCCAAGATCGGAGACCAGCACTTCGTCTGATGATGTCAACTCTGGAGTCAGGGCGGAAAGGGTTTCACGCAGAGTGGGGAGAAAAGGTTCGTAAACCACCGGGGTGACGATGGTCACCGGAAGCCCGTGCTGACGGGCGGTGTGCAGGAACTGGCGAAAAGCGCTCAGGGCAGGAAAACGCCAGGAGCAGAACTCAGCCCCGTAATAGAGCCGCTGCCACTCCCCCGGCGGGACCAATTCGGGATCGGTTAAAAAAATGGCGCGCTGCGGGTCAGCCACGCTGCGCAGATGCCTGGACGTGCAGAGTCAGAACATCGCCTGGATGCAACACGTGGTTCTCGGACAGGTTGTTCCAGTCCCGAATGGCACCGGTTGCAACCGAGAACTGCTGACTGATGCCCCACAAAGTATCACCCGGTTGCACCCGGTAGGCGATCTTCTGGGTGCCGGACTTGGCCGGAGTTGATTTGACGGCGCTCTTGACAGCCGGTTTTACCGCCTTCGCCGACACCACCAGCTTCTGGCCGGGACGGATGACGTTACTCCAGCCGAGACGGTTCCAGACCCGAAGCTGCTGCTCGCTGACGCTGAAACGTTGTGAGATCGACCAGAGGCTGTCGCCGTTGCGCACCGTGTAGACCTGATGACGGCTACGAATGAAATCGTCCCGGAGTTCATCCACCGCCCGATGGGTATAGCTCTTATTCAGCGGCAGCACCAGATCGGTGCCGACACGCAGGGCGCGTGGGTTGCGAATCGAGTTGAGACTGACGATGTCGGCCACGCGGACATTGTGTTTCTGGGCGATGGCGAGCAGGGTATCTCCACTGCGGATACGGTAATGCAGATAGTTGGCACGATCAGCTTTCGGCAACTGTGCGTACTGATCAAGAAAAGCGGTTGAAGTGCCGGCAGGAATCCGCAAACGGTAAGCGTCAACGCCCGGTGGGGTACACCAACGTTTAAGCTCGGGGTTCAGCTCCTTGATCTCTTCATAAGTGGCACCGGTCAGTCGCGCAACCACCTCAAGATCGGTCACGCTCGGGATGGTCACCACCTCATAGTCATACGGCTGCTGGTAATCAAGATTAGTGAAGCCGAAACTCTCCGGGTCACGAGCGATGGTCAGGGCAGCCAGTAATTTTGGCACATAGTCGCGGGTTTCAGCCCGCAGATGCTTGGTTCGGCTCAGCACCCAGAAATCACGGGAATTGGTTTTACGAACGGCAGAGCGGATCTTACCGGGGCCGGCATTATAGGAGGCCACCGCCAGATACCATTCCCCATCGAACTGCCGGTTAAGATCCTTGAGATAACGGGCGGCGGCGCGGGTCGATTTATCAAAATCGCGACGCTCATCATACCACCAGTCGGTCTTCATCTTCATCATCCGACCGGTCCCCTGAATGAACTGCCAGGGGCCAACGGCGTGTGCCCAGCTGTAAGCCTTGACATTAAAGCCCGACTCGACCATGGCCAGGTAAGCCAGATCGCGCGGCAGCCCTTCTTCGGCAAAGATCTCGCGCATCTGTGGCAGATAACGGGACGACCGCTCGAGCCAGCGGGTAAACACTTCACGGCCACGACCAGTATAGTAGCCGATGAAAAACTCCACCTTGGCGTTGGAGACCACCGGAAAGTCGTCGGAGACACCGATACAGGTCAGGGTCTGACCTTCGTCCTCCGGCGCCGCATCACCGGTCACCGAGAGCAACTGATTATCATCGAGGGTTTCGGCGTCAGGCAACTCGATCTCTGATCCGTCGACGAGCAACGTCGAATCATCGTCGGTGACACCAGAAGCCTCACCCTCAGCCACCAGGGCAAGGTTTGCGGCCAGAAGTTGATCCGACACTTCGGCAGCATCGAGCCCGACGGACGCCTCAGCGACCGCCAGATCGAGAGTTTGGGCAACCGTTACCGCCTCAGGTGCCGGATTCGTAAGACAACCGGCCAAAAGGGGGAGCAGCAAACATAGACGACATAATTTATACAAAATGAACCTCCATCTCGCCGCACAGGCTAATGGAAAAATGCCTCTGGGTCAAGGACTTCCACCTCGTCCGGCCAGAAACGAACCGCCATCTCCTGCAACAAAGGACTGAAGGAGGCCCGGCTCAATGCACTGACCGGAAGCGCCTGAAATCGGCGGCAATAGTGACCAATCTCCTCCGTCGGAACCTGGTCCACCTTATTAAACACCAGCAGACGTGGGATGCGGCCCAGATCGAGATCATCCAGAATCTTCTCAACGGCGGCGATCTGTTGCTCAAAACGGGGATTGGACAGATCAACAACATGTAACAGCAGGTCGGCGTCCTCAAGCTCCTCCAGGGTAGCCTTGAACGCACCGAACAGACTCTTGGGCAGTTTACGGATAAAACCGACCGTATCGGTGATAATCACTTCGCGCTCCATCGGAAAGCGCAAACGCCGGGTCGCCGTGTCCAGAGTCGCAAACAACAGGTCCTCAGTGAAGACCTGGCTTTGTGTCAGGGCATTGAGCAGAGTTGACTTGCCGGCGTTGGTGTAACCGACGATGGAGACGATGGGAATCTGCCCGCGCCCGCGTTTGCCGCGCCGCTGCAGACGGCCGCGGGCCAACTGCTTGAGCTGCCGTTCGAGCCGGGTAATGCGGTCACGGATGCGCCGGCGATCAGTCTCCAGTTTGGTCTCGCCGGGGCCACGACCGCCGATACCGCCGGCCAGACGTGACAGGGCGGTGCCGCGACCGGTCAGGCGTGGAAGGATGTACTTAAGCTGTGCCAGCTCAACCTGCACCTTGCCATCCAGGGTGTGGGCGCGGCGGGCAAAAATATCAAGAATCAGCTGGCTGCGATCGATGACCTTGAGTTCGGTCAGATCACTGATGGCACTGATCTGCATCGGGGTCAGGTCCTGGTCAAAAATCAGCAGCGACACCCCTTTTTGCAGGGCGTTGATCACCACATCCTTGAGTAGGCCCTCGCCGATCAAGGTCTTCGGATTGAGCCGCCGCGACCGCTGCACCACCCGATCGGCCACCACCACATCGGCAGTACGGGCGAGTTCGGTCAACTCATCAAGGGCATCGTCAATCTCCTGCCGTGGATCCTGACTGACCGAGATCAGCACCGCCCGCTCACGACCGTCAGAAAGATCGATGGTCTCGGCGCGCTTGCGCTCCATCTCCCCTTCCAACTCATGCAGAAAGCGGCCAAGATTCAGATCCAGAGCATGGACCGACGCCACCTGAACGGTCTCGGTTTTGTCCCCTTCCGGATTATCCGGCAACAGGTGGGCATACTCCAACCGTCCCGGCAGACCGTCAGCGCCCACCGCAATCGCCGCCAGCACATCAAAGCGCAACAGGGCAAGATCGGTCAGGTCGTCCTGGCTCAGCGGCTCACCCTTAAGATGGGTGTGAATACAACGCAGACCGCGCAGACCGCTGCGACCGAGACGAAAACGGGACAAATCAGGGATGTAAATACTGCGATCGTCACCGACGATCACACTGATGACGACACCGCCGCGATCGGCGATAATCGCCACCTGACGGCGCAGATCACGGGAGATTTCACACAGGCTGCGCGCAATCTCGGGCGAGATCAGCGCATCGGCCGGCAGGCGGCGGCTGGCAAGCCGCTCGAGGGCTTTGAACTGGCTGGCCTTGAGGCCGGAGATGTTACCGAGAACGTCGCTCAAAGGGCTCCGTGAATTACGGTTAAGGGTTCAGAGCTATAAAATCATTTGGACACGGATCAAATCTGATCACATCTGATTGACACGGATTTTAAGGCCGACACCCCAAATAAAGACGACCGGCCACAAAGACACCAAGTCACCAAGAGAAGAATAACCAAAGAATTCTGACCAAATTATTGTCCGATATTGACTCGTCTAAAGGGAAAGGCATGGTCGTCGATCCGGTTGTTCAGCAATATAGGGTTGGGTCATACCTTACTTGGTGTCTTGGTGCCTTAGTGGCAAGCCTTTTGTTTGTTAAGCCTGATCCGTGTCAATCAGATTTGATCAGATTTGATCCGTGTCCAATTGCCTTTGACCTGGTTTTACAAAAAAGGCAGGAGCCCGGTGTGGGCCCCTGCCGGGAAAAATCTGTACGGTCGCGCAACAATCAGACATTGACGACGGTACTGAAGCCACCATCGACATAATGTATCTCACCGGTGACACCACTGGCGAGATCAGAGAGGAAGTAGACCGCCGAACGGCCGACGTCGTCCTGATCCACCGCGCGACGCAGCGGCGCAAAGACCTCCATGTACTTGATCTTCTCTTTCAGGCCGGCGACACCGGAAGCGGCCAGAGTCTTGATCGGACCGGCGGAGATGGCATTGACCCGGATCCCCTTTTCACCGAGCTCTGCGGCCAGATAGCGGGTACTCGCCTCAAGCGCCGCTTTGGCGACGCCCATGACATTGTAATTGGGCACTGCACGTACCGACCCGAGATAGGTCAGGGTCAGAATGCTGCCACCATCGGTCATCAGCGGTGCGGCATAACGGCTGACCGCGACCAGCGAGTAGGCGCTGATATCCATCGCCAGAGCAAAGCCGTCACGACTGGTCTGGCTGAACGGGCGTTTGAGATCATCGCGGTTGGCAAAAGCCACCGAATGAACGACAAAATCGATCTTGCCCCAGGCCTTCTCAACCTCTTTAAAGGTTTGCTCGATATTCGCATCGCTGGCAACGTCACAGGGGAGAATCAGGTCGGAACCGAGGCTTTCAGCCAGCGGCCGCACGCGCTTCTCCAGGGCATCGTTAAGATAGGTAAAAGCCAGCGTCGCGCCATGCGCCTTCAACTGCTGAGCAATCCCCCAGGCAATACTCATATCATTGGCGACACCCAGAATAATGCCGCGCTTACCGTCCATCAATCCCATCTTGAAACTCCTCGTGGATAACGTCTGTGAAAATCAGGATCTTTTACCAGATCAGGCCGGACGAAGCAACAATTTTGCCGACACAATTCTTTGAGTTTATTTCTGCGGAGCCGTCTTCTCCTCCAGCTCGCGTACAATTGCAATAATCGATGCCGCCTCACGATAGCCGGGCAGAATGCGCCCATCCGGAAAGATCAACGCCGGAGTACCGGTCACACCAATATCCTTTGCCACGGCAATGGTTTGATCGACAGCATCCGTCTCGCACGGCGGGGCAACGACATTTTTGCCGGCAAAACTCGCTTCCAATAATTCCAGCGAGCGGGCGCAGACAATGCTTTTGGATTTTGCGTAAGCATCCTTATGCATCGGCAACGGGAACAGCTTGATCAGAAATGCGATCTGCGGATCAGAGGCGACCACCTGCGTCAGCTCGGTATGCAATTTCTTGCACCAGGGACAATCGGGATCGGTGAAAACAATGATTTTCCAGCGGGCATCTTCCTTACCCAGCAGCAGGGCATCAGCAAGAGGGATACGGGCCAGATCGGCAAACTTGACCGTCTGCTCCTGCGCAACCCGCGGTGTCTTTTCGACAGAGATATTCCGGCCATCTGCCAGACTGAAGATGTTGCCGGCAACAACATAGTGCTTCGAAAAATCGACGTAATAAGGGGCTTTTTTTCCCTTGCTCTCAACTTCAACCACGTACAGACCGGGAACTTCAGAAAAATCGACCGAGTGCACCTTGTCCGCCTGGGCAAAAATCGTCCGGGCTTCGTCGATGGTCATACTATGGCAACTACGGCACTCACCCGCACCACAACCGTCCTGACCGAAAGCCAAAACAGAGCTGGCCGGCAAAAGAAAAAGTAGTAGAAAAAGAAGACTCCGCATACGTATGTTCCTTTCATGAAAAAACGACCGCCGGTATCATACCCTTTGGTCGGCGACGATGCAAGACCCAGCGCATGGTACGGCCGGTTATAGTTGACAAACCTGAAGATGGTCGGCAGACTTCCGCCATTCTTGCGCAACTTTTGGATGAGTATAAACCAGAATGGACCTTTTAAACCTTGTCGCCATCGCCGTCGCCCTGGCAATGGATGCCTTTGCCGTCGCCCTCGGCGTCGGCGTCAACGTCACGCCCCTCACCCGCCGTCACGTGTTCAGGCTCAGTTTTCATTTTGGCTTGTTTCAGGCATTGATGCCGGTTATCGGCTGGCTTGCCGGACGCAGTGTCCAAGAATACATCATCGACTATGACCACTGGATCGCCTTTGTCCTGCTCGCTTTGATCGGCGGACACATGATCTACGCGGCCCTGAATCCCGATCACGAAAAAAAGGCCAGCGGCGACCCCACCCGCGGCCTTTCTTTAGTGGTGCTCTCTGTCGCCACCAGCATCGATGCCCTGGCGGTCGGTCTATCTTTAGCCATGCTCGAAATCAGCGTCTGGCGACCGGCGTTGGTTATCGGTCTGGTCGCCGGGATTTTCACCATCGTCGGGCTCTATCTCGGTCGCCGCATCAGTGACATCTGGGGATCACGCGTCGAATTACTCGGTGGTAGCATCCTGATTCTTATCGGCGTCCGCATCGTGATTGAACACGTCTTCGGCTGACCGGCCACCAACCGAAAATTACCCGACTCTTATCGCTGGCACTAACCAGCCTTCCTGGTCTTCCCGCCGCTGAGCAGCGACCCTTCCTTGAACCACTTCTCAAACCAGGTCTGACGATCCTCCGACGCCAGCGCGGCAAAGTCCTTTGGACCCAACCAGACACCACCACAGGATGGACACTGGTCCATCGGAACATCCTTGAATACCAGCGGACGGATTTCATCGCCGCACTTGGGGCAGCGATTACGGCAATACTTGCGGATCAACTTCTCCTGCGTCTCCGATCGGATCTTTTCGATCAACTCCTGTTCGAGTTTGTGAAAATACTGGTTCTCAATCGCTTTCTTCCGCTCATCCCAAGTGTCAGTCATAACATTACCTCCTTGAAATAACACGATTTATTGTAAGTATAACGGCCCACTCTACACCTGCAAGTCAAAACGATGCAGAATCCTTGACACCTTGACCGCGCGCTGGTAGGTTACCAAAAAGCAACCAGACAAAAGAAGGATCAGCATGGAGACCTTGACCCGCCGTCAGCAGCAGGTACTCGACTGTATCAATCACACTCTCGACCGTCACGGCATTCCGCCGACCCTGCGTGAGATTGCCGATCATTTGCAGATCAGCGGCACGCTGGGAGTGCTGAAGCACCTGCAGGCACTGGAGAAAAAAGGCTGCATCCGCAAGGAGGCCGGCACGGCCCGCGGCCTGCGGGTCATCGGCCGCCAGAACCGCCAGGGGGTGCCGATCATCGGCACGGTCCGCGCCGGCGCGCCACATCCGGCGATTGAGGAGATCGAAGGCTACCTCGAACCGGCAACCAACGACCACGACGGCGCCTTCTACCTGCGCGTACGCGGCGATTCAATGATCGACGACGCCATCCTCGACGGCGATCTCGCCCTGATCCGCCCGCAACCAACCGCCCATAACGGCGACATCGTCGTCGCCCTGATCGGCGACGAGGCGACCATCAAGCGCTTCTACCGCGACGGCGACAGCATCCGCCTGCAACCGGCCAACCATCGCCTGCAGCCGCTGCTGTTCCGACCGGAAGATGGCGACGACGTTCACATCATTGGCAAGGTGGTCAGCATTGTTCGGCAATATCAGGAAAACTAAGACAAAAAATTTAGCCGCAGATTTCACGGATTGACACAGATTTGATCTAAACCAGAAAGACTTTTTTTCTTGGCCTGATCCGTGAAAATCAGATTTTATCAGATTTGATCCGCGTCCAATTGCTCTTTGCTCGTGAGTTGGTTTCATCGGCATTTATCTGTGAAAATCTGTGAAATCTGTGGCCAGGTTTAAAAATCAGCGTTCATCAGATGTGATCAGCGTCCCATCAGCCTTTGCGTCAGGCCTGCACCATTATGCAACGTATCAACATCCCGATCCGGGTCGGAGCCATCTTTGCACCGGGGCGTCCAGTGCAACCGGTCTGGTTCGACTGGCAGAAAAAGCAGCACCGCGTCCAGACCATCACCTACCGCTGGCAGGCACGCCGTGGCGAGGTTGATACCCTGCACTTCGCCGTCAGCGATGGTCAGGACTTGTTTGAGCTGATCTACGACACTGAGCGCCGGGACTGGACCCTCGCCGGCGTCGAACCGGGAGCGCAAGGCTGAGGCGCAAGGCATTGGCCGCAGATTTCGCAGATTTACGCAGATTGAAAACCAAAAAGTAAAATGAATGATTTGGGTTCAACCTAAAATTTATTTCACGCAACGGCGCGACGACGCAACGGATACCATGACAATGGAGACCAGGGCTGAACATCACGAAACGACTTGGGCGTTCTCCTCCATATCCTGATTTTCCGTTGCGTTCGTAGCGGCGTTGCGTGATCAAATGCCATTGGCATGCCCGGAGGTTCTAACCGCGATAATCCGCGAAATCTGCGGCTCGGTTTCAGGCCTGAAAGCATTGGCCACAGATTTCACGGATTAACACAGATTTGATCTAAACCAGAAAGACTTTGTTTTTCTTGGCCTGATCCGTGAAAATCAGATTTTATCAGATTTGATCCGCGTCCAATTGCTCTTTGCTCATGAGTTGGTTTCATCAGATTTGATCCGCGGCCAATTCGCTTTAGCCCAAGGCTACCCCATGCGCACCATCATGCACATCGACATGAACGCTTTCTTCGCCGCCGTCGAGCAGCAGTCCAACCCCGACCTGCGCGGCAAGCCGATTGCCGTTATCGGCTCCGGCGAGCGCACCATCATCACCACCTGCTCCTACGAAGCCCGCGCCTTCGGTGTCAAGACCGGCATGCCGGTCGGCCTCGCCAAGCGCCACTGCCCGCAGCTGATCCTGGTCGTCGGCAATAACCGCAAATACACCGACACCTCCACCGGCATCATCAACATCTTCCGCGACTTCACGCCGCAGGTCGAGGTCTTCTCCATCGACGAAGCCTTCCTCGATGTCAGCGGCAGCCTCGCCCTTTACGGCTCGGCCGAGCGCATCGCCATGCTGATCAAGGCCCGCATCCGCCACCAGTACGGCCTGACCTGCTCCGTCGGCATCGCCCCGAACAAGCTGCTGGCCAAGCTTGCCTCAGAGATGAAAAAACCGGACGGTCTCACCCGCATCGATGCTGACAAGATCTATGAGATTCTCGAAACCGTCCCGGTCGATGACCTCTGCGGCGTCGGTCGCAAAACCGCCCAGCAACTCACCCTGCTCGGCATCCGCACCTGCGGCGACCTCGGCCGCTTCCCGCTATCCGTGCTGAAAAAACGCTTCGGCATCGTCGGCGAGCGCCTACAAGCCATGGGGCGCGGCATCGACCATTCGCCGGTGGTCCCGGCCGCCGAGGACGACGCGGTCAAAAGCGTCGGTCACAGCACCACCCTCCCCCACGATATTGATGACCCGCTGGAGATCCGCAGCTGGCTGCTGCGCCTCTCCGAAATGGTCGGCCAGCGCGCCCGCCGCTACCACATGGCCGGGCGTACCGTCACCCTTACCATCCGCTACGCCGACTTCTCCACCTTCAGCGTCCGCGCCACCGGCGTCGACTGGCTCAGCCGCAGCGACGCCATCTACCATGCCGCCACCACCCTGCTCGACACCCTCACTCTTGCCCAACCAGTCCGCCTGCTCGGCGTCACCCTCTCCACCCTGCGTCAGGAGGTGCAGCAATACAGCCTGTTTGAAGGCGAACGCAAAGCGCAGCAGGTCGCCGAAGCCATCGACAACGTCAACGACCGCTACGGCGGCTTCGCGGTGACCTATGGCAGTACACTGGAACGGGAGAAGGCAGCGAGGGTGATCTCACCGGCCTGGCGACCGGAGGGGGTGAAGAATGTGGAGATCGAAGAATAGTGCGTCAAAAACAATCGATGCGGACCAGAAGTTCTGTCATTTTTGCCCCCTAAGGACTATTAAATTACCAAAGACATCCTGAATTCAGGATGCCTTTGGTAACTCATCATTAATTAACAATATTCTTTAGGTTCTCAAGGTCCAAATGCTGAATAAGTGTAGTCATTATATGTCCATGTGATCCCTAGTTTTGACCAGAGCCGGACATAGACCGTACTACCATTAGTCGGAAGTCCGGTGACATCCACCGTCTGGGCGGTTGTATGAGCAGCGGGGAACTTGCCTATATCATTGTTCCCAAGAGAGGTACCGACATACAATTGATAGAGACTCGCACCAACTCCAGCGTCCCAAGTAAACGTCTGGGTCGCACCGGCCAAAGTAGATCCAACGGTCGGAGTGAGCATTTGTGCCGCTACTGGAGTTACATTTCCGCCAAAATAAGTGTAGTCCTTGTAAGCCCATGTGCCGCCCGGGTTAGACCAGAGCCGAACATAGACCATACTGCCATCGGTCGGAAGCCCGGTGACGTCCACTGTCTGGGCGGTTGTATGAGCAGCGGGGAACTTACCAATAGTTGCTGACCCAAGAGAGCTGCCGACATACAGCTGATAGAGTGTCGCGCCAACTCCGGCGTCCCAGGTGAATGTCTGGGTACTTGCAGGCAATGAGGATCCAGCAACCGGTGTGAGCATTTGCGCCGCTACTGGAGTTACATTTCCGCCAATATAAGTGTAGTCCTTGTAAACCCATGTGCCGCCCGGGTTAGACCAGAGCCGAACATAAACCTTACTGCCATTGGTCGGTAGCCCGGTGACATCCACTGTCTGGGCTGTTGTATGTGCAGCGGGGAACTTACCAATAGTTGCTGACCCAAGAGAGCTGCCGACATACAACTGATAGAGTGTCGCGCCAACTCCGGCGTCCCAGGTGAATGTCTGGGTACTTGCGGCTAAAGTGGTGCCGTTGGTTGGTGTGAGTATTTGTGCTGGGCTCGGGATCACACAACTATTTGTCCCTTCAACCCAAATACTCGGCAGCAGCACGCTATGAACTGCACGAATCTGATAGTAATAGGTGCCCGGTATCTTGCCGGAAATCCCGTACGTTGACACAGCCGTAGCCAGCGTGTAAGTTTTAACACCGGTAAACGACCCGGTGGTCGACTCCTCAATTTCGTAGCCGGTTGCCCCGTCCGCTGCCGTCCAGTTTAGGGTGAGACTACCGGTGGTGCTGTTTGACGGCACAATAAAGCCGGTCGGCGGCAGCATATTAGCCACCGAAGGGTCAGGATCTACTCCATCCAGCGATGTATCCCCATCCGTATCCGGATTCCACGGATCGGTCCCTGCAGCAAATTCACCGGCATTGTTCAGCCCATCAACATCCGGATCCCCCATTGCACCATTGACAAGAGTTGCATCAAAAGGATCAAGGGTATTGGCGATTTCCCAGGCATTCGGCAGACCGTCACCGTCGCTATCAGAATCACATGCATCCCCGACTCCATCTCCATCCGAATCGGCCTGTGTCGAATTCGGCACCAGCGGGCAGTTGTCGGTTTCGTCAGGGTAGTTGTCGCCGTCGGCATTAGCCGAACGGGCCATAATATCGGCCAGAACACCAACGAAAGCTGTCTGGATCGACTGGCTTTCCTCGGCGGCAAAGAAACCTTTCGGCTGGCAATCGACATCACTGATATCGTTGAGCAGGCCACATGCGGAAGACGACTTCATCCACTCTTCCGGTAAATCAGGGAGCAGATTGCCATTCAGATCGTCAAAATTGCCGTATTTGGCAGCCAACCAGAGGGGGTTGAGTGGTGGGTGAGGCACCAGATAACCGCTAGGTGATGCTCGATGAGCAACGACATAGGTCCTCACATGCTGACGCCCTTCAACATCCTGGCGCTGGTCCGAAGTCATACCATCAAAGGCCAATCCCGAGAGGGAGTATGAACCTTCAGATGTCGGTTCAACCGGGCAATGGCCATAGACCTCCGCCAGTCCGCCAAGCAATCGGTATTTGCAAGTGTTGCCAGAAACTGAAAGAGTATTGGCAATGTATTGAGTCGTATTGGTCAAACCCTCAATGTCGCCAATCAGATTCGTCAGACTGGCCGTGGCGGGGTTATACGGCGTATTAACACCGACATTCAAAGGAGAGTCGACATAATTATTGAACACATTACCCGGAACCGAATCGCGATCACGGCTTGTGTATTCGTCGCCAACAACGATCATGAATTGCGGTTGTGAGCCTGCGGGATACGTATCCAACATCGGATCATCCCAAAGATTGTTCGAATCACAGCCATAGACGGCAAATCCATCGTCATAAAAGAAATTCGAGCTTGCGCAGTAACTCGCCTGCGCCGCCTCGTTGCCGCGCAGGTAGCGCAGCCCCTCGTAATACATCTCGCCTAGAGGGTCCCAGCCCTTTTCAGTGAAATGATTGACATAACCCAACATCGAATCGATAGCCAATATTTCAGTGCCATTGACCGGGTTGATTTCATTGGTGATATCGGCCATCTTCGTACGGAGGACGCCACCTTGATCAGACATGGCATGCGAATAGGTCATCAACCCGAAACGAGCCTGCCCGCGGTAATTCTGCAGCACCCCTTCCGGCTTCATAAACCCGGACGGGTAGGTGACGCAATTATCCTCGGGCATGCCATTCAGGCAGACCTGGACCTGCACTTTAAACAGCTTATTACTGGTCAAAGAAAAACCACCAGCATTGAGGACATCGAAGGACGTCCCGATGTTATAAAACGAGTTATTCGCGCTGGCATAGGTAACAGGCACCAGCCGACTCAGATCAGCTCCGGCATACTGTTTCTTCCAACTGTGGGCCGGATCAAGGATATCGGCACGCAACAACCGCGTCCCACCGTCGGTAACAGTATCGACGCTACGCTTGCCGCCAGTGAGGGTTTTTCGCAGAAAATCAGCATGCGACATCGTCGCCCAGTTGAGGAAGTTTCCACTCCAGTAGGTTGTGCTGCCCGAAGGCGTATAATGAGAAACACTTGGGCCCTGGGGGATAAATGATCCGGATTGATACGAATAGTACTTGTTCGGGTCAAAATAGCCCGAGTAATCCTTTATGTTGTCATAGACGTTAAACTCACTGTAGCCCTGATAGAAGTTGGTGTGATCATTGTTGAGCAACAGAAGGACATTTGGCGTGACCGGGCAATCCCCCTGCGGGCACCAGTCGGCGCCATCGAGTAAGCCATCGGCATCGCTATCGGGATTCAACGGGTCGCTGCCTACGGCAACTTCATCGGCGTCAATCAGCCCGTCATTATCGGTATCCGATGCCACATCACAGGCATCTCCGATGCCGTTTGCGTTCGCATCGCCCTGATTCGTGTTAGAAACAGTCAGACAGTTATCCACGCTGTCGGGAATGCCGTCCGCATCAACGTCAGGAAAGCAAGAGCCACTCTCCCCCAGACGATAAATAGCCGTCGAATACTGCTCCACCCCGGAAAAGACCACATCACCGCAGGCATTCACCTCCGGGTTATCATGAAACCCCATCAGCGGGCATGCCCAAGTTAACTGGCCGCGCTCGTTCGAGTAAATACGCATCCCGCTGCCGGTATCCTCGGACCAGACGATCTCACCACTGTTGCTGATGGAAAGACCACTGATCGGCCCGGCAGTGATGTTAACGATCGTACCGCCGACCTCCCCGGTATTGCGTCGATAGATACTGACTCCCTGCAACCAAACCACGTCGCCGGCACTGTTGATATCGGCCGATCCGCAATTTCCAAGACTCTCGTCACTGAGCTTGCCACGCAGGTTCGAGTAAACCTGATAGTCGTTGCCGGAAATATAGATAATCTCGCCACTGTCGTTGATAGCGGCGGAAGTCCCGACCCCGATCGGTACCGCCGTCCCGCCGTCGTACAGGGAGACAACAGTTTGATTATCGACATACTGGCTATATACCACTGACCCGTAACTATTCATGTCCGGGTACATGTAATCGCTGCCGCTGGAACTGAGCAGCAGACCACGGGTGCTGGAGGTCAAGCGGAACTGACCGCTGGCCGCATCCCGATCACTCCAGACCACTTCGCCCAGATCGTTGATCGTTGCCATCTGCATTGACTCACCGGTAGCCGATACCTGCACCGGCTGCCCGGCCTGCTCGCACATACCACCAACGGGTGGGGGTGTTACACACGGCGCACTCTCCCCCAGACGATAGATAGCCGTCGAATACTGCTCCACCCCGGAAAAGACCACATCACCGCAGGCATTCACCTCCGGGTTATCATGAAACCCCATCAGCGGGCATGCCCAAGTTAACTGGCCGCGCTCGTTCGAGTAAATACGCATCCCGCTGCCGGTATCCTCGGACCAGACGATCTCACCACTGTTGCTGATGGAAAGACCACTGATCGGCCCGGCAGTGATGTTAACGATCGTACCGCCGACCTCCCCGGTATTGCGTCGATAGATACTGACTCCCTGCAACCAAACCACGTCGCCGGCACTGTTGATATCGGCCGATCCGCAATTTCCAAGACTCTCGTCACTGAGCTTGCCACGCAGGTTCGAGTAAACCTGATAGTCGTTGCCGGAAATATAGATAATCTCGCCACTGTCGTTGATAGCGGCGGAAGTCCCGACCCCGATCGGTACCGCCGTCCCGCCGTCGTACAGGGAGACAACAGTTTGATTATCGACATACTGGCTATATACCACTGACCCGTAACTATTCATGTCCGGGTACATGTAATCGCTGCCGCTGGAACTGAGCAGCAGACCACGGGTGCTGGAGGTCAAGCGGAACTGACCGCTGGCCGCATCCCGATCACTCCAGACCACTTCGCCCAGATCGTTGATCGTTGCCATCTGCATTGACTCACCGGCGACGGACACCAATACCGGATCGCCTGGCAAACCACACTCAGCAAATGATTTATCAATGTAAATTAACGAGAGAAAACAACAGGCGAGGAGAAGAACAGATAATCGCTGGTAGCGCATGGAACCCTCCAAAACAATTCTAAATAGAAAGCCATCTCCAAGGCAGAAGATGGGCTTAATACACAAACCTCTCTTCGGCAGCCCGACCACCCGTATTCTCATCGGGTTCGCAGCTTTGCGTCACCGGGTTGCCCCAGTTTTGCTCTTTCGGAGATTAAACAGTGTTTAATCTAATTTATCACATGGAATTGTACAAACCAATTCTTACATTTTCCTTACATTTTGACTGGATATCATGCACCAAGGAAAAACTGTCTTTCTCTGTGGGAATTTACAGGTGACACAAAACAGGAACAGGCCGGCAACTTCTTGCCGGCCTGTTCCTGTTTCGACTACCTTGATAGCGACATTAAAAAAATAGAGCCACCCCATTTATCATGGGGAAAACCCATTACACGTTTCACTCAAACTGTGAACCCCTCTGCGCTTTGGAACGCAACCCTTTAAGCGCCAGACCAAAGTCGTAGGATTGCCCACACTGGGGGCAGATCAAACCCAAATGGTGGACATCCTTGACCGGCTTGAAAAAGATATGAAACCCGCGCCGGTAACCACAACTTGGGCACGAACGAAATTCTCTGACTTCTGAATCCATAACTCCCCCTTTCAATCAACTCCACGTTCGAATGCGGATAACTTTAGCACAAAAACCTCCGGGAGACGAACCGGTTTCCTCTTGGCATAATCAAAGGCGACCAACGCCGTGGTCCCCTCAGCCGTCACCACCCCGTCACGCTCGATGCGATAGAACATTTTGAAAGACGATTTGCCGGCGATCTCTGCCCGCACACCAATCTGCAAACGGTCGCCGAGAAACATCTCCTTGCGGTAAAGCACATGCGCCTCGGGCAGGATAACCCCGCAACCACCAAGGTCAAGCTCGCTGCAACCGATGTTGCTCAACCAGGAGATACGGGCATCCTGAAAGAAACTAAGGACGGCAGCGTTGGAAACATGGCCACCATAGTTGACATCAGCAACCCGAACATCGTACGGAATAACAAAACGAAACCCGTCCATCACTTCACCTCATTCTAAAAACATGAAAACCTCGCCGCCGATTTCACAGATTTGCACAGATTTAAGATAACCCGGAAAGACATTGTTTTGCTTGGCCTGATCCGTGAAAATCAGATTTTATCAGATTTGATCCGCGGCCAATTGCCCTTAGCCCCAGTTTTGTGTCATCAGCCTTTATCTGCGTAAATCTCGAAATCTGCGGCTAATTCTTTACGCCTTTCAACCACGCCCCTGACACTGCGGACAATCGAAGCTCGACCGCCCTCCCAGGCGTCGCACCCGGATAGGAGTACCGCAGACCACGCACGGCAGCCCTTTGCGTCCATAAACCTGAAGATTCTGGGCAAAATAGCCAGGCTGACCATGGGCATCATTAAAATCACGCAGGGTTGTCCCGCCTTGCGCCAGCGCCTCTTCCAGCACCGTACAGACGGCCGCCGCCAGTTTATGATAGGCCATAGCCCCGACTTTTCCGGCAGGCCGTGCCGGATCGATCCCGGCGCGAAACAGAGCCTCGCTGGCGTAGATGTTGCCGACACCGACCACGATACGCTGATCCATCAAAAAGTTTTTCACCGCCCCTTTGCGGCCGGCTGCTCTGCGGACGAGATAGTCACCATCGAACTCGCTGGACAAGGGTTCCGGGCCAAGGTTGCAAAGTAACGGATGTGCGGCGACATCCGTCTCGCACCACAGTACCGCACCAAATCGGCGCGGATCGCTCAGCCGCAGACAGTTGCCGTCATCAAGAACCAGATCAACATGGTCGTGTCGCTGCGGCGGCAACGTTGCAGACAGCAGATGCAGGACGCCACTCATCCCCAGATGCAGCAGAACCGTTCCGGACGTGCAGCGAATCAGCAGGTATTTGGCCCGTCGATCCACAACCAGGATCTTTTGCCCGGCCAACTGAGTCGTCAACTCTGGAAACAACGGCCAACGTAGCCGTTCTGCACGCAGGATCACAGAGGTGAGGGTCCGGCCAACCAGCAAAGGCTCCAGACCACGTCGAACCGTTTCGACTTCGGGTAATTCAGGCATGGGGGCCGTGAGGAGTGAGGCGTGAAGGGTGAGGAGTGAAAAAACTGGTTACGAAGGACATATTGATTCCTGATTCCTGATTCCTGATTCCTGATTCCTGATTCCTGATTCCTGATTCCTGATTCCTGATTCCTGATTCCTGATTCCTGATTCCTGACTCTCACAAACAGACAACATCCGGATAGGTCATCAGCGTCTTCAGCTCGATATGCAACGCCTGCTCCAGTGTCACGTCTTTCGGTAATCGCCAGCTGCGAAGATGCGACCAGTCCTGCTGCGAATAGCGCAGTTCGGCAACCTCGATGAACGTCTCAGCCGTCCCCTGCACAGTCAGTGAAAACTGCACCAGAACATAGGCGGTTGTCCCCTCAATCTGAGTGCGGAAGATCTGCCAGGAATCGATTGTCACCTGCCCGGCAAGGTGCCCCCGGGCATATTCGAGATATTCGTGCAGATCAGTAAAATGGCGACGCAAGGTTGACAGGCGGTGTGAGGTTGCAAAAACGGTTGCAAAGTCAGCATCACGCTGGGCGCAAAAGCGCTTTTCCATGACGGCCGCCGGCAAGGTGTCGGTGGTTTCAGCCGGCATTGTCCCTCGCGGAACCGCGCATCCGCGGATCGAGGGCATCGCGCACCCCTTCACCGAGAAGATTGTAGCCAAGGACAGTAATCAGAATCGCCAGACCGGGGAAGACCGACAACCACCAGGCAAAACCGAGAGTCTGTTTACCGGCAATCAACATATTGCCCCAGGAGGGGGTCGGTGGCTGGACGCCAATCCCGAGAAAAGACAAAGCGCTCTCGGTCAAGATGGCACCGGCCACCCCGAGGGTGGCGGAGACCAGCACTGGCGCCATGGCATTGGGCAGAATATGACGGAAAATAATCCGGCTGTCACGGGCACCGATGGCGCGGGCGGCAAGAACAAAATCGCGCTCACGCAAGGAGAGAAACTCGGCACGAACCAGACGTGCCACCCCCATCCAGCTGGTCAGGCCGATGATGATCATGATGTTCCAGATGGATGGATCGAGAAAGGCGATGACAGCGAGAATCAGAAAAAAAGACGGGAAACAGAGCATCAGATCGACAAAGCGCATGATCAGCATATCAACCCGGTTGCCATAATAACCGGATACCGCACCAAGGAAAATACCGATCAACGTCGAGATGCCGACGGCTACGAAACCGACCAGAAGGGAGATGCGGGCGGCATACAACATGCGGGTAAAGACATCACGGCCAAGATCATCGGTTCCGAGAAAATGCTGCAGACTCGGCGGAAGCAACTGGTTTGCGATATCGATCGCCCCCGGGTCGCCCCCCAGTACCGGCGCCAGAGCAGCCATCAGGAACATACCGACCACAATCAACAGACCGGTAAAGGCCAGTCGGTTACGATAAATAGCGCGAAGTGATGCGGGGATGGGGAGAGACATCAGCTACAACCTTCTGCCGTCATAAAAAAACAAAACCTTAAAGTCGAATTGGACGCCCACTTACGCCGAGGCTTCAGCGGGCAGGCCAGTGAAAATCTGATCAAATCTGATGAACGCAGATTAGGCAAAATGCTAAAAAGCTTTTCTGGTTAAACCACCAAAATTCTGCAACCGTTTAAAACGTTAAATCATGGCCGCAATTTACGCGGATAAAGGCACAAACCAATAGCTTCTTCCCTAATTTACCCTTGTCCAGATCAGATTTGATCAAATTTGATCTAACCCAGAAAGACTTTGTTTTTCTTGGCCTGATCCGTGAAAATCAGATTTTATCAGATTTGATCCGTGTCCAATTGCTCTTTGCTCGTGAGTTTGTTTCATCGGCATTTATCTGTGAAAATCTGTGAAATCTGTGGCTGGATTTAATAGCCTACAAAATCTGCGCTCATCAGATTTGATCAGATTTTCACTGGCCTGCCCGCTGAAGCCTCGGCGTAAGTGGGCGTCCAATTAAGCCTTTTCCCATCCCCTGATCTACCGACCGATCAAAAAAAGCGGGCGGCCCCAAAAGGAACCGCCCGACGATAACGAGGAATAAATCAGCCCTTAAACTGCTCGAGGTCTTGCCTATCGAGAATTTTCTTCTCCAGCAAAATTTTAACCAGACGCTTCAACTTTTCTTCGGTCGACAGCCCGGTTGGGCGAGCCGACTGTGGCGCGGCAACCCCTTTGCCACCGGGATCATAATAACGCTTGATGGCCCGGATAATCATCTCCTCCGGCGCAATCGCCGGACGAAGCTGCAAACCGGTAATCGATGTCACCTCGTCGAGGGCGGACAGGTTAGTTGGATCAGCGGTCGCAACAAACAGATGATCAATCCCGCCGATGGTTTTGCGGCCAAACGGCATCATGCTGTGCGCCAGGGCTTTTTCTTTTGGCAATAGCGCAATGATCGCAGGCTCAATCGTGAGGTTATCAAGATCAACCTTGGTCAAGGTAAATTGATCAGCAAGAAAATTAAGCAACGTCTCCTCGTCGAGATAACCGAGGCGAATCAACGACGCACCCAGCCTCCCCCCCAGCTGTCGCTGGAAGGAGAGCGCTGAGTTCAGCTGAAACTCGTGAATAATTCCTGCCTTGAGCAGCATTTCACCAAGGCGAAGCTTTTTTGCCAGTGCCATGAGATGATCCCGCCCGTTAAGACGCCCTTAACCAAACGTCAATCCATCAACCGGACCAAAACCCGACGGTTGGACTTACGCCCATCGAGAGTATCATTGGTCGCCACCGGTTGCGACTCACCAAAACCCTTGGCGACGACCTGTTTCGCATCGACACCATAATCACGAATCAGCAACCAGCGCACGCTGTCTGCACGCTGCTGAGACAATTTTTGATTGGCCTTATCCGAACCAGTACTATCGGTATGCCCTTCGACCAGAATGGTTTTTTCCGGATGTGCTTTGCTGAATTCGGCCGCCCGGCGGAGTTCGTCCGCATATTTAGGATCAATTTTAGAGCTGTTGCTGGTAAATTCAATATTCAGAAGCATCGAATTCATCTGCGCAAAATTTTCGGTCGCCGGGGCCACCAGCAACTCCGGGCAGCCATCCGCGCCGACCTGGATTCCGGCCGGAGTTTGTGGGCAATTATCATCCTGATCAAAGACACCGTCCAGGTCACTATCCATGGGGCAACCGAGCGCATTAACCGCCATACCAACTGGCGTATCCGGACAGGTGTCATTGATATCGGTGACACCATCGCCATCAGCGTCAGCATCGGCGACAGCCTCTACAACCGTCGGGCAGCCCAGGCTGTCAACCTTGGCTCCGACCGCAGTTTCAGGACAGTGGTCAACATCATCAATAACACCATCGCCATCCGAGTCGAGCGGGCAACCAAACTTATCGATGAAAACAGTAGACGCCGTACCCGGACAACGGTCGACTGAATCCAGAACACCATCACCATCACTGTCATTCGACTTTGCCCGTGGTGCTTTATCGCCACCGAACTGGAAGCTAAGCCCGGTCGAGATCAAAAAATTGCCATAGTTTTTGCCGTTATCGTACGGACTTATAGATATTTCATGGCGGAGTGCATGCCGGGCATCAAACCGCAGAGCAAAGTTTTCAGTGGTGAACCACTTAAAGCCGCCCCCGTAATTAAACAAGAGGTCCTCATTGTAACCACTGCCCGCCTCCATAACCACTGCCCCGGCACCGACCGCAAGGTAGGGGACAAACTGTTTGTCGGGACGGAAGTGATAAAGAAGATTAAGGGTGCTGGTATAATAGTCAAAGTCACGGACGGCGGCTTCATCCTTTACATTGGCCCAGGTGCCAACCAGCTCAAGACCGTAATTTTCGGTCAGATTATAACCAAGCCCAACGCCATAATAAGCGCTGTTTTTAAGCTGCTCGTTATCCTTGAAGATATGGGCGCCCATCAGGGGGGTCAAGGTTAACGAACCGGCCCGATTCTGAGCATGTGCCAACTCTGGCAACCCGATTGATAACGCAAGCAGACTCACCAAAAGAAACCGCAAAGAAAAACCCGACATGACGCACCTCCAAAGAAAAGTATATATAACCTGACAATTAGACTTTAAAAACATATAACTTGCAACAATTAAATACTAATTGTGCTGACCTGAACAAAGGGTCTGATACAGCTGACGGTAGGTTATACAAGGAGACGGACAAACATACATCAAGACTGATTATTACGAATGCAGATAAAAGCGGATCACTGCAGATCAGGGACAGAACCTGTCAGCAGGCTATTGGTATCTTTTGGGTTATAAGTCCGTTACATATCAACCTGACAACTCGGCAGCAGGATCTCCAGCTTCCCCTTCAGCACCTGCTTCGCCTCCGTGTCCCCATGCACCAGCCTGATGGCTTGCGGTGACTGCCGCATACGCCGGACAAAAGCGAGCAGGCTGTTCTGATCAGCATGCGCCGAATAACCGCTGAGCGTGTGCACTCTGGCACGGATATCGATTCGCTCCCCTTCAAGAAGCACATAGCCACCGCGCGGGCCATACTCCTGAATTGCCCGTCCAGGGGTACCGGCCGCCTGATAGCCGACGAAAACCACATCGGTCCGCGGATCGGGGAGCAGTTCGCGCAGATAATTAACGATACGCCCGCCGGCGCACATGCCGCTGGCGGCAAGAACAATACAGGGCCGAGCGGTCTTGCGGATATGGGCGACGGCAAATTCATGCGCCTCATGACTGTCGATGGTGGTCAACTGATCAAAGTTCAAAGGTAAACGACCCGCCCGCAAACGCTGGTGAGCTTCACTGTCCCAGAATGGACGCAGACCCCGAAACGCCTCGGTAAAACGGCTGGCAAGCGGCGAGTCGAGAATCACCTCAAGTTCCGACCAGGGGAGACCCTGCGCGGCAAAACGCTGCCGGTCACGATAGATAATATCCTCTATCTCATAGAGCAGCTCCTGAGTGCGGCCGATGGAAAAAGCCGGGATCAGCACCGCACCGCGATCGAGCAAAGCCCGTTCGATGACCTTCTGCAGGGCGATGCGACGCTCCCGGCGCCCGGCGTGCAGTCGATTCCCGTAGGTACTCTCCAGCACCAGCAGATCTGCACGTACCGGCGGCTTTGGCGCTGGCAGAAGGGGCGTAAACGGAGCGCCGAGATCACCGGAAAAGACAATACGCCGCGCCTCCCTCCCCCGCGCCAGATCCACTTCAACGTAGGCCGAGCCGAGGATATGCCCGGCAGGCTGCAACCGGATCTTTACGGCAATATCGTCTGCCATGGTCAAAGGCTGCCAGACGCCATAGGGGAGCACCCGAACCCTGCGCATGATCTGTTTCAGCAGCTGCTCAACCAGATTTCGGTCGCGAGTGATGCCGACGCGCACGGCATCTTCCAGAACCAGCGGCAGGAGTTTGGCCGACGGAGCGCTGCAATAGATTGGTCCGTCGAATCCGGCTTCGAGCAGATAGGGGATGCGACCACAATGATCGATATGGACATGGGTCAGAACAAGGGCATTCAGGTGCGTCACCGAAAAATCGATCCGTGTCCCCTCTTCCGCCCCGCGCTCCTGCAGCAGACCACAATCGACCAAAAACCCCGGGTGTCCGTCGGCACCGGTCAAACGCAACTCATGGCAGGAACCGGTCACCGTCTGTTGACCACCGTGATGGGTTACCTCATAAAACGGTTTCATCTTCCCCCTCCGTTTAAACCTGAATGAACGTTTGCGCAAAGATCAAAGCTAAAGACTAATTGGACGCCCACTTACGCCGAGGCTTCAGCGGGCAGGCCAGTGAAAATCTGATCAGATCTGATCAAATCTGATTTAAAGTCTATACCCTATTTTAAATCTGGCCACGGATTTCACGGATTAGCACAGATTTTATCTAAACCAGAAAGACTTTGTTTTGCTTGGCTTGATCCGTGAAAATCAGATTTTATCAGATTTGATCCGTGTCCAATTGCTCTTTGCTCGAGGGTGGCTTCATCAACCTTTATCTGTGAAAATCCGTGTAATCTGTGGCTAGACTTAAAGATTGCACAAAATCTGCGTTCATCAGATTTGATCAGCGTCCAATTGCCGTTGATTTAATCACGATAATCTGCGAAATCTGCGGCTAACCTGCCCAGAGATGACACGAATTTGCTCAGGAACAACCCAGAAATCTGGTTCAATTAATAAACCACATCATGACTACCAATATTGACCAGAATGATCTTCCCCTCTTCGATCAGAAATTCAAGAGTGATTCGATAGCGCATATTGATCGACACTGAGTGCAACTCCTGAAGGCTGCCCTGCAAACGATGCAGGCGCAAAGAAGGATGTGTTGGATTGAGCTCCAGTAATTCCAGAGCCTTTTCATACTGAGGGATGAGGTCCGGATGGTGTTTGAAAAATTTTACGGCGCGTTTAAGATAGGTTTGCGTAAAGATGATCCGGAAACTCATTTCACGCCATTTTGGATTCGTGCAATATGAGCCTCAACACTCTCTTCGACAAACTCCCCGGAGGCAATTTGCTGCCGAGTTTCATAAAGGGCAGCCTCTAGCTCACAGACCCGCAGCCGGTTGTATTCCTCAACATCCATAACCACATAGCGATCGTGTCCACGCACCGAAATCATCGCTTCGGCTCCGTCTGCAAGCGCCTGTTCAATAGAAGTCACCCCCCGGGTTTTCAATTCGTTCGCCGCAATTGTTTTCATTTTTACACCTCCAGCATTACGTTAACCGCATGATGAAGAGTACTATTAAGAATACTGTCTGTCAATTCAAACAAAAAGGTGTCGAAAATGAAAATGTCCGCTCGCATCAATCTGATAAATTCTGATGTTAAATTCTAAACGCTATTTAAAACCCGGCCACAGATTTCACGGATTAGCACGGATTGAAGACTTAACCCAAAAAGACTTTGCTTTGCTTGGCCTGATCCGTGAAAATCAGATTTGATCAGATTTGATCCGTGTCCAATTGCTCTTTGCTCGAGGGTTGGTTTCATCGACCTGTGTCTGTGAAAATCTGCGAAATCCGTGTCCAATTGCCTTGCCCTTTAACCCTCCTAAAAATAGGCCTGCAACGAAAAACTGCCGAACAAAAGCGGCCAACTGACCAGGACCAACATCCCGGCCAGAAACCAGAGACCGGCAGTCAGCCAGCGCCGCTCCAATCGATCGATCAGCGCTGCGGGAATCGGCCAGCGCTTGAGCCAGACCAGCAGCTGCGGCACCAGACCGCAGAGCACGGCGCCAAACAGACACAGATACAGCGGATAGCCGATGAAATAATAGTGCCCCTGCAGCAGATCAAACGGGCAGTGATGCGTCGGCAGACGATAGAAGTAGACCGAAATAAACGAGACCACCGATGCCAGCGCAACCAATCCAAAGACGCCGGAAGACAGGGCAAGCAGACTCCGCCACCCCCAGCCTGCCAACCGCCGGCAAAGCAGCAACAACACTCCAAACAGAAACGATACTCCATAGAAAACAATAATCATCGGCCGTATCGGCAGCGCTGCCAGGTCGCTGGCGACGCCCTGCCCTCCGCTGCTGAACAGCGAACCGCAACAGGAGGTGATCACCTCCGGCTCCAGTCCGGAGAAATAGCTCCACATCAAAACCAGGTCGGCGCCAACCAGGGGGAGCAAAGGGATGAGGAGAATGAATTTCAGCCGGGTCAACGGGGCCAAAGGGAGTTGATGGTCCAGATGATCGATAAGAATCCAGAGGCTGCCGGACAAAAACAGGAGAAGCTTGACCCAGATCAGGTGCCAGCCGATCGGGTTGGCGTTCAATGACCCGGTGGCGCACATGGCACCGACGAACAGGGGATGGATCGTCTCGGCCGTGTAAAGGAACAGAAGTAAAGACAGAGATTCAAAGGCGATGGCCCAGCGGACCAGAACCGCCACCAGCCAGCCGAGACGTTCGAGCTGTAACTGATCGGCTTCGGCCCCCTGCGGATTCCAACGCCGGGCAATACGCACCCCGAGGGCCGCGCCAATGGCCAGCATCAGAAGGCTGATCAGGCCTCCCAGCAGCAGGGCCATGATGCCCGGATGCAGGATCATGCCCCGCCCTCTCCCACCAGACGGCCGTCGTGCAGGGTGATAACCCGGTCGACCAGCGTGTGGTCGCAGACCATGGGGTCGTGAGTGGCGATGATCAGGGTCAGCCCGGCTTGTTTCAAAACCGTGAGCCGTTGCAGCAGTTCAATACTGAGGCGACTGTCGAGATGAGCGGTCGGCTCATCGGCAATCAGCACCTGCGGCCGGTTGACCAGCGCCCGGGCAATGGCCACCCGTTGCTGTTGCCCTCCGGACAGGTGCGCAACCCTGCGACCGGCAAAGCTATCCATCTCCACGTCAGCCAAAGCCAGCGCCACCCGCTGTTGCATCGCGGCCAGACCAAGCGCTTCCGGGTAAAGCGGCAGCATGACATTGTCGTGCACGCTCAAATCGGGGATCAGTTGATACTGCTGAAAAACAAAACCGAAGGTCCGCCGGCGGACCAGGGTCAAAAAACGCTCGGGAAGCCGCGACACCTCCTCGCCGGCGACGATGATCCGGCCGCTGGTTGGCCGTGACATGCAACCGATCAGACTCAATAGAGAGGTCTTGCCCGAACCGCTCGGGCCTTTGAGCACCACCACCTCTCCGGCGTCAATCTGCAGAGAGATGCAGGCAACCGCCTCGGTGGCATCAGCCTGATTCAGGTGGTAGGTTTTGCGTACATCATCGGTGATGATTAAGGGACTCATGGTGGCTAACCCCGCATCACGTCATCCGGGTCGGCGATCGCTGCGCGCCAGGCCGGGATGATGGTACTGGCCACATAGGGGACAATGGTCAGAAAAGCCAGGGTCGCCACCTGGTACATATCGATGAAGGGAGTTGGCTTTAAAGCCGGAAACAGCACCGACCAGCCCCGCAGCACCTCACCTAAAAGTGGTGCACCCCAGAAAAAGACCAGTAAAAAAGCGATCAGCAACCCACCGAGAAAGGCCAGCAACGACAGCGCCAGACCTTCATAAAGTTTCAGCAGCAAAACATCACCGGTGTCCCAGCCAATCGCTTTAAGGATACCGATCTCCCGCCGCTCACCGGCGCTGAGGCCGGTCGCCTTGTCCCAGGCCAGAATGCAGAATGCGAGTAGTGCGGAAGAGAACAGCGCCAGCATCATGCCGCCGCGCCAGTCAAAGACCGCATGGTAGGTGCGCAGCAGCTCGCGCTGGGTAATCGGACGGGAATCGGGCATAATCCGTTTGATCTTGTTGGCGATGGTCTCGATTTCGCTCGGATTGTAAACACTGACTGCCAGGTCTGTCGCCAACGATTCAGGCATGCCGAAGAACTGGCGCAAGGGGCCAGCCGGCACGACGATTAAATCCTGGGTCAACAGATCGGAGTCGGTTTTAAACACACCGGTCACCGTAAAAATCCGGCCAATATTATCATGATCAATCAGGATCAGGTCATCCTCCAGGGCCACCCGGCGGATCGCCGCGACGCCAGAACCGATGGCGCACTCCTCCTCACCCTGGGGCAAGCGCCCGTCAAGCAGGGTCAACGTATCGTCGGTCGGGTCAAACGCCTGCAAAGTGTAGTTCGCTTCGACCAGGGCATCATAGTAGTAACCCCAGACCCGGGGCTTGACCTCTTTGACACCGGGTATTGCGGTCAGAAGATCGACCGCGGCCACAGGAATCAGTTCATGCCGACCGGCGAGGGTCTTCTGCACGATCAGCTCCGGACCAGCGGCGAGCATGGTGGTCGCCTCACTCTTCAGCGACTGGGTCAAAAACAGAACCGATGCCAGAACCGCGATCATCAGCATATAGACCAGCAGGATGGCAAAGGTCTTGCCCGGTCGCCTGAGCAACGAGGTCAGGGCGTATTCAAGAATCTTGTAGGAACGCATCAAAGCTCCGTCCGCTGCCGGACAAACATCAACGTATCGGGGCGCGGACCAGTGGGGGCCATCAACCCCCCGGCCGGAAAATGTTCAAAAGCACCGGGAAAGTCCTGAAACGGACTGAACAGATCGGCAACGGCAGGATGGCGGGTATAACGGGCTTCGGTCCAGAGGGAGAGATCAGTCAAGGAGAGGGACTTGACCAGCTGCCGACGGGCCGGGAGGTTTTCGGCCAGATAATCAGTTGTTGTCCGTTGCGCCCAGATCGCAAGACCCGAAAGCACCCCGGTCAGCAGCAGGACCAACGACAAAAAAAGACGGCAACGAATCATCG
>Ga0209231_1000359_pt1 | contig 27523 bp, 18 predicted proteins | sample Deesub45470m_DNA_FD_188086 | JGI IMG/M metagenome (GOLD analysis project Ga0209231, IMG submission 188086) | Deep subsurface microbial communities from North Pacific Ocean - 450_OLKR46/470m Metagenome (SPAdes) (version 2) | ecosystem: Environmental > Terrestrial > Deep subsurface > Unclassified ... | reverse complement strand
TCTCTCAATGAACGTAAAACTTGATACTGTTGAATAGATAAAGCATATTGTTTTAAATGATCTGAAAAATTTTCATTCATCCAATTACCTGTCTGCAAAATATTTGCAATTGTATAAGCAGGTAAGTTTAACTCATCCTTTTTTTCATCTTTATTCAACTTCGGGGGGACAACAATTATCTACACTACTATTGTATAGACTTCAAATGTATATACAATTATTATATTATCCAAATTAATTTGTTAAAAACTTTTGTTATTATTTAAAAATATAATTCTAAGAATCCAACCTTTAATTACTTAGTAAGCCACTGAATATCAATAACCCATAGTGTAATTAATCGCTGTAGATACTGATTTTATTGAGTTTTTAGTCTCCCTTTCTACTCATGATAATTAAAATTCGTCATCAAAAAAGAAAGAAACATTTGAACTAAAATAATTTATTTATTAATGTTTTTTATGTCAATAGTTGTGAATAAGTGTGAAGAAAAGTTACAATTAATTAATAAAATCTTCAATTAATAAACAAATTTAAGAATGAATTTCATATGTTTTTAAGAAAATAACACCTCAAAATTTATCTTGAAGCAATTAAATTATGCGTGTTTTATAGTTCTCATAAAAAAAACGCTTCTATAAAAATAGAAACGTTTTTTAATTAAAGTTATTAAATGTTAACTTTATCTATACATTATTTTACGCATACGTAAACTTAAAGGAGTAACTTCTAAATATTCATCATCTTTAATATACTCCATACATTCCTCCAATGAAAATTCTTTCTTTGGGGCAATATTTACAGCTGTATCAGTACCGGATTTACGAACATTGGTTAGTTTTTTACCTTTAATCAGGTTAATTCCCATATCATCTTGTCTATTGTTTTCTCCTACAACTTGCCCTTTATATATTTCTTGATTGATATCGATAAAGAAAATTCCCCTATCCCCAAGCTTATCAATAGCATATGCAGTTGCTTTACCAGCTTCCGCTGAAATTAAAGCTCCATTAATTACATCATTTAAATCACCTTTATAAGGACCAAACTTAACAAAGTTATGGTTGATAATTGCTCCTCCAGAAGTTGCAGTTAATAATTTATTACGCAAGCCTATTAACCCTCTTGAAGGAATTGAAAACTCTAAATGTTGTAAATCACCTTTAGGCTCCATAATTAATAAGTCACCTTTTTTTAAGGAAACTAAATTAATTACTTTGCTTGAATGTTCTTCAGGAACATTAATAACCAATGTTTCATAAGGCTCACATCTAACACCGTCAATATCTTTCATAATTACTTGGGGTCTTCCCACTTGCAATTCATAACCTTCTCTTCGCATTGTTTCAATTAATACTGATAAATGCAAAATTCCTCTTCCAAAAACGTTGAACTTATCTTCACTATCTGTATCTTCAACTCTTAATGCTAAGTTTTTTTCAGTTTCTTTATACAATCTATCACGTAAATGACGAGAAGTAACATATTTACCTTCTTTTCCATAAAAAGGAGAGTTATTGATGGTAAACAACATACTCATTGTAGGTTGGTCTACTTTTAATCTTGGCAATGCTTCAGGGTTGGTCAAATCTGCAATTGTATCTCCAATATCAAAACCTTCAATACCTGTAATTGCACAAATATCTCCACTTCTTACCTTTAAAGCTCTGTCCTTCCCTAGTCCTTCAAATGTGTGAAGCTCTTTAATACGTACTTTTTTAGTACTACCGTCAGCTTTACAAAGCATATAATCTTTCCCTTCTTCTAAATCTCCTCTAAAAACACGTCCAATAGCAATACGCCCAACAAATGATGTAAAATCCAGTGAAGTAATTTGCATCTGAGGAGTACCTTCAAAATAGGGTGCTTTAGGAATGTTCTCTAAAATAGAATCTAGTAATGGTATAATATTATCTGTTTGATCCTTCCAATCATAACTCATCCAACCTTGTTTAGCTGAACCATAAACAGATTTAAAATTAAGCTGTTCTTCTGTTGCATCTAGTGCAAACATTAAATCGAATACTTTATCATGCACCAAATCTGGAGTACAGTTTGGTTTATCAACTTTATTTATAACTACTATTGGCGTTAATCCAAGTTCTAACGCTTTCCCTAATACAAAACGTGTTTGAGGCATTGGCCCTTCAAATGCATCAACTAACAATAGTACTCCATCAGCCATTTTTAATACGCGTTCAACCTCTCCACCAAAATCAGCGTGACCAGGAGTATCTATTATATTTATTTTTACATCTTTATATATAATAGAAACATTTTTTGATAATATAGTAATTCCTCGTTCGCGCTCTAAGTCATTACTGTCTAATAATAATTCAGTACGTACTTTACGCTCGTCTAATATGTGAGCTTGGTCAATAATTTTATCAACCAAAGTAGTTTTTCCGTGGTCAACGTGCGCTATAATAGCGATGTTTCTGATAGATTGCATTTTCTTATTTTTTAGAAGTTGCAAAAGTAGTTGTTTTATTTTGCATTCTATCACAAAATTTAAAGAATGATAAATTTTTAATTACCTGATATACAAACACATAAAAAAAGAGCTGTTAAAACAGCTCTTTTTTTATTTTGAAATTGTTATTTATATTTTACGCCTTGCTCGTTCTTTTTTAAGCAAATTAAGTTCTCTACTTGTTTGCCCTGCAACAGAAGTATTTTCTTCTGCACGTCGAATTAAGTAAGGCATCACATCTCTAACAGGTCCGAAAGGTAAATATTTTGCAACATTATAACCTTCTTTGGCTAAGTTATAACTTATATGATCACTCATACCGTATAACTGACCAAACCAAATTCTACGATCATTTTTAGCTAATTTATATTTGTCTATTAAATCCATTAATAAATAGGAACTTTCTTCATTATGAGTTCCTGCAAAAACAGCCATATCATCAATATTTTCTATCATATAAGTTAATACTTCATCAAACATTTTATCTGTTGCTGCTTTATTCACACAAATTGGATCTTTATAACCATATTCTTCAGCACGCTCACGCTCTTTTTCCATATAAGCGCCTCTCACCAACTTCATTCCAATTTTAAAACCTTGCTCTTTAGCACGTTGATGTAATTCTTTTAGGTAATCTAACCTATCCCAACGATATAGCTGTAAAGTTCCAAATACAATTACTTTTTTAGTATTGTATTTTTTCATCATTTCTTCAATAATATCATCTGCGGCTTTTTGCATCCAAGTTTCTTCTGCGTCTATTAATAAAGGCACATCATTGTCATAGGCAGCTTTACTTACAATATTATATCTTTCCTTAATTCTTTTCCATTCTATTTCTTCATGAGCATCTAATTGTGTGCCTTCTGTAATTTTTTGATATAGGCTTAATTTTCCAAAACCAGTAGGTTTAAATACAGCAAATGGCAAGCTTTCTTTTTCAACACCAAAATTAATAGTATTTAGTGTTTTTTGCATCGCCAAATCAAATTGTTCTTCAACTTCTTTACCTTCGGCAGAATAGTCTAATACTGAATGTACATTTTTTGTGAACATTCTATCAATTGTTGGCATACAGTCTTTTTCTGTTACACCACCACAAAAATGATCAAAAACAGTGGTACGTATAATACCTTCAACAGGTAAGTATGTTTTTAATGCAAATTTAGTTACTGCAGTTCCTATTTTTACAAGTGGTTCTCGCTTTATCATTTCAAATAAATAATAAGCTCTATCTAGTTGAGAATTTGATTTTAAAGCAAAGGCAACTTCTGTATTTTCAAATAATTCTTTCATTATTAAATATATTTATACAAAGATACCTACAAAGTGTTTATTTATTAATTTTTTTCTGCTTATTTTGCACCAAATTTTAACCAAAATGACACCTATTTTATCCGATAATTACTACGTTTATTTCCAAGAGGATGCATATGCTCAATTAAACGCCTATTTAGTTAAGAATAAGCCATCAACCATTTTTATTTTAGTAGACGAAAACACGAATGTAAGTTGCTTGCCAATATTACTTCAAGAACTTGCTTCTGAAATACATATTGAAATTATTGAAATTGAAGCTGGGGAAGAATTTAAAAATATAGAAACCTGTTCAGGTGTTTGGAATGCATTAACGGAATTAGGAGCTGACAGAAAAAGTTTACTTATAAATTTAGGTGGCGGTGTTATTACAGATTTAGGTGGTTTTGTTGCTTCAACTTTTAAAAGAGGAATTTCCTTTATTAATATTCCAACAACTTTATTGAGTATGGTTGATGCTTCAGTTGGCGGTAAAACAGGTATAGATTTAGGTGTTTTAAAAAACCAAATTGGTTTATTTTCAAATCCAGAAATGGTACTCATTGATACGCAATATTTGGAAACAGTTTCTAATCGTGAAATTAAATCTGGAATGGCTGAAATCATAAAATATGGTATCACTTATGATGTTGAACTATGGAATAAGATAAAAGACCATAATGTTTTAAATATCAGCGCTACAAATGAGTTGATTTATCGCTCAATTGAAATTAAAAATGAAGTAGTAATCACTGACCCAAAAGAGAGTGGATTACGTAAAGTTTTAAACTTTGGACATACTATAGGTCACGCCATTGAATCTTATTTTTTAGATGCTGCTGAAAAAGAAAACTTAACCCATGGTGAGGCTATAGCTATTGGTATGGTTACGGAAGCTTTTATTTCAAAAAAACTGTTAAATTTTCCTTCTGAAAATTTAAAAAATATTAAAAAATCTATTATTGATATTTTTGGACGAGTTCAAATTAATTCTTCTGATTATGATGGAATTATGAAACTTTTAATACACGATAAGAAGAATGTTGGCGGACAAGTTAATTTTGTTTTATTAGCTGATTTTGAAATATTTAAGCTTGATTGTAAAGTAGAAGAATCCTTAATTATTAAAGCTTTAAATTATTATAATTCTTAACAACAATCTGCAATTACTTCTCTATAAACTTCTTTATAAGCTGGTAAAATATTTTCTAAACTGAATTTTTTTGCTTGTGTTAATGCGTTTTGTTTAAAATTTTGGAGTCTCTCTTCATTTTCTAAAATGTAAATACTATTTTTAGCCATGTCATCTGTATCACCAACATCGCTTAAAAAACCTGTAACTCCTTGAATATTTACTTCTGGTAAACCTCCGGCATTAGTAGAAATAACGGGAGTTCTAGCGGCCATCGCTTCTAGAGCAGCCAACCCAAAACTTTCAGTTTCAGAAGGCAGTATAAATAAATCCGAATAACATAGTAATTTATTTACTTCGTGACTGTTTCCCATAAATAAAACTTTATCTAAAAGACCTAAATCCCTTGCTTTACATTCTATATTTTCTCTTTCTGGTCCATCTCCAACCAATAATAATTTAGAAGGTATTTTTTTCTGAATTTTATAAAAAATATCAATAACATCAGTCGCTCTTTTAACAGGGCGCAGATTACTTACATGTGTAATTATTCGTTCGTTTTCATTGGCAATTGTATGCCTTAAACATTCTGCTGATGTAATTTCAGGGTATTTTTCGAAATCAATAAAATTATGAATTACTTTTATGTCTTTTGCAATTTTAAAAAGTCGCAAAGTGTCTTTGCGCAAACTTTCTGATACTGTTGTAACTACATCCGAATTATTGATACTAAATTCAACTGCAGTTTTGTAATTAGGGTGACTTCCAACAAGTGTAATATCAGTTCCATGCAAAGTGGTAACTACTTTGATATTAATGCCTTTTTCCTTTAACATTTGTTTTGCCATATAAGCAGCATACGCGTGAGGAATCGCATAATGAACGTGTAGTATTTCGAGATTATACATTTCAACAACTTCAACCATTTTACTAGATAAAGCCAGTTCATAAGGTTGAAAATGAAATAATGGATATTCTTCTACAAATACTTCATGAAAATGAATGTCATTTGAAATAAAATCCAATCGTACTGGCTGTTTGTAAGTTATGAAGTGAACATGATGACCTCTTTGAGCCAATGCCATTCCTAATTCCGTTGCTACTACTCCACTTCCTCCAAATGTTGGATAACATACAATACCTATTTTCATTTTTATGATTTAGTAGTTCGTATCAAGTATTTTGTATCAGGTATTTAGTTTTGAGAATTAAGTTTTGTGAACCATAGTCTTTCAGACTTTTAACTTGAAACTTGAAACTTTTAACTTGAAACTTTTTAACTTTTAACTTATTTTTAATAATCTCCTAAAGTTTCAAGATTTTGATTTAATGCAATTTCTAATTGAGCATCACTTGGTGCTTTTCCGTGCCAAGCATGGGTATGCATCATAAAATCAACACCATTACCCATTTCTGAATGCAGTAAAATACAAACTGGTTTTCCTTTACCTGTTTTAGATTTTGCTTCTGCTAAACCATTTTTAATACTTTCAACATCATTCCCTTTTTTAACTTCTAAAACAATCCAGCCAAAAGCTTCAAATTTTGCTTTTAAATCACCCAATGGCATTACATTATCTGTTGCACCATCAATTTGTTGCTTATTATAGTCAATCGTAGCAATAAAATTATCTACATTTTTACCAGCTGCATACATGGCAGCTTCCCAAATTTGTCCCTCTTGCATTTCACCATCACCATGTAAGGAATATACTAATTTAGGGTCGTTATTTAATTTTTTTGCTTGAGCTGCACCAATAGCAACACTCATCCCTTGACCTAACGAACCTGATGCAATTCTGATGCCTGGTAACCCTTCATGAGTTGTAGGATGCCCTTGTAAACGTGTATTTAACTTTCTGAAAGTTGCTAATTCTTTCACTGGGAAAAAACCGCTTCTTGCCAACACGCTATAATACAAAGGTGAAATATGACCATTTGATAAAAAGAATAAATCTTCATTTTTACCATCCATAGAAAAATTGGTTGAATAATCCATGGTGTCTTGATAAAGAACTGTCAGAAATTCGTTACAGCCTAAAGATCCTCCTGGATGACCCGAATTAACAGCGTGTACCATTCTTACTATATCTCTTCGTACTTGTTGTGCAAAATCTTGCAGTTGTTGTGTTGTTGGCATTTTAAATTATTTTATTTAACGATGCAAAAATAGTGTTTTAGATTTTTGAAATCCTAAAATTCAACTTAAATTGTTGTTGTGTTATTAACAAGATTATGTTTTCTGCTTTTTCTTTTTGGCGGCTGGAAATAACACATTATTTAAAATTAATCTGTAACCTGGTGAATTTGGATGCAAATCCAGTTCCGTTTTGGTATCACCCACTAAATGCTGATAATCTTCTGGGTCATGACCTCCAAAAAAAGTGAACATTCCTTTTCCTTTAACCCCATGAATATATCTTGCTTCTTTATTTGTTTTATTTTCTCCCATTATCAACACATTTGATTTGATAGTTTGACTATCAAATGAAGTGGTCTGTCCCATAAAACCCTTTACAAGTTGGGTATGATTTTGACATAGCATAGTTGGAATTGGATCCCATTTTGCTGAATATTCTTGTAATGAAAAATAATCTGAAGTACGAACAATACTTCTTTTTCTTGTCATATCAATCGAAGAAAATTCATATTCAACAGGGTTTCTAACCAATGTGAAATCTTTAAATGCAAAAGTTTTATTGAAGTCAATTTTAGACTGATAATCCATTTCTGAAGGATCGCCATCAAACATACTTTCACAAATATCAACACCTTCAACCGATAAAGCAATATCAAAACTATCTGTTGCAGAGCACATTGCAAACATAAAACCACCTCCAATTACAAAATCCCTGATTTTAATTGCTACAGCTAATTTTTCTTGAGAAACTTTTTCAAAACCCAATTTTGTTGCCAATTCTTCAGCTTCTTTCTTTTGCTCAATATACCAGGGTGCCATTCTGTAAGCTCCGTAAAACTTACCAAACTGCCCTGTAAAATCTTCGTGATGCAAGTGAAGCCATTCATATAAAAGCAATTTTTCACCTAAAACTTCTTCATCATAAATTACATCAAAAGGAATTTCTGCATAGGTTAAAACCATGGTAACTGCATCATCCCAAGGCAATTTGCTTTTTGGTGAATACACTGCTATTTTTGGGGCTTTTTCTAAAACCACAGCATCCATATTTTTTGACGGGCTACTAATTTCTTCTAGAATTTGAGAGGCTTTTGCATCTGAAATTACTTGATAGGTTACACCTCTAATTTTACATTCATTTCTTGTTGCTTCATTGTCTTCCAACAAAAAAGAACCTCCTTCATAATTTAATAACCATTTTGCAGTATAACCTTTTTCTAAAGACCAATAGGTAATTCCGTAAGCTTTTAAATGATTTGTTTGTGTAATATCATCCATTGGAATTAATATGAATGATGCGAAAATGGTATGGGAGAGTAAAAAAACAGATATGAATACAATTTTTTTAAAAACTGAAATGTTGAATTTTAAATTATTAAAAAGGAACATCATCTTCGTCTAAATTATCAGCGTCTCCAAATGCATCTTTCACATTTGCCAAACTACTTTGTGGAATTGAGTTGTTCATTTTAGAATGAAATTCATTTCCAAAATCATCATCCAAATTACTAAATTGTGCTAAATGACCTATAAATTTAAGTTTTATGTTGTCCAATCCTCCATTTCTGTGCTTTGCAACAATAAATTCTGCTTGCCCTTCACAAGGCGTTCTTTCTTCATCATCCCACTCCGTAAGTCCGTAATATTCAGGACGATATATAAATGAAACAATATCGGCATCTTGCTCAATTGCTCCGGATTCACGTAAATCTGATAGCAACGGACGTTTAATTCCACCACGTGTTTCAACGGAACGCGATAATTGAGAAAGTGCTATGACAGGAATATTTAATTCTTTTGCCAAAGCCTTTAAGTTTCTGGATATCATTGAAATTTCTTGTTCTCTATTTCCGCCCCCTTTTTGGGAAGTTCCAGCAGTCATTAACTGTAAATAATCAATAATAATAATTTTTATACCGAATTGAGAAGCTAATCGCCTTGCTTTAGCTCTTAAATCGAAAATAGACAATGATGGTGTGTCATCAATAAAAATGGGCGCTTTAGATAAGTTTTTAACCTTTACATTTAGCTGTTCCCATTCATGTGGTTCTAAATTTCCTTTTCTTAATTTTCCTGAAGAAATTCCTGTTTCACTTGAAATCATCCTTGTAATTAATTGAACTGATGACATTTCCAATGAAAATATGGCAACTGGCGTATCAAAATCTATGGCCATATTTTTCGCCATAGACATTACAAATGCTGTTTTCCCCATACCTGGACGCGCTGCAAGTATCACCAAATCTGATGGTTGCCAACCTGATGTTAACTCATCCAATCGGGTAAATCCAGTTGGTGTACCACTCATTCCCTGTTTATTGGAAATTTCTTGTATTTTTTTAATTGCCTGATCTACTAGTCCTTCCGCAGTTTCTGAACCTTTTTTAAGATTACCTTGGGTTACTTCAAATAATTTAGATTCAGCATCATCCAATAAATCAAAAACATCAATGGTTTCATCATAAGCTTCTTCTATTATTTCAGAAGAAATCGATATTAACTTTCGTTGAATGTATTTTTGAAGAATGATACGTGCGTGGAATTCTATATGTGCAGATGATGCAACTTTTTGAGTTAAACCAACTAAATAAAAATCACCACCAGCTGCGTCTAAATTTTCAGTTTTTCTTAACTGGTTTGAAACCGTTAATAAATCTGTAGGCTGAGAATCTTTAAACAGCGTATAAATTGCTGCATAAATTAATTGATGAGATTCTTTGTAAAAAGCCTCAGGGTGTAAAATATCAATAACATCATCAACTCCCTTTTTATCAATCATCATGGCGCCCAATACCGCTTCTTCCAGATCTAAAGCTTGTGGAGGAATTTTCCCTTTTTCAAGACTAATTACGGTACTTCTTTTAAATTTAGTTGATGGAATTGGCTGCAAATTTTTCACTCTTATGCTCTGATATTTAAGTTTTATTTAAACAATTTTTATTGAAAAGAAAACAATTAAATTTCTAATTATTTTTTCAGTTAAGCAAATGTAATTTTTAAAACACAGTTTTAGCTTTAATTTTTGATTTAATTTTTAAACATATTTTGTTGACAAGTAACAATTTTGTTAATAACTAATTATTCTAAATTTTCTGAAAAAATATTTCCTATTTTTGAACAATGGAAGCAAAAAAGACCTACAAAATTTTGACTATTCTGCTCATTATGCAATGGGCATTTATTGGCATAATTTCCCAATACCCTTCAGTAATTGAGAAATATTATTCAAATGGTTTATACATATATATTTCTAAATTTTTACGTTTACTATTTGGCTGGATTCCTTTTTCTGTTGGTGACATATTCTATTTTTTAATTATAATTATTTTTATACGTTTTATCTATTTTGCCATAAAATACAAAAAAGTTCAATTAAAATCTTCATTTTTTAAGTTTGGAGCATTTATTTCTATTGTGTTTTTTTTATTTCATATAAACTGGGGGTTAAATTATTTCAGACAACCCCTTTATAAAACGTTACATTTTGAAAAGAATTCCTACACTTCTAATGAGTTATTAGATTTCACTAAAAAGTTAATTGTAAAAACAAATGAAGCCCAAATTGCCATAACCAAAAATGATACTATTGTTGTTGAAAATCCATCAAACAAATGGAAAATAAAAGAATTTTCTCCAATTGCATACAATCAATTACAAGTAAAATATCCTCAATTTAAGTTTGAAAAGACTTCAGTAAAACACTCATTATTTAGCTTACCCCTTACCTATATGGGATTTGCAGGTTACTTAAATCCAATTACCAATGAAGCTCAGGTAAATTCTTTAATTCCAAAAAACTCTTACCCTACTACTGTTTGTCATGAGCTTGCTCATCAAATAGGAATAGCTTCTGAAAGCGAAGCAAGTTTTTTGGGCTATTTAGCTTCCGTGAATTCAAATAATGCTTATTTTAATTATTCAGGATATTTATTGGCATTGCGTTTTTGTTTGTCAGACATTTATCAAACTGACCCAGAAATATTTGATGTTTTAAAAGAAACCATCAATAAAGGTGTTTTAAAAGATATTCAACAAAATCAAGATTTTTGGGATTCTTACCAAAACTGGTCTGAGAAATATTTTAAGTTTTTTTACGATAATTTTTTAAAAGCAAATAAACAAAAAGAAGGCATGCGAGAGTATAATAAATTAGTTTCTTTACTTGTAAATTACCACAAAAAAGAGAAATTATAATTTCTTTTACTGCACTAAAAGTTGAAGAAAATTCTTAATATTATGTTAAAATAATATTTTTAAACTACTTCATAAATTTAAAAACTTATATTTCAAACACTAATCTAACTTACTAAAACATGAAAAAATTACTATTTTTAGTGGTGTTTCTCATTTCTTTATTTGGAAATGCTCAAGAATACTTCCCTATCAATGAAGGTGTTAAAACAACACCTAAAAACACAGTAGCTTTTATCAATGCTACTATTTATGTTACCCCAACTCAAATTATTAAAAACGGAACTTTACTTATTAAAGATGGCAAAGTAAGCAATGTTGGAATTGCTATTCCCATTCCAGCAGATGCTAAAATTATTGATTTAGTTGGAAAATTTGTTTATCCGTCTTTTATTGATATTTATTCTAGTTTTGGAATTAAAACTCCAAAAAGAGAGCAAAATTCACGAAATAGTGCTCCACAATACGATGCAGAAAGAAGTGGTTATTACTGGAATGACCATATTAGACCAGAAACTGATCCTGTTTCATTGTTTGAGTTTGATACTAAAAAAGCTGAAGAACTTTTAAAAGCAGGTTTTGGTGTTGTAAATACTCATTTACATGATGGAATTGTCAGGGGAAATGGACTTTTAGTTTTATTGAGCCCAAATTTAACAAATGCTTACAGAATAATTGATGCCAAGTCGGCTCAATATTTATCCTTTGAAAAAAGTGCGCAATCAAAACAAGCATATCCTAACTCTTTAATGGGTTCTATGGCATTACTACGTCAAGTATATTTAGATGCTGACTGGTATTCAAAAGGACTTGCTAAAAATAAAGATTTATCTATAGAAGCTTTAAACAAAAATAAAAATTTAGTTCAAATTTTTGATGCAGGCGGAAAACAAAATAATTTGAGAGCAGATAAAATTGGAGATGAATTTGGGATACAATATACCATTGTTGGTGGTGGCGATGAGTATGAAAATATACAAGAAATAAAAGCTTCCAATGCTACTTATATCATACCAATTAACTTTCGGAATGCCTATGATGTTTCTAATCCATATTTTGCTAGTCAAATTGATGTTAGTGATATGCGAAAATGGAATCAAGAGCCTTCAAACTTAAGTGTTTTACAAAAAAATGGTGTTCGTTTTTCTTTAACAACACATCAATTAAAATCGGTTTCTGACTTTCATAAGAACCTTCAAAAAGCAATAACGTATGGATTCGATAAAACAGTAGCTTTAGAAGCTTTAACTACTATTCCTGCTTCAATTTTAGGGAAATCTACTGAAATTGGAACTTTAAAAAATGGCAGTTTTGCAAATTTCTTAATTACTTCGGGTGAAATTTTTGATCCAAAAACTACGATTTATGAAAATTGGGTTCAAGGTGATAAAAATGAAATCAATGATATGAATATCAAAGATTTAACAGGAGATTATACGCTTACATATAATAACAAAAATTATAAGTTATCTATTAAAGGGAAAGACCGTAAATTAACTTCAACCATTAAAGAAGATAGTACAAAAGTAAAATCTAAAACAACTTATACTGATAATTGGATAAATATTACTGTTAATGATACACAAGATTCTACAAAATATACACAGTTAATAAGTAGAATTGATCCTGATTCAGAAAATTTCAAGGGAAATTTTACGGATGAAAATGGCAAAACTTCAAAATGGGGAGCGGTTAAAGAAGCATCAAAAGAGAAAAATGAAAAAGGTAAAAAAGAGGACGTTTCTAAACAACCTACAATCATGCCAATTACATATCCTAATATTGGTTTTGGATCTAATGAAAAACCAAAACAAGAAACCATCCTATTTAAAAATGTTACTGTTTGGACAGGTGAAAATGAAGGTGTTTTAAACAATACAGATGTGCTTTTAAAGGATGGTAAAATTGCTGAAATTGGCAAAAATTTAAAAGCGAATAAAGCCCAGGAAATTGATGGTACAGGGAAATATTTAACTGCGGGTATTATTGATGAGCATACGCACATTGCTGCGGCAGCTGTAAACGAAGCTGGTCATAATTCTTCCGCCGAAGTTACTATAGAAGATGTTATAAATCCTGATGATATTAAAATTTACAGGAATTTGGCAGGTGGTGTAACATCCGTTCAAATTTTACATGGTTCTGCAAATCCAATTGGTGGAAGATCAGCCATCATTAAATTGAAATGGGGAGAATCTGCGGATGAAATGTTGTATAAAAAGAGTCCAAAGTTTATCAAATTTGCATTGGGAGAAAATGTAAAACAATCTAATTGGGGAAATAACAATACCATTAGATTTCCACAAACCAGAATGGGAGTTGAACAAGTATTTATGGATTATTTCCAAAGAGCCAAGGAATATGATACTTTTAAGAAAACTGGAAAACCTTATAGAAAAGATGTCGAGTTAGAAACTTTAGCTGAAATAATTAATAAACAACGTTTCATTTCATGTCATTCATACGTTCAAAGTGAAATTAATATGTTGATGAAAGTTGCTGATAAATTCAACTTTACCGTTAATACTTTCACACATATTTTAGAAGGTTATAAAGTTGCAGATAAAATGAAAGAACATGGTGTTGGGGCTTCTACTTTTTCAGATTGGTGGGCTTATAAATATGAAGTTGTTGATGCAATTCCTTACAATGCAGCTATTTTGCATAATGTAGGAGTTACAGTGGCTATTAATTCAGATAATTCTGAAATGTCAAGAAGATTAAATCAAGAAGCTGCTAAAACCATAAAATACGGTGGCGTAAGTGAAGAAGATGCCTGGAAATTTGTTACTCTAAATCCTGCTAAATTATTACATATTGATGATAAGGTTGGAAGTATTAAAATTGGAAAAGATGCTGATGTTGTTTTATGGAGTGACAATCCACTCTCTATTTATGCTAAAGCTGAAAAAACAATTATTAATGGTGTCGTTTATTTTGATATTGAAAAAGATGAAGCCTTAAGAGAATCGTTACAAAAAGAACGAAACACACTTATGAATATGATGATCAATGAAAAAAATAATGGTGGAGATGTTCAATCCCCTAAAAAAAGAACTGCGCCAGATTTTCACTGTGATACTGTAACTGAATTTTAAATAACTGAAATTATGAAAACAACTTATATATATATATTGATATTTACCTTTTTTATTGGAAATATCTTTGCCCAACAAACACCAGCGCCTAATCAACAAACTGATTATAGTATTGAAGGTGCAACAGCCCATTTAGGAAATGGTGAGGTTATAGAAAACTCATTAATCATGTTTTCTGAAGGAAAAATAAAATTTGTAGGAAGGGCTGAAATGAAAATTGCTCGTTTAGGAACTGTAATTAACGCAAACGGTAAACATGTGTATCCTGGTTTTATTGTAGCTAATTCAGCTTTAGGAATTGGTGAAATTGATGCCGTTAGAGCTACAGTAGACGATGATGAAGTTGGGACATACTTACCACATATTAGAAGTTTAATAGCTTACAATGCTGAATCAAGTGTTGTTGAAACTATGCGACCTAACGGAGTGCTAATGGCTCAAATTACACCTAGAGGCGGTACAATTTCTGGAACTTCTTCTATCGTTCAGCTTGATGCATGGAATTGGGAAGATGCAGCCTTAAAAATTGATGACGGAATTCATATGAATTGGCCTGAAAGTTTTACTTCCGGTAGATGGTGGTTGGGTGAAGATGCTGGTGCTAAACCCGATGAAAAATATGCAAGTAATGTTGAAAAACTAACTTCATTTATATTGGATGGAAAAAGATATTTGAAATCAGATAAAAACCCTAAAAATATTCCTTTTGATGCTTTGACAGATTTATTTAACGGAACAAAAAAACTATATGTACACGCAAGTGGTGTTAGAGAAATAACCGATGCTATTAATTTTTGTAAAGAAGTAGGTATTGCTAAAATGGTACTTGTTCATGGTGATGAAGCTTATAAAGTAGCAGATTTATTAATTGAAAATAACATTCCAGTAATCCTAGAAAGAGCGCATAGAGAACCCAATAAAGATGATGATGAATATGATTTACCATTTAGATCCGCAAAGCTTTTAGTTGAAAAAGGAATTACAGTTGCTATTGGAATGGAAGGTAGCATGGAACGAATGAGTGCCAGAAATCTTCCTTTTTATGCTGGAACCTATGCAGCTTATGGTTTAGGGAAAGAAGAAGCTTTAAAATTAATAACTTCAAATACGGCTAAAATTTTAGGAATTGATGATAAAGTTGGTACCCTTGAAGTTGGAAAAGATGCAACTTTATTTATTTCAGAAGGAGATGCTTTAGATATGAAAACAAATATTTTAACCAATGCATTTATACAAGGAAGAAATATTAGTTTAGAAACACAACAAACAACACTTTGGAAACGCTATTCTAAAAAGTATAGTTCTCACTAAAAAAATGAAGCACAGTTCATATTGAGCCTGTCGAAATATTTTAATTGATCGATAATCAAAGTTAACTTCGACAAGCTCAGTTTGACAAAACTAATTTTATCTTAATTTTACTCAAACTACTATAATTACATCATTCATTTCATTTAAAATCTTTATAATTAGTATCTTTACAAACTATTTAAAAAGATATGAATAAACAAATAACAAGCGCTCAAAATCCATATATTAAAGAACTTGTTCAGCTTAAAGATAAATCTCGACTTCGAAAACAAACAAAAACGTTTTTAATAGAAGGTTTGAATGAAATTTCTATGGCCATTCAGGGAAATTATAACATTCAAACAATTTTAGTAGCTACCTCAATAACAAGTATTGAAGAAATAGAGCGTCTTATAAAATCATCAAATTCAACGATTGAAATTATTGAAATTTCAAATGAAGTCTACAAAAAATTAGCGCTAAGAGAAACTACTGAAGGAATTTTAGCCATTGCAAAAAGTAAAGATTTAGCATTGAAAAACATTCAGTTTAAGAATGAAAATCCTCTAGTATTAGTAGCAGAAGCACCAGAAAAACCTGGGAATATTGGCGCTTTATTAAGAACTGCTGATGCCGCCGGAATTGATGCTGTGTTTATTGCAAATCCAAAAACGGATCTATACAATCCAAATATCATAAGATCTAGTATTGGTTGTTTATTTACAACTCCTATTGCAACAGGAACAACTACAGAAATAATTTCGTTTTTAAAAGAACATCATTTTAATATTTATGGTGCGGCTTTAACAGCCTCCATTGAATACCAAAAAATAGATTATACAAAACCAAGTGCTATTGTTGTTGGAACTGAAGCAACAGGGTTATCTGATGATTGGTTAGAAAATACTTCTCAAAACATAATCATACCTATGCGAGGTAAAATAGATTCCATGAATGTATCCGTAAGTGCTGCAATTATACTTTTTGAAGCAGTTAGACAGCGAATTAAAAATTAAATAAAAATGAACCCAATTACAGTCTTTTATATATTAATAGGAATAATAATTTTCAAATTTTTATTTGATACAATTATAAGTTATTTAAACTCAAAACATTTTAAAGATGGTATTCCATCAGAATTAGAAGGAGTTTATAATGAAGATGAATACTTAAAATCTCAAGAGTATAAAAAAACGAATTATCAGTTTTCATTATATACAAGTATTTTTTCAATACTTACTACGCTTCTTTTTTTTATATTTGATGGTTTTGCATTTGTAGATGAAATTGCAAGAGAAATTTCAGCTAACAACATTATAATTACACTTATTTTCTTCGGAATTATATTGTTTGCAAGCGATTTTTTATCGTTGCCCTTTTCAATTTATAAAACGTTTGTAATTGAAGAAAAATTTGGGTTTAATAAAACTTCAAAAAAGACATTTGTGATTGACAAAATAAAAGGTTGGTTAATGCTACTTATCATTGGAGGTGGAATTTTAGCTCTTATAACTTGGTTTTACCAATTAACAACTTCTAACTTTTGGCTATATACTTGGGTTTTAATTAGTTTTTTTACCCTTTTTATGAACCTGTTTTACTCAAAATTAATTGTTCCACTTTTCAATAAACAAAAACCATTAGAAGTAGGAGATTTAAAAAGTGCCATCGAAGAATTCGCTCAAAAAATCGGATTTAAAATTGATAATATTTTTGTGATAGATGGCTCCAAAAGATCAACAAAAGCGAATGCTTATTTTTCTGGATTCGGCTCCCAAAAAAGAATTACACTATATGACACTCTAATAAATGATTTAGAAACTAATGAAATTGTTGCTGTTTTAGCTCATGAAGTTGGGCATTACAAAAGAAAACATATTATTTATAATTTACTGTTATCCATTGTTTTAATGGGATTTACATTATTTATTTTATCATTATTAATTGGTAACATTACCTTATCTCAAGCTTTAGGAGTTGAAACAGCAAGTTTTCATATTGGGCTAATCGCCTTTGGTATACTTTACAGTCCAATTTCAGAAATCACTAGCTTGTTTATGAATTCATTATCTAGAAAATTTGAATATGAAGCCGATGATTATGCTAAAAATAATTTTGAGGCAGCTTCTTTAATTTCATCATTAAAAAAATTATCAAAAAACAGTTTAAGTAATTTAACACCTCATAAATTGTATGTAAAAATTCACTACTCTCATCCTACTCTTTTACAGCGAATTTTAAACCTTAAAAAATAATCAGAAATAATTGTAGAGTAAATTTTAAATACTATTTTTAGGTTATGGCATACAGTGTAAGCATAGAAGACGAAAGTAAAGAAATTGCAAGGCAATATAAAGACCTTTTAAAGGGTTCTTATCAATCTTTTACGAATGTTGAGAAAAAAGAAATTCGAAAAGCTTTTGAAATTGCTGTAGAAGCACATAGTAAACAACGCAGAAAAACTGGAGAACCTTATATTTACCACCCAATAGCAGTTGCAAAAATTGTTGCTTATGAAATTGGATTGGATGCTACCTCAATTGTTGCCGCTTTATTACATGATGTTATTGAGGACACCCATTTTACTGTTGAAGATATTAAACGTTTATTTGGTGAAAATGTAGCTATAATCGTTAACGGACTAACTAAAATTGCACACCTTAATAAAGATCAGAACGCATCTGTACAAGCAGAGAATTTCAGAAAAATGCTATTAACTCTAAATGATGATGTTAGAGTAATATTGATAAAAATTGCAGATAGATTGCACAATATGCAAACTATGGATGCAATGCCTCTTGATAAGCAGATTAAAATAGCCTCAGAAACAATATACATTTACGCACCACTAGCACATAGGTTAGGTCTTTATAATATTAAAACTGAATTGGAAAATTTAGGATTAAAATATACAGAGCCAGATGTTTATAAAGATATTGCTGACAAAATTACTCAAAGTAAAGAAGAACAAAGTATATATATTGAATCATTTTCAAATACCATAAAAGAATCATTAGATAAGGAAGAATTTGAATATACTATAAAAGGTAGAAGAAAATCAATTTATTCTATCCGTAAAAAAATGCTTAGTCAAGGTGTAACTTACGATGAAATTTATGACAAGTTTGCCATTAGGATTATTTATAAATCCGATCTCAAAAATGAAAAGTTTGATGCCTGGAAAATATATTCTATTGTAACAGATCACTTTATACCAAACCCAAGTAGGTTAAGAGATTGGATTAGTCAACCTAAATCAACCGGATATGAATCGCTTCATATAACTGTTATGGGACCATTAGGAAAATGGGTAGAAGTTCAAATTCGTTCAGAGAGAATGGATGAAATCGCCGAAAAAGGATATGCAGCTCACTATAAATATAAAAATAACAATGAACGTGAAAATGGTTTAGAAGATTGGTTAAATAAAATTAAGGAAACCCTTGAAAACCCTGATACAAACGCCTTTGATTTTGTTGAAGATTTCAAACTTAATTTATATGCCAAAGAAATTTTTGTTTTCACCCCTGATGGAGATTTAAAAGCATTACCAAAAAATGCTACTGCATTAGATTTCGCTTTTGCAATACATACACAAGTTGGTATGACTTGCAGAGGCGCAAAAGTAAATGGAAAATTAAAACCAATCAGCCATCAATTAATAAGTGGTGATCAGGTTGAAATAATAACTTCAAAAAGTCAAAAGCCAAATGTTGGATGGTTAGACTTTGTTGTTACGGCCAGAGCTCGTACAAGAATTAAAAATATTTTAAAAGAAGATCAAAAGAAAATAGCTGAAGAAGGAAAAGAAATATTAAGCAGAAAATTACGTCATTTAAAAATTATCCTTAATGAAAAAGCTGTAAATGAATTAGTTGCGTTTTTTAAACTTCGAACAAGTCAAGATTTGTTTTACAGAATTGGAACGGGTGCCATAGATAATAACCAACTTAAAGAATATGTTGCTTCTCGTTCAAATGCATTTGTTAGTTTTTTTAAAAATAAAATAAAACGCAGTACAACTTCAACAGTTTCAATTGAAAAAGATGAAGTTGTAGATAAATATGACTCTTTAGTTTTTGGTAAAGAAGAAGAACAACTAGAATATAAAATATCCCCTTGCTGTAGCCCAATTCCAGGTGATAAGGTTTTTGGTTTTGTTACTATAAATGAGGGAATTAAAGTTCATAAAAAGGATTGCCCAAATGCCATTAGTTTACAAGCTAATTATGCTTATAGAATCATGATTGCAAAATGGATAGACTCTACAAAACAAGAGTTTAAAGCAATATTAAAATTATATGGTGCAGATCACGTTGGAATGGTGAATGAAATTACAAAAATCATTTCAAAAGATATGAGTGTTAATATTTTAAGTTTAAATATTTCTGGAATTGAAGGTGTTTTCGAAGGGAAAATTACAGTAAGTGTTAAAAATAAAACACAACTTCAAAAATTAAGCGATAATATTAAAAAAATTGAAGGAATTGAAACTGTGGAACGGATATATAAACACTAGTTTATTCACAATTAAAGTTAATAAGTATGATAAATGTAACTCCTATTATCTAAAAATATGGGTTAACTTTGTTGTTTGGATTTTATAATCAATAATTAAGTCTATGAGTAATGATAATCAAAAAATTGTAAAAAATGTTTTTGTTAATTTTTTAGAAACTAACAGTCACAGAAAAACACCAGAAAGGTTCGCTATTTTACAAGAAATTTATGATTTAGACCATCATTTTGATATTGAATCGCTTTATATTCAAATGAAAAATAAAAATTACCGAGTGAGTAGAGCTACACTTTATAATACTATTGAACTTCTTTTAGAATCTGGTTTGGTTCGGAAACATCAATTTGGACAAAATCAGGCACATTATGAAAAATGTTACTTTGATAAACAACACGATCACGTTATTATAACAGACACTGGCGAAGTGATTGAATTTTGTGATCCAAGGGTGCAAATTATAAAAAAAGCAATTGAAGATACTTTTAATATTGACATTCACAATCACTCACTTTATTTTTACGGAACAAAAAGACAAACAAAAAACTAACATACAATTAAGCAAATGGCTGTAAACTTATTATTAGGACTACAATGGGGAGATGAAGGAAAAGGAAAAGTTGTAGATGTCCTTACCTCTAATTATGATATTATTGCACGTTTTCAAGGTGGTCCAAATGCAGGACATACTTTAATTTTTGACGGACGTAAACATGTATTACACACAATTCCATCTGGTATTTTTCACGAAAATGCTGTAAACGTAGTTGGAAATGGGGTTGTTATAGATCCTGTTATCTTCAAGAAAGAATTAGAAAACTTAGCAACTTATAATTTAGATTTTAAATCGAAATTATTAATTTCCAGAAAAGCTCATTTAATTTTACCAACCCATCGCTTACTTGATGCTGCAAGTGAAACTTCAAAAGGGAATGCTAAAATTGGTTCTACTTTAAAAGGAATTGGTCCAACTTATATGGATAAAACTGGTAGAAATGGAATGCGTGTTGGAGATTTAGAATTAGTGGATTGGAAAGATAAATATCATTCACTTACCGAAAAACATCTTAAAATGATCGAATTTTTTGGTGTTAAACTTCAATACAATATCAAAGAATTGGAAACTGAATTTTGTGAAGCAATTGATGTTTTAAAACAACTTACTTTTATTGATAGTGAAGAATATTTGAACAATGCTATAAGAAATAAGAAAACCATTTTAGCCGAAGGCGCACAGGGTTCATTGTTAGATATCGATTTTGGTACCTATCCGTTTGTAACATCCTCAAATACTACTGCTGCAGGTGCTTGTACTGGTTTAGGAATTGCCCCAAATAAAATTGGAGATGTTTTTGGGATTTTTAAAGCATATACCACTCGTGTTGGTTCTGGTCCTTTTCCAACAGAATTATTTGATGAAGACGGAAAAACAATGTCAAGAGTTGGTCAAGAATTTGGCGCAACAACAGGTCGCCCAAGACGTTGTGGCTGGTTAGATTTAGTTGCACTAAAATATGCTGTTCAAATTAATGGTGTTACTCAATTAATAATGATGAAAGGCGATGTGTTATCAGGAATAAAAACGCTAAAAGCCTGTACATCATACAATTATAAAGGAAATATCATTAGTCATTTTCCATATAATATTGAAGAAAAGAATGTAACTCCAATTTATACTGAATTTAAAGGATGGAATGAAGATTTAACTTTAATGACAAGTGCTAAAACTTTACCAAAAGAATTAAATGCATACATAAAGTTTATTGAAGATTTTGTTGAAGTTCCAATTAAAATAGTTTCAGTTGGACCAGATCGAAAACAAACAATTATGAGATAAAACAAAAAAAGCTTCAAATATGAAGCTTTTTTTATTTAAATCTAACGATATTAATTCCTACTAACTTTTTCAGTATTTTTGTACCTTAAATTATAATAGCTTGAAAAATTTACTTTTAATTATAATATTATTATTCAGTGTTACCGGAATTTCTCAATCCAAAAAGATTAAAATTCTACAAGCAGATAATACTTTTATTAAACCAGAATATCCAGGAGCAACTATTTCTTTAGGAAATGTTTTTGTTGAACACGAAGGAGCAACATTAAGATGTGACAAAGCATATATTTATCAAGATATTAAGCTGATAAAAGCTATGGGAAATGTTATTATGAATCAAGGTGATACCATTGTTCAATATAGTAAATATACCGATTACGATGGTATGAATAAAGTAGCAACCTCATGGGGAAATGTCGTTTTAAAAGACGAGTTAATGACCTTAAAAACTGATACTTTAAAATTTGACAGAGAAAATCAACAGTTATTTTACAAAAGTGGAGGAATAATTATTGATACCACAAATGTTTTAAAAAGTAAAATTGGATATTATTATTTACGCACTCATAAATTTGAAGCATTTACAGATGTTACGGTTACAAACAAGGACAGCAAACTAGCAACTGACCATTTGGAATATGATACCAATACTGGAATTGCTGAAATATTTGGACCTTCAACAATTAAAAGTGAAGAAAGCTCAATATATACTGAAAAAGGACATTATAATTCCAAAACAAAAATTTCTCATTTTTTAAAAAAGTCTAAAATATTTTATGATGATAGAACTATTGAAGGTGATAGTTTATATTATAATAAAAATATTGAATTTGCTTCTGCAACGGGTAATATCAAAGTATTAGACACCACCAATAATTCTGTTATTAAAGGTGGATATGCAGAGTATTTTAAATTAAAAGATTCGGTATTTATTACTGATAGAGCTGTAGCCATTTCAGCTGTTGAAAATGATTCTATTTATATTCATGGTACTAAATTAATGGTAACAGGAAAAGTGAATGAACGTATCGTAAAAGCTTTTAAACATGTTAAAATTTTTAAAACAGATCTACAAGGAAAATGCGATTCTTTAGTCAGTTTTCAAAAAATAGGTTTAACAAAAATGCTTGTAAATCCAGTACTGTGGGCAGAAGGAAATCAAATTACAGGGGATACCATTCATCTTATTTCAAATAAAAAAACTGAAAAATTAGATTCTTTAAAAGTGCTAAATAATGCATTTATGATTAAAAAAGACTCTGCAGGTTTTAGCCAAATGAAAGGAAGAAATATGTATGGGAAGTTTGAAAATAACAAACTAAAATCTTTAGATGTTGTTGGAAATAGTGAAAGTATTATTTATCTCAGAAATGATAAAAATGAACTTTTGGCTATTGATAAAAAAAAATGTAGCAGTAACATTTTTATTACGCTTGAAGAAAATGAAATTAGTACGATAGATTATTTCAATAAAATTGAGGGAAAAACATACCCACCCTCAGAATTTTCAAAATTACAAGAAAATGAAAAACAATTTAAAGGTTTTATATGGAGAGAAAATGAAAGACCATTAACAAAGGATGAAATTTTTAATCTTGATATCAACGAACCAAAACCTGCTAAAAAACAAGAAAATAATGTCTTAAAAGAAACTTCAAAAAATTGAAAGAAGATTTTTTAAAATATCAAGCTCAAACTTCTCCAAACCCATTAGCACTGGAAATTTCACATGCAAATGGAAGTTATATATATGATGTCAATGGAAAAGAATACTTAGATTTTATTGCGGGGGTTTCAGCAAATACATTAGGGCATAATCATCCAAAAGTATCACAAGCTATTAAAGATCAGATAGATAAATATACTCATGTAATGGTTTATGGTGAATTCATTCAACAACCACAAGTAGATTTATCAAAATTATTAGCTAAAAATTTACCTAAACCTTTAGAAACCATTTACCTAACTAATTCGGGTACTGAAGCAACAGAAGGTGCGTTAAAATTGGCGAAAAGATATACTGGTAGAAGTGAAATTATTGCTGCTCGTGACGCTTATCATGGTAATACTCAAGGTTCTATGAGTGTTTGTGGTGTTGAAGAGCAAAATAGTGCATTTAGACCATTAGTTCCTAGCATCAAATTTATAGAATTCAATAATTTAAACGATTTAGATAAAATTACAACTAAGACTGCTGCTGTAATCTTAGAAACTATTCAAGGTGGTGCTGGTTTTATTGAACCTAAAAACAATTATTTAAAAAAAGTAAAAGACAAATGTGAGGAAGTTGGAGCATTGCTGATTTTAGATGAAATACAAACAGGTATTGGTAGAACAGGCAAACTTTTTGGTTTTGAAAATTATAATGTTGTCCCAGATATTATTGTAACAGGAAAAGGTTTAGGTGGAGGAATGCCAATTGGTGCATTTATTTCTTCACATACAATTATGAGTTGTTTGAAACAGCAACCAAAATTAGGACATATTACCACATTTGGAGGGCATCCGGTAATTGCTGCAGCTGCATTTGCTACTTTAACTGAGTTACTCAACTCCAATCTCATAGAACAAACACTTATTAAAGAATCATACATTAGAAAACACTTGGTTCATCCATTAATAACCGAAATTAGAGGAAAAGGTTTAATGCTTGCCATAATGGTTGAAACTAGTGAAATTGCTTCAGAAGTAATTTTAAAAAGTATGGAAAAAGGGCTTCTTCTATTCTGGCTTTTATTCGAAGGTAAAGCGATTCGAATTTCTCCACCGCTCACTATTTCAGATAATGAAATACAAAAAGGGTGTACTATTATTATGGAAGTTTTAGATGAAATTTCAAAAATAAATAGATAATATATTAAAATATCTCCTACTTAATTATTTCAACTGCAATCATTTAGTTAAATATTTGTTAATATAGTACCTTGTTATACATAATAGCGTAACAAATAGGCTCCATTATGCGTCTTTTATATATAGACTAACAAATTAAAACTAAATATTATGAAAACTTTAAATTTAAACACACCGGTAAACAACCAAAAAAAGATTTTTATTGTAAACTTCACACATACAAGAAGATCACAATGGAATAGAAATAGAAGATACGAATTATAATCTCTCTTTTTTATGAAAATCCTTCAAACCTGTAGACGTAAATATTAAACATTCTACAGGTTTTTATTTTTTACTTAAATCATCTAACAAATTTCTTATTTTAGAACTATTCCAATTTGCGGATCCAACTTTAGACACCAAAATATGTCCTTTCATATCAATAATATAAGTTGCAGGAATCGTATTTGTCTCTGTAAAATTTGAAGGTGGATTACCAACTGAATTATAAACAGGTAAATCATACCCGTTTTTTTCAAAAAAAGAATTTACAGTTTCCCAATTTTCATTTGTTACGAAAACAAACGTCACTTTATCTTTGTAATCATCATATAATTTTTGAATCATAGGCATTTCTGCTCTACAAGGTGGACACCAAGTTGCCCAAAAATTTACAAAAATTACATTACCTTCAAATTCATTAAAGTTTTGATTTTCAACATTTAATCCTCTAAGGTTCCAATTATAATCAGTTAATTTAACACTTTCTGACACTTCATCAACAGAAGGTGAAAAAGCAATTTGTCTCATCACCCACTCCCTTGAAGGTGGATATAACAAGACAGCAATTGCTAAAACAAATAAAACATTTGAAAGCATCTTTTTATTTAATAATTTCTTCATAAATTAAATTTAAACAATTAGTAACATTATTCTCTGTTTACTTACAAACAAAATTAATAAAAAAGAATTGTTGAATAGTTAATAATACAACTATGAAATATACAATTCAGAAAATTCTTTGGTAATAATTAAAGTAGGATTGCTCTTATCAATAGTTGTTATGTCAATCTCCTCATTATCAACTTCAACTTTGCAAATTTCAAAAGGCAAACCATGTAAACAAATTTCAAATGTTTCATAAGAAGTTATAAATTTTCCAGACTTATATTGTTGAATGGTTAATGAATCATTTTTACCAATTAAGTTAAAATTCCTCAAGCTAAACCTACCTTTTATATAATCATACCCATCATGGGCATCTTCATAAACTTGAGAACTTTCTTTTCCTAATTTATAAAAAATCTCCAATTGTAATTGTTCAATAGTTTTTTCACCAACGTATTGTTGAATTGGATATTTTGGAATTACAGCGCCTTCTTTTATGAAAATTGGCATACTGTCAATGTCAGCATCAACCCATTTTTCTTCACCACCTTTTATTAATTCACTATTCCAGTAGTTATACCAATTACCTTTTGGAATATACATTCTTCTTCCTTTAGCATTAGGTTCATTAATTGGACAAATCAATATTTTTTCACCAAAAATAAATTCATCATTTCTATAATGAGTACGGGTATCTTCCTGATCAAATAACACTAACGACTTTAAAATGGGTACTCCTTCATTGGCATATCTCCAAAAAGCGGTGTATAAATAAGGTAATAATTGATATCTGATTTCAATAAATTTTCTAACAATATTGGTCACATTATCGTCAAAAGCGAATGGCTCTTGGTCTCCGTGGTCTCCAGAAGAGTGCGTTCTACAAAAAGGATGAAATATTCCTAATTGAATCCAACGTGTATAAAGTTCACCGTTTGGTTGTTCAGCAAAACCGCCAATATCTGATCCTACAAAAGAGTACCCAGACATACACATTCGTTGTGCTTGAGAATTAGCGATTGCCAAATGTTCCCATGAAGCCACATTATCACCTGTCCAAGTTGAAGAATACCGTTGTGTTCCCGAATAAGCAGCTCGTGTAATTGCAAACGGTCTTTTTGGATAGGAAAATTTCTTTAACCCATGATAAGTTGCTCTTGCCATTTGCATACCATAAATGTTATGTGCTTTTCTATGACTGGAATAATTTCCGTCATAATTATGACGAACATCATCTGGAAAAGATTTCCCAGGAACATCCATTACAGCGGGCTCATTCATATCGTTCCAAACGCCCTTTACTCCAATATCTTCAATAAGTTCTTTGAAAAGATTAGACCACCATTCTCGAACTTCTGGATTGGTAAAATCCGGAAAATAGCATTCTCCTGGCCAAACTTTGCCTTTCATATAGGGTCCGTCTGCTCGTTTACAAAAATAATCTTTCTCTAACCCCTCTTTATAAACACTATAATCTTTATCTATTTTTATTCCTGGATCAATAATCACAATGGTTTTAAATCCGTCATCAGCTAATTCCTTTACCATTCTTTTCGGGTCTGGAAAATATTCCTTATTCCAAGTAAAACACCTAAACCCATCCATATAATCAATATCTAAATAAATGGCATCGCATGGAATTTTTAAGTCTCTAAACTTTTTAGTAATTTCTTTTACTTTTGATTCTGGATAATAACTCCATTTACATTGATGATACCCTAATGCCCATAAAGGTGGTAATTCATGAGGTTTACCTGTTAAATCAGTATAATTTGAAACAACATCAGACATATTTGGACCATAAATAAAATAGTAATTCATTTCGCC
>Ga0209231_1000358_pt1 | contig 27594 bp, 27 predicted proteins | sample Deesub45470m_DNA_FD_188086 | JGI IMG/M metagenome (GOLD analysis project Ga0209231, IMG submission 188086) | Deep subsurface microbial communities from North Pacific Ocean - 450_OLKR46/470m Metagenome (SPAdes) (version 2) | ecosystem: Environmental > Terrestrial > Deep subsurface > Unclassified ... | reverse complement strand
CGGATGAAGGCGGTGCGCACTGGGTGGCCAATCGCATTCGTCAGCATGTGGCTGAATTGAATATGCCGCATGAAGGCTCAGATTATGGTCATGTGACGGTAAGCTGCGGTGTCGCCAGCGTCATGCCAAGCGCAGAATTGTCCGTTGATATGCTGGTCAAATCGGCCGATAACGCGCTTTATCTATCCAAAAATCAGGGGCGCAATACCGTCACTTTCCTGAACTACGGACAGCTTTGAGGGCTTAAGGCTCAGGACTGGGGACTGAGGGCTGAGGTTCAGGCAGTCTGGCAGCTCTAAATGCTTACGCCGCAACCTTGCCTTTTTACAATAAAACGAGATTGTCGCGGTGGATGATTTCGTCATCGCCGCCGTAACCCAGTAGCGTGGAAATCTCGCCGCTGGCATGACCTGCGATTAGGCAGGCTTCATTCGAGTCGTAATTGATCAGGCCGCGTGCGATGTCTGTGCCGCTCTGGCTGATGCACGCGACGACTGCGCCGCGTTGAAATTCCCCGATTACCTGCTTTACGCCTATCGGCAGCAGGCTCTTGCCGTCTGAACGCAGTGCCTTGATCGCACCCTTGTCGAGTATCAGTGTTCCTGCTACCTGCAGGTGGCCTGCAAGCCATTGTTTGCGTGCCGCGAGGGGCAGGGTAGGTGCGGTAAGTAGCGTGCCGATAGATACGCCCTGCAGCAGGCGCAGCAGCACATCAGGTTCGTGGCCGGAGGCGATGGCGGTATGCGCGCCGCTGTGAGCGGCGCGTTTTGCGGCCAGTATTTTGGTGAGCATGCCGCCGCGACCAATCGCGCTGCCCGCGCCTCCCGCCATGCTCTCCAGTTGCGCGTCGCCGGCCTGTGCCGTGCTGACTAATGTGGCACTAGGGTCTTTGCGCGGATCTGCGGTAAACAAGCCTGTCTGATCGGTAAGGATGATCAGCGCATCGGCGTTTATCAAATTGGTGACCAGCGCGCCCAGCGTGTCGTTGTCGCCGAATTTGATTTCATCGGTGACTACGGTATCGTTCTCGTTAATGATGGGAATGACGCGCAGCTTGAGCAGTGTCGTCAGCGTGGTGCGCGCATTGAGATAGCGCTCACGGTCGGCCAGATCGGCATGCGTGAGCAGCACCTGGGCGGCATGCAGGTCGTGTTTGCGGAAGCAGGTCTCATAGGCTTGAATCAGCCCCATCTGACCCACTGCCGCAGCGGCCTGCAAGTCGTGTACCGATGTGGGACGCGTGCGCCATCCCAGGCGTTGCATGCCTTCGGCAATGGCGCCGGAAGAGACCAGTACGACTTCGTGTCCGTTGGCGTGGAGTGCGGCGATCTGTTCGGCCCAGTTGCTCAGTGCGTTAAGGTCCAGTCCCGCGCCCTGATTGGTCACCAGGCTGCTGCCGACTTTGATAACGATGCGTTTACATTGGGCCAGTACGGTTTCCATCGTTGATTCCAACATTAAAAAATAAAATATTACCAGCTACCAGCTACCAGCTACCAGCTACCAGCTACCAGCTACCAGCTATAGCGTACTAGCGTCCGTTTCCTGTGCGCTGTTGGCTGCCGTTTCCTGCTCCTGCGCTTTTACTTCCAGCAAATGCTCCATGATGGCAAATGTCAGTTCGCGGCAGCCCTCGCCGCTGATCGCGGAAATAACGAAACAGCGGTCGAAGTCGGAAAATTCCTTGAGGAATTCGGCGACGATGGTATCGCGATCTTCCAGTAAATCGACCTTGTTCAGCAACAGCCAGCGCGGCTTTTCATACAAGGCCTGATCATACTTCTTCAGTTCATTGAGTATGGCGCGTGCTTCGGCAACCGGACTGGTGCCCTCGTAGAGCGGTGCAACATCGACCAGATGCAGCAGCAAGCTGGTGCGTGCCAGATGACGCAGGAACTGGTGGCCCAGACCTGCGCCTTCGGCTGCGCCTTCGATCAGGCCGGGAATATCTGCGATGACGAAGCTTTTTTCGTGAGATACACGCACCACGCCCAGATTGGGGTGCAGTGTGGTAAACGGATAGTCGGCCACCTTGGGGCGTGCGGCAGACACGGAACGAATGAAGGTGGATTTCCCTGCATTCGGCATGCCGAGCAGACCTACGTCAGCGAGTACTTTAAGTTCCAGTTGCAATTCGCGCGTTTCTCCCTCGGTGCCGGGCGTGCATTGGCGGGGGGCGCGATTGGTGCTCGATTTGAAATGAATATTGCCCAGTCCGCCTTTGCCGCCTTCGGCCAGCAAGACTTTTTCACCGTCATGGGTCAGATCGGCGATCACTTCACCGCTGTTGATATCAGTGATGACCGTTCCGACCGGCATGTGCAGAATGACATCGTCCGCGCCTTTGCCATAGCAATCCGAACCGCGGCCTGATTCGCCGTTGCGTGCTTTATGGGTGCGCGCAAAACGAAAATCCACCAGGGTATTGATGTTGCGGTCTGCTTGCACAAACACGCTGCCGCCGCGTCCGCCATCCCCGCCATCCGGCCCGCCTTTTTCTATATATTTCTCACGGCGGAAGCTGGCAATGCCGTTGCCGCCATTACCTGCAAAGACTTCGATTTTGGATTCGTCAATAAACTTCATGTTGTGCCACCAATAAAAAAAGCCCTACCTTGCGATAGGGCTGTTTTGCTTCTGACGAAACAGCTTACGCTGCAACGATGGAAACGGTTCTGCGCTTTTGTGCGCCCTTGATGGCGAATACCACCTTGCCGGTAACTTTGGCAAACAGGGTGTGATCTTTGCCCATGCCGACGTTTTCGCCGCGATGGAATTCAGTGCCGCGCTGGCGAATGATGATGCTGCCTGCGCTGATCAGTTCGCCGCCGTAACGCTTAACGCCCAGTCGTTTTGAGTGTGAGTCGCGTCCGTTACTGGTACTGCCGCCGCCTTTTTTTGATGCCATGTTATCTGCTCCTTACAAGTATTACGCGGAAATGCCGTCGATACGGATTTCAGTGTAGTTTTGACGATGACCTTGGTTCTTCTGATAGTGCTTACGACGGCGCATTTTGAAAATGCGTACCTTGTCGCCACGACCATGGGAAACGATGGTTGCTGCAACGGTCGCGCCGAGCAGTAATGGCTTGCCTACAGACAGCTTCTCGCCATCAGAGACCAATAACACCTTGTCCAGCACAATAGCTGAACCGATGTCGCCGGGAATGATTTCAACTTTTAAAGTTTCACCGGTAATGACGCGATATTGCTTACCACCGGTTTTAATGACTGCGTACATAACAACCTCGATTGATTGCGGATTTTGCGAAAGCGAGGATTATACAGAAAAATCCGGCCTCGTCAAAAACCTTTTGTTATAAAAATAGATTAAAGACAAACTCTGTTCACGAAAAATACAAAAAAACGAACACTATATTCTTCAGATGCTTGTTATATTTTCGTGTTTTCCGTGGATGATGGTTTTTGTTTTATCGACGCATGGAATCAAAGAACTCGGCATTGTTCTTTGTCGCCTTGATCTTGCCGAGCAGAAATTCCATTGCTTCCAGCTCATCCATGGGGTAGAGCAACTTGCGCAGCAGCCAGATGCGTTGCAGTACATCCGACTTGATCAGCAACTCTTCCTTGCGGGTGCCGGAACGGTTGATGTTGATCGCAGGATAGATGCGCTTCTCAGCCATGCGTCTATCCAGATGGATTTCCATGTTGCCGGTACCCTTGAATTCTTCGTAAATCACATCGTCCATACGCGAGCCGGTATCGACCAGCGCGGTGGCGATGATGGTCAGGCTGCCGCCTTCTTCGATGTTGCGTGCCGCACCGAAGAAACGTTTGGGGCGGTGCAGTGCATTGGCGTCCACACCACCGGTCAGTACTTTTCCGGAAGACGGAATGACCGTGTTGTAGGCGCGTGCCAGACGGGTGATCGAGTCGAGCAGAATCACCACATCCTTTTTGTGCTCGACCAGGCGCTTGGCTTTTTCCAGCACCATTTCTGCGACCTGTACATGCCGGCTGGCAGGTTCGTCGAAGGTCGAGGCCACTACTTCGCCGCGCACGGTGCGCGTCATTTCGGTTACTTCTTCCGGGCGTTCGTCGATCAGTAGCACGATCAACGTGGCATCGGGATTGTTGGCGGAAATGGAGTGTGCGATGTGTTGCAGCATGACCGTCTTGCCGGATTTCGGTGAAGCTACCAGCAGGCCGCGCTGACCCTTGCCGATGGGCGCGACGATATCGATGATGCGCCCGGTAATATTTTCTTCGGCGCGAATATCGCGTTCCAGTATCAGCGGCTGGGTCGGGAATAACGGGGTGAGATTCTCAAACAGAATCTTGTTCTTGGCATTCTCGGGTGGCTCGTCGTTGACCTTGTCCACCTTGACCAGCGCGACATAGCGTTCGCCATCTTTCGGGGTGCGTATCTCGCCCTCGATTGAATCGCCGGTATGCAGGTTGAAGCGGCGTATCTGGCTGGGGCTGACATAAATGTCATCCGGGCCGGCCAGATAGGAGGTGTCAGGTGAGCGCAGGAAGCCGAATCCGTCCGGCAGAATTTCCAGTGTGCCGTCGCCGTAGATGCTTTCGCCTTTTTTCGCGTGACTTTTCAGCAGTGCGAACATCAGGTCTTGCTTGCGCATGCGGTTGGCGTTCTCGATTTGATTGGCCGCAGCCATTTCAACGAGTTCGGTGATATGTTTGGTTTTTATGTCAGATAGATGCATGGCGACGCGCGAAGGGTGATTGAATAGATAGCGGTAGGCTGAATCGGGGTGGGGTGACCACCCGCATGGCCAGAACGTGTTTGTTGTTTATTATCGTGTCTGGAAGAGCGCCCCAGAAAGGCGATGCGGGTGTGACAGTAAACGCTTTAGATGTGGCTGTCAATAAAAGCTGTTAATTGTGACTTGGATAGCGCGCCGACCTTGGTGGCTTCGATGTTGCCATTTTTGAACAGCATCAGTGTAGGGATGCCGCGTACGCCGAATTTTTGCGGTGTTTGCTGATTTTCATCGACATTCAGTTTGGCGACCGTCAGGCGACCTGCATATTCTTTTGCGACTTCGTCCAGAATCGGGGCAATCATGCGACAGGGGCCGCACCATTCAGCCCAGTAATCTACCAGCACGGGAAGTGCGGCCTGAGTAACTTCGGCATCAAAAGTTGCATCGGTGACGTAAATGATATGTTCGCTCATGATTGAATCTCGCTTTGAATTGGGATGGGTCAAAAATTGTGATGCGGTGGTACTCGGATAAGATTTTTAATTCGTAGTGCGCATCCTATCTAAAAAACGTCGCGCTGTGAAGAGCGCATATTGCATCAGCGCGGCCAAACCGGAAATCGGATACGACATGCCGGGTGATCTGTTTGATTTCTAACTCGATCACTGAACGACTAATTGACAATACGCGCAGAATAACAGCATTCGCTAATATGAACAAATTGTTCGCGTGTCGAATAGCCACAGGAAATTGCCTGCTTTTTTCTGCAAAGGCTCTGCTAAAATGCCGAAACTTTTGCTTATCTGGAGTAGTGCCATGACTTACGTTGTTTCGGAAAATTGTATCAAGTGCAAATATACCGACTGTGTGGATGTGTGTCCGGTTGACTGTTTTCATGTCGGTCCGAATTTTCTGGTAATTGATCCGGATGAGTGCATCGATTGCACGCTGTGCGTGGCTGAATGTCCAGCCGAGGCGATTTTTGCCGAGGATGATTTGCCTGAAGAACAGCTTCACTTCGTCGCCTTGAACGCTGAACTTTCCAAGTTGTGGCCGGTCATCGTCGAAAAGCAGGACTCGCCTGCTGACGCGGATGAGTGGCTGGGCGTCAAGGAAAAGCTGCATCTGCTAGAACGCTAACATTGCAAGATACCCGGCGGTCGGGAGTGCGCTTTTATCGTGCTGTCGCTCAGCGCATCCTGTCCCGTCAGGCGCCCCCCGATTTGCGCGCGGCGGTGGTGCTGTTGGACAATTACCACGTCGCTCTGCCGCTGGCGCAGGCATTAAGCGCCGCCTCCGGGGCGCTGCTGCTGCCGCAGATGCTCACGCTTGCCGACTGGGCTCAGTCGGTTCCCCTCACGCTTCCCGTTCAGCCTGATTCTCAGCGTATCGCCACACTTTATCAGGCGCTGCGTGAGCGTCGCTGGTTCCCCGATGCGGATTTATGGAGTCTGTCGCGTGAATTATTGACGCTGATGGATGAATTGACACGACATCATGTAGTCCTGCCTGAAACAACTGAAGAATTTGCCCGGCAACTGACTGCGGCCTATCAGGCGCGTAGCGGGCAGGCAATGCAGTTTGAGGCTAGAGTCGTGCATGAGTTGTGGTATGCGATGGCCGCATCCGATGATCTGGATGTCTCGCGCGCCAGTCAGCAGCGTCTGGCGCAACTGGCTCAGCAGGTGGATAGCCCGCTGTATGTGTTGCGGACCTGTGATCCGGACGAAACTGAAGCGCGTTTTCTGGATGCCTGCCGCGAGCGGGTCGAGGTGACCGTGTTCGATTTGCGCGCAATGGTCGCGGCTGAACCCGACTGCGCGCTGCTGGCGAGCGCCTTGCAACAGGACATGAACAGCGCAGATCTGCTCAGCACGGCGGCAGGATTTAAGCCTGAGGCTGAACTGGGCGGACGTTTGCGACTGTTCGGGGCGCATGGCATGGAACAGGAGGCGCAAGCCGCCGATGTGCAAATCCGGCGCTGGTTGCTGGAGGGGCGGCAATCCATCGCGGTGGTGGTGCAGGATAGGCTGGTGGCGCGCAGACTGCGCGCCTTGCTGGAGCGCGCGCGGGTGTCGGTGCAGGATGAGACTGGCTGGACCTTTGCCACGCTGTCGGTCAGCACGGTGCTGATGCGCTGGCTGGAGGCGGTGCAGGGCGACTTCTACTATCAGGACGTGCTCGATTTGCTCAAATCGCCGTTCTTGTTTGCCGAAAATCCGGCGCAGCGCAAACAGGCTGCCTACCAGTTCGAGCAACTGGTGCGCAAACATGGCGTGGTCGCGCATTTACAGAATTTCATTGCTATCGCCGAGCTTCATGCGCCCGAACTGGTGCAACCGCTGGTACGCCTGCGCCAGGCCAGGCTGGCCATTCCCGTCAAGAGCGCGCCGCTGGCTGACTGGCTGCACGCCCTGCATGCCAGCCTTGAGATACTGGGCGTGGTGCAGGGCTGGCAACAGGACGCGGCAGGCCAGCAATTGTTGCAGCTGCTGGCGCTGTGGCGGGATGAGTTGCAATCTAACACGACGTTGTGCAGCTTCGCGGAATGGCGCCGCTGGCTGTCGCAGCAACTCGACCTGAATACCTTTCGCGATGTTTCGGTGGACAGCCCGGTGCTGTTTACTCATCTGTCGGCCACGCGCTGGCGCAGCTTCGATGCGCTGTTGCTGCTGGGCTGTGATGCCATGCATTTGCCCGCCCCCGCGAACGCCGGTTTATGGTTCAACGATGCGGTGCGCGCCACGCTGGGCTTGCCGCTCTCCAACAGGCAGCAGGCGCAGGTGCGCGACGACTTGCTGGGATTGCTGGCAATGAACGATAACGTGCTGGTGACCTGGCAGGCTAGCCGGAACGGCGAACCGAATCTGCTCAGCCCGCATTTTGAAATGTTGCGCGCTTTGCACCTGCTGGCGTTTGGCGATGATCTGATGGATACGGAGCTGGGCGGGATGCTGGAACATGCAAAAGTCAGGACTCGGGACTCGGGACTCAGCCCTCAGCCCTCGAATACGATGCCGCGCCCGGTTGTGCTGCCGGAATTGATTCCGACACGTATCTCGCCGTCCGGCTACAACAGTCTGGTAGCCTGCCCCTACCAGTATTTTGCCCGCCATGTGTTGCGCCTGAACGAACTGGATGAGGTGCGCGAGGAATTGGACAAGCGCGATTACGGCACCTGGGTGCACGAGGTGTTGCAGCGTTTTCACACGGAAATCCCGCTGCTGAACGATCAGGCGGAGCAGGTGTTGCGGCGCATCAGCGATGAGGTGTTTGCCGACGCGCTGGCGCGCGACTATCTCGCGCAAGCCTGGCTGCTGCGCTGGCAGGCACAGATTCCAGCCTATCTGGACTGGCAGCGGGACAACGAGGATGCAGGCTGGCGCTATCAGGCCGCCGAACAGCCTATCAGACTGGAGATAGCTGAAAATCTGCTGCTGAGCGGACGCATAGACCGTATCGATGTGCGTGTTGATGATGCGGCTATGTCAGCCGTGCTGGACTACAAGACACAATCGGTAAACGTGCTGAAAAACAAGCTGAAAGAGCCGGGCGAGGATGTGCAGTTGGCGTGCTACGCGCAGGCCGCTGCTGCCGGTGCGGCGGCATTTGTCAGTCTGGAGGACGACAAGGTGCTGGCGGTCGCGCCCGTGCAGGACATGATCGAACTGTCGCGGCTCAATACGGCACGACTGAAGGCCGTATTCGAACAGTTGCACCGCGGCGCGTCCATGCCGGCTCACGGTGCGGAAAAGGTATGCAGTTATTGCGAGATGCACGGGCTGTGTCGCCGGGGTGAATGGGAAGAGAGGCGGGAGCGAGGACTGGGGACTGAGGGTCGAGCCACCGGGGGCGAGGGGCGAATTGTCGCAGGTGAAATGCATGGATAACCGCGAGGCACTCAATCCGCAGCAAAGCGTAGTGGTTGAGGCCTGTGCGGGCAGTGGCAAGACCTGGCTGCTGGTCTCGCGCGTGGTGCGCCTGTTGCTCGATGGCGTACCGCACGGGGAAATCCTGGCGATCACCTTTACGCGGCGCGCGGCGCAGGAGATGCAGGCGCGGCTGCGCGACTGGTTGTATGAGCTCGCCTCGAAAGACGATGACTATGTGCGCGAATTTCTGCGTCAGCGCGCGGTGGATGAGTCGGATATAGAACGCATGCTGCCGCGAGCGCGGCTGCTGTATCAGCAGTTTTTGCATGCGACTCCGCCGGTTACCATCAGCACCTTCCACGGCTGGTTTATGCAGATACTGCAACGCGCGCCGCTCAATAGTGCGGGCGGGGTGCAACTGGTCGAACAGACCGCCGAATTGTGGCAGGAAGCCTGGCAGACCTTTCTGGATGGATTGCATAGCAAGCCGGAGAGCGAAACGGCGCAGGCGATGATGGAATTGTTCAGGGAGCTGGGGCTTGCCAATACGCAGACATTGCTACGTAAATTTGCCGACAAACGCAGCGAATGGTGGGCGTACACCAGTAACTTTCCCTCGTCAGCAGGAGGAGAGGGTGCGCTGGATTTTGCGCTGGAGAACTTGCGCGATGAATGGCAAGTCGATTTGGACGCAGATGTGATTGCAGAATATTCCGACGACACAGATATGCAATGCGTTTTGCTGGATTTTGCGCGCCAGTTGGCCAACAACGGTACCGATGCTCAGTCCCGAAAGGCCGAGGAGTTGCTGTTGATAACCGAATTGGCAGATTGTCAGGAACGTTTTTCTGCGTTGCGAGCCTTCTTGTGTACTCGGGAAGATCAGCCGCGCAAAACTTTCAAGCCAACCAAAAAACAGGATGAGTCGGCATATTTACTGGCGTGCGAAAGTGCGCATTTCGGGATGCAGGCGGTTCTGAAACAATTACAGGCACAAGCCATTTATCGCTTCAATCAGCGTGCACTGCACTGCGGGGTGGGCTTGCTGGATGCCTATCAGCAATTGAAGCAGCGCCAGCAATTGCTCGATTTCGGTGATCTGGAATGGCGGGTGTGTCAGCTGCTGCGCGACAGCGACCATGCAGAGTATCTGCAATACAAGCTGGACAGCCGCTATCGCCATGTGTTGCTGGACGAGTTTCAGGATACCAATCCGTTGCAATGGCAGATATTGCAATCCTGGTTTTCCGCTTCGGCTGCGGTGGACAGCACGCCGACCGTGTTTGTGGTGGGCGACCCCAAGCAATCCATCTATCGCTTTCGTCGTGCCGATGCGCGGCTGTTCGGCGTGGTGCGGCAGTTTCTGGAAAAACATTACGGCGCGAAGCATCTGAAGAAGAACGAGACGCGCCGCAACGCGCCCGCCGTGCTGGCTGCGGTGAACGGGGTATTCGACGGGCTGGTGGAATACGAGGGTTTTGATACGCATCTGTCGCATCAGCACGACTTGCCGGGGCATGTCGAGGCATTGCCGCTGGCCGAACTGACGGACACGTCGGCGACATCTGCCGAGACAGCGGATATGCATTTGCGCAATCCGCTTACCGAGCCTTATTTAGATGACGAGGCGGGCGCGCGCGAACTGGAAGCGCAGCGTTTCGCCGAAAAAATCACCCAAATTGTGGGGAGCTGGCAGATACACGATGCAGGACAGGTGCGTACGGCACGCTACTCGGACATTATGGTGCTGGTGCGCCGTCGCACCCATCTCAGAATTTATGAACATGCCTTGCGCAGGCAGAACATTCCCTTCCTGACCTCGCGTCGGGGCGGCCTGCTGGATACGCTGGAAGCCTCGGATATACAGGCGCTGCTGACATTTTTGATCACGCCGTTTGCCGATCTGGCGCTGGCGCATGCCTTGCGCACGCCGATTTTTTCATGCAGCGACGACGATCTGATGAGGATTGCAGGAACAAGTAACAAGGGACAAGGAACACGTTGTGATGAGCCGGGTGCAGTCGAACTTGCACCTTGCGCCTTGCGCCTTGCGCCTCAAATTTCATGGTGGTTGCGTCTGAAACAGCTGGTCAAACAGGACGCGGCCTCGCCCGCCTTGCAACGTGCGCATCGCTTGTTGCAGGACTGGTTGCTGCTTGCCGATAAATTGCCGGTGCATGATCTGCTGGACCGCATCTATTTCGAGGGCGATGCGCAGCACCGTTATGCCAGCGCCGTGCCGGAGGTGATGCGTGCCACGGTACTGGCCAATTTGCAGGCATTTCTGGAAATTGCGCTGAATGTGGATGCCGGGCGTTATCCCAGTCTGCCGGGTTTTTTGCGTGAATTGACCGAACTGCGCCGTGCTGACGACAACGAATCGCCCGATGAAGGCAAGGTTGCTCAGACGGGTAACGCGCTACGCATCTACACGGTGCATGAGGCCAAGGGACTGGAGGCGCCGATAGTCTGGCTGCTGGATGCCAATGCCAAGCCGCCGGCCGACAGAGGCTATGATGTCCTGGTGGACTGGCCTACCGATGCAACAGGGCCGGCGCATTTTTCGCTGTACGCTGACCGCGCCAGTCGCGGACAGGTACGCGAGCATTATTTCGAGCAAGAGAGCGCACTCGCGCAGCGCGAGGACTTGAACCTGCTGTATGTCGCGATGACCCGGGCCAAACAGGCGCTGCTGGTCAGCGGTAATGGCGCGCAAATTGAAGATATGTGGTATCAGCGCATCGCCGCCGTGCTTGTCGAAACAACGGCAAATCCGCTTGCTCAGCGTGTGGCAGATGCGGCGATGCCGCACGATATTCAGCCCTGCGACCCTGCGGCCTCAGTCTTCAGCCCGCAATCCTATGTCGTAGATTCCCGTTTGTGTCAGGCCTTTCCGGTCGGCACGCGCAAACCCGTGATGAACGAGGCGCAACGCTACGGTATCTGGCTGCACGGCCTGATGGAGCATTTGCCCGGTTCGGCAGAAATTGACGACGTGCTGAAGGGCGCGCTACAGCGCAAACTGAACATTCCATCCGGGCGGATGGACGCACTCTGGCAGCATGCGCTGGACTTGCTGAACGCACCCGCACTGAAACGCTTCTTCGATGCGCGACAGCATCTGGCAGCCAGCAATGAGCTGGCTTATGTGAATGCAGACGGACAGTTGCGGCGCATCGACCGTCTGGTCGAATTCGAAGAGGAGGTGTGGGTGCTGGACTATAAAACAGGCGAAAATACGACTTCACAGACTTATTCGCTTCAGCTTGAAGAGTACCGTGCGGCGATGCAGACCATACATCCGCATAAGGCTGTGCGCTGTGCGCTGATTTTCGCCGATGGCAAATTGGCTGAAGTCTGACTAAAAGGCTGTGGTATTATTTAGCCACCCGCAATTAACTCTAATGGAAGGAAATAATATGGAACATACCTTGCCCGCTCTGCCTTACGCGATGGATGCACTGCAACCTCACATGTCCAAGGAAACCTTTGAATATCACTATGCCAAGCATCATCAGGCTTATGTGACCAATCTGAATAACCTGATCAAAGGCACTGAATACGAGGCGCTGGAACTGGAAGCGATCGTCAAAAAAGCACCTGCCGGCGGCATCTACAACAATGCGGCACAAGTGTGGAATCACACATTTTTCTGGAACTGCATGAAGCCCGCTGGCGGCGGTGCACCGACGGGCGCGCTGGCCGATGCGATCAATGCAAAATGGGGTAGTCTGGACGAATTCAAGAAGGCCTTCCAGGCTTCGGCTGTAGGTAACTTCGGCTCAGGCTGGACATGGCTGGTGAAGAAGGCTGACGGTTCAGTGGATATCGTCAACATGGGCGCTGCGGGTACACCGCTGACTACCGGCGACAAAGCCCTGCTGTGCGTGGATGTGTGGGAACACGCTTACTACATCGATTACCGCAACATGCGCCCCAAATTCGTCGAAACCTATATGAACAATCTGGTGAATTGGGATTTCGTTGCACAAAACTTCGCGTAAGGCGCGGTTTGTTTTAGAGATATTTTAAACAGGCATCTCAAGAACGCAGTCAGTTTTTGACGGTGTGGAACGGCGACAGGGTTTGAAAGCCCGGTCACCGTTTTTTCGTCTAACGCTTTGTTCTTGTCTGGTTGCCGGTTATTTCGAATGCTGGAGATTTGCCTCGCAATTGAGCACGCCGGTCTGGCTACTCGCGATAACGGTTAATTTCCAACCAGTCGGCGGCGCAGCCAGAAGCTGACACCATCGACCAGAGTGATCATCAATAGCATTGCGATAATAACGCTGGCGGCCTGCTGCATTTGAAACAATGAAAGATGATATTTCAGCATCTGCCCCAATCCACCCGCGCCGACCACGCCCAGAATGGCTGCGGCACGGATATTGTTCTCCCAGCGATACAGCGTGTAGGACATCAATTGCGGCAAAATTTGCGGTAACGCCGCATAAATGAATGCGGCCATCGGTGTAGCACCATTGATGCGCAGTGTAGCCTCAGGCGCATCCGGCAGATTCTCTAGCGCATCAGCAAACAAACGCCCGAGCACGCCAGTGGTGTGCATGGCCAGCGCCAGCGTGCCTGCGAAGGGGCCCAGTCCGGCGGCAATCAGCAAGATGACCGCCCAAACCAGTTCGGGAATCGAGCGCAATATATTGAGCATAAGACGAATAAGCGAGCGAGCCGCAGAGCCATATCTTGCACTGGCAGGCAACGCCAATGCGAGACCGAATATAAACGCGATGATTGTTCCCAATGCCGACATGGACAGCGTTTCCAGCATGCCTTCGGCGACCCTGATGAGGAAAGGCATCGCTGACTCTGGCGGTGCAAAGCCATTTAAAAACTCCATGGCGGAGCGCAATGCGTCGGCGCTGAAAAGCTCCCCCCATTTGATAGACAGCGAATAAAAGCTGGCGCAGACCAATGCCAGCAAACCCGCCAGTAATGCGGCGGTAGCGGGTTCGATAATGGGCGGTGGGGAAGTTCGGGAAGATTTCATGTTATCCCAGTCGTTTGCGTAAGTATGTGCTGACCATATCTGCGCAAGCCACCAGCAGCACAAAGATGATCAGCATGGTGGCCACTTCACCCCCGGCCAGCATTTTCATCGACTCGTCCATGCGTTGACCGATTCCCCCTGCACCGACAAACCCCATTACGACGGAGCCTCGAATCGCACATTCCCAGCGGAAGGTGGTGTAGGACACCAGTTCCGACGCCGACGCGGGCAAGGCGCCATACATCAATGATGCCAGCCGGCCGCCGCCATTCTTCAGAAGCGATTGGGTCGCATGTGTTTCTGAAGATTCAAGTATCTCAGCATAAACTTTGCCCAGCATGCCGCTGTATGTCAGTGCGATGGCCAATACACCGGCAGTCGGCCCAAGACCCACGATACGCACCAGAAGCAAGGCCCAAACCAGTTCGGGGACGCTACGCAGCAACACCAGCAGCCAGCGCGCCGTTTGCCTGACGATGGCGCCGGACAGACGCATATGCCCCGTTTCCATAAGTGAGACCGACATGGATTCCGTTGCCAGCAAAGTCAGTGGAATTGCACCGAGCAGCCCCAAAGTCAACCCAGCAGTGGCAATCGCGATGGTTTGCCAGGTCGCCTCCAGGATCAGCAGCAGGAATTCCCTTGAATGTGCGGGATAGAAAAATCCGGAAAGAAAGCCCCAGGTCGCGTCTAGACTTTGTGCATCCAGCAAGATCCACGGCTTGAACTCGCTTGCAATCAGCATGGGCCACAACAGTATCAAGGTGACAAGGGTAGCCACGATACGGCCTCGCCAGGCCGGGTCCGGGTGATGTGCGGATTTAACGAAAATACTCACGAGTGGTCAGCAAGATACATGAATGGGCGCGGGCGCCAGCTGAACATCACGCTGCTCATCCTGCATGGCATTGCGGTAAAGCCCGGCAATCATCGCTTCTGTCACCTCCGACCTGGGCGCATCAAAAACGATACGTCCATCGCGCAGGCCGACAATGCGAGGAAAACAACGGAGTGCCAGTTCAACCTGATGCAGGCTGCATATCAGCGTAGCGTTGCGATTTTCCGCCTCTTGTTGCAGGGTCGTTAAAGTTTGCTGTGCCAGCATGGGATCGAGCGCGGACAGCGGCTCATCCACCAGGAAGGCATCTGCTTTTGAGACCAGCAGGCGCGCCATCCCGCAACGCTGACGCTCGCCTCCTGACAGTCTATCCACTCGCGAATACAGCTTGTCCTGAAGATTGAATCTAGCCAGCGCGTCGTACGCTGCATCAGGATAGGCTGGCCGGATCAGCGATGCGATCGCTTGCCATATATTCCACTGCGGCAGACATCCTGCCAGAACAGCGGTCACCACGCGCTGCCTCGGCGGCAGTGGCGGAGTCTGCGGAGCGAGGAACAGACGTGCGCGCAATGCATGCCGCCCGGCATGGCTCAGTTTCCAGGGTGACACCCCGAAAATGGACAGCTCACCGGAGACTTGCGGATGGGCGCAAGCCAGGGTGTGGAGCAGGGTCGTCTTGCCCGCGCCGGATGGGCCGATCAAGGCAATCTGCTCACCCTGTTCGATCGACACACTGACTTCATTCAGAGCCTGGTATGAATCCCCGCGCTTCGCCGAAGCATGGCGCACACTGATGTTGCGTAATACGAACGACATGCTTACTTCAGCATACCTGCGCTTCGTGCCGCACTTTCAATCGCACTGTAATTTTCTGCCTTGGTCGAAATAAAGCGGGCAGTGCGTTGCAAATCGAGAATTTCCTTGTCAGCCGGATTGTTCTTGTCCAATGAAAGGAATGCCTTAGCTAACTTCTCGCGCAATGCCGGCGCCATGTCGGCGCGTACACTCCAGTTGTAATCGTAAAAACCTGGCGTGGTGTAGAACACATGAACAGCCTTGGTATCCACCTTGCCTTGCGACACCAGTTTTTCCCATACGGAGATATTCAGTGCACCCGCATCCACCTTGCCACCCGCAACAGCTGCGACAGTCGCATCATGTGCGCCGGAAAAAGCAATGCGTTTCATGTCTGTTTCCGGATTGATTTTGGCTGCCAGCAGAAAGGAGCGGGGCATCAGATGACCAGAGGTGGAAGATTCCGAGCCGAAAGTAAATGTCTTACCCTTCAGATCCGCCAGCTTGGTAATGTCAGTACGCGTCGTGATGAAAACCGACTTGAATTTTTCGTCTTCCTCACGTTGTATCAGCGGGATTACCTGATTATTGCTGCGCACTTTGGCCTGAATAAAAGTAAACCCTCCGAACCAGACCATATCCAGCTTGTTGTTGACCAGGCCTTCAACGGATGCCGCGTAATCGGTGACAGGTGTGAATTCCACCTTCATTCCCAGCTTCTTTTCAAGGTACTCGCCCAGCGGCTTGAATTTGCGCTGCAATTCAGTCGGCGATTCATCCGGGATTGCCGACACGCGCAATACCGGTTCAGCGAAGGACAGACTGGCCGACAACAGCGCTACGGATGCAAACGCAGTTGCAATGAGTGATTTGATAGATTTTGAAGCTGTAGAACAAGTCATGGTTACCCTTTATAAATAGTGGGCGCGGGCATGAAATGCAGGGAGAAACAGAAATGATGGTGCTCGCCCATTTTTGATGGACGAGAAGCGCGGACATGCCGGCTATGCAAGCGCAACGACTGACGCTCGTACCTCATAGGATCTGCGGACCTGCACACTGGCAGCGCGTTGATACGGTACTTTCCATCGTCCCAAATAATGTCAGCTTCACGCAGGCCGTCTGACCCGATTCACTTAAAAGTGAAACGGCGTTACGGCGAGCCAACAAAAACGGGTGCGACAGGGGGGCGCATTCTATCAGATGCGGCGGTGTCAGAGGCCATGATGCATGACTAATAGTCGATGCAAGGACACCTGATTGCGGGCTACGAGCTATCTGCGGCTATGGTGGTGATGAATTAAGTCTAGCAGACAGCCCTCATCTTCAAAGCAACGTTAGCGAAACGCCACGAATTTTTGGCGCGATAATCAGTTGTCGCTGGCACTCTGCCTTAATGGTGCCTGCGACGAGAGCCAGATGATCACGTTCCGCGCCGTCGTGTATTGCTTCTTGCATCACATCTTCTATGACTTTTAGGACAAGGTCGGACATCCTTTTCAGCTCCTTACTGACGAGCGGCAACCCAAGTTTGCACCCGGATGCGAAGTTGGCCCACTCGAATGGATTTAACTCGTCAGCAGAGAATGCATCGCCTATGGCCATAGCGTATGTTTTATCGATAGTTTCATTTTGGAAAGCGATACCGCAGACGAGATCGTATGCTGGCGACAGGACCAAGCCGGCCCCGGTTGAAAAAAACGATAGGTTCTTGGCGTGCGCATCCGTGTTGCCGATGAGTATCTGGAAGATCGTCCAGCGTAATAGCCGGAGGCGTTGATCGGCTGGCGTTGGCGTTGTTCGATCAATAAGGTCGAAAAGTTTCGGCAGGCTGGCGCCGTCGCGGAGGTGTTGGATATCCGGATTATTCCCATAGGGACGCTCGTACTTGTAGCTTACCGGCAGGCCGAGTGCCTGGCAGCCGTCGATTATATGCAGGCGTTCGACACCATCGTCAGTGAGTTTACGGTCGAACCGCTTGATAAGCAGTACGGATTCTGGCACATGCAGCAGTTCAACTTGAGCAACCGGAAGTTTGATATGTGCCGCCAGGCGCATGCAGAAGAATTCGTTGGAGGTCATGCCTCGCATCGGATCGGCTACCGGTTCCGGCTTGAGGATGTAGGTTGAAGCATAGCTAGGACCTTCAACGAGGAACCAGTCTCCATTGCTGCGGTAGGCGGCAATCTTGTCCTGAAAACCTGCAATCGAAAGTCGTACTTTCCCATCCCATACGCTGAATGGCCGGTGAGGACGATGACGGATACGTTCCGAAATCTCACTGATAGGCAACGGGCGAAGCGGGTCTTGATCGTTCAAGTTGGGCTGCTCAGTTCTGATGCTGATGGCGCCGGCAGTTTCGCGACCCACAGCTATCAGCATAGCGGCCAGGTTGGATTTGGAGACATGATGCGCTGCCGCGGCATCATCCAAGGCCTGACCTTCAGGGAGCAGGTTCTCGAAGAATCGCCGGACGGCGGCACTATGAGTTTCCGGTGATTCAGTATCGAACGGCGGCAAAGGCATTTGTGGACACAGTGCAAACCGATCCTCCCGGTTCAACCACTCATCGGCATAGATAAACGAGAATCGATTGAGTTGAGGATCATGAGAGAGCATGCCGATAGGCCGCCCGCTAATTAGGATATCGATGTTCATTTGACGATATTCATCAGCCTCATCCTGGTTTGCTCACGCGCACCCGCCGGCACCATGAACAGGGCAACCCCGAGCCCGGCCGCGATCTCAAGCGCGAGCCCGAGCCCTACGGAAGGTTTGCCAAGCTCAAGATTGGACAGCGTTTGCTTGGCCACGCCCAAGGTCAAGGCGGCATCTGCAAGAGTCAACCCTGCTTGAGTACGTGCCGCACGCACGGCAATACCAAGCTGCTTTGCGCTACGCAGTTCCAAGTCTGATGGAAACGGTTTTGGGGTTACAGTTCGCATAATTAATCCTATTTTGGTAGGAATATATTAACTTTAGATTAGAATGTCAACGTAAATCCTATTAAGGTAGGTTTATTGTTGAATTCTTCATTATTGAGTGATATAAGACTGCCGAAGCAGGATTAATGCCAATTGGGTATCCGTTAGCTAAGTGGCATCAAACTTTAGTTGATCTGCACTACCGTTTTCATTCAACCACGCCATGCATTTGTCTTCGCGTTGAGTATTTGGATTTAGAACCGGCGGCTGATAATTTTGCGCATTAATAGTGCGGTGGCATTTCGCTTGTGGTCTTGCTCTCATTACCCGCTTCAGCCAGCGACTGAATATGTCTTGAGAGCGATTTACATACCGCTTCAAGCTGGTTCAGTTTTTGCTGCTGCTGATAGACTACCTTATTCAACTCCTCTATCAGGTCTTCCTGGTAGGAGATTTTGGTTTCTATGTTTTCTAAGCGTGCTTCAATCATGGGTTGTCTCTGAAAATTTGGCGGCTGGGCCGTGGATGGCATCCATTTTAACGCGGTAAGCCGCAGAGGATAGTGAAAAGGGGATGCTGCCCTTTGATGGCAGGAAGTTTTGCAGGGCGGATGCAGCGGCGCGGCGCACGGAGTCTTGTACAATCCGTCATCCGTACTATCGCTTAGCACTCAATTTCATGCGGTACTTAAGCTATATCAGAAATCTGCTGTCTGCCTTGCTGCTGTTGTCCACGGCGGCGGGGGCTGCCGAGTTTGCGTTGAGCGTTGCTGATGTCAACGCGCCTGCCTTCAAGGCGCGGGGCATCAGACTGGTTTTGCCGGTAGACGGTTCGGCCGATTTGCAGATTGCTAATCTGACGCTACAGCAGCGCGAGTTTCGCAATCTGCGGGTGCGCTGTGGCGGATTCACGTTGTCGTCCGCGCAGATGTCTTGCCGCAATGGCCGGCTGGATGCGATCCCTGACGCAAAACTGGATTTCTCCTATGACTTTAGCGGTCAGCGTTGGCAACTGGCGCTGGTCGCCGCCAGCGGCGAATCGTGGCAGGTGGATGGTCAGCCGGATAAACGCGGCTGGCAGGTTTCGGCTCAGTTGCGCAATGCGCAAGGTAAGCGCCTGGCGCCCTTGCTGCCAGAGGGAATGCCGCTGCTTACGCAAGGTGCACTGAACGGCACCGTGCGTGCCCGTGGTGATGCGTCCGGCGTGCAAGCCGTGGATGCCGATTTGCAGCTGGCGGAGATCGGTTTCAGCGACGCCAGCGGCTTGCATGCGGCAGAAAAGTTGCGCGGAGAGATTAAATTAACAGCGACCCGCAAGGGCGTAGCATGGGATTGGCAAGGCAGTGTTGCGTGGCAATCGGGCGAGATGTTCTGGCAGCCCTTGTATCTGAGTGGTGACAATCATGCCTTGAGTGCGTCCGGTCGCTATGACGGCAAGTCTTTTGAAATTGAACAAGCGGTGCTTGATTTGCCGGAAGTGGGGCGCATGCAATTTTCCGCAACCTTGCAACAAGGTCGCTTGCTGCAAGGTGTGTTGCGCGGCGACAAGCTGACGCTCACCAAGCTGTTTGAGAACTACGCCAGACCGTTTCTGGCTAAGGGTGCGCTGGCCGAGGCTGCTTTGTATGGTCGCGCCGATGTGGAGATTCAATATCGCAACGATGCCGTGCAAGCGTTACGGCTTGGGCTGCACGATGTGGGGATTGCCGATGTCTCGCAACGCTTTGCCTTGCTCGGCGTGAACAGTGAGATTAACTGGCGTCTGGATGCACCCACTACCGCACGGATAGATTTTGCCGGGGGGGCGTTGCTGGGTGTGCCGCTGCAAGCGGGGCAGTGGACGGTCAATATGAAGGGGCTGGATTTCGCCGTGCCTCAGGCTGAGCTGGCGATATTGGATGGCAAGCTGGATTTGCACAATCTGCATATTTATCAACAGGCTGATGCCTGGCGCTGGGAATTTGCCGGTTCACTATTGCCGATCTCGATGGAGCAATTCAGCGAGGCGGCCGGCTTGCCCAAAATGCTGGGCACGCTGGCAGGGCGCATCCCACGGGTAAATTATGACGGTAGCGAGATTAACGTGGATGGCGCGCTGTTATTTAATGTGTTTGATGGCACGGTCGTGGCTACGCATCTTAAACTGGCCAATGCGTTCGGACGGTCACCGCAATTGTCCGGTGATCTGGCGATGCGCAATCTTGATCTGGATTTACTGACGCGGACATTTTCGTTCGGTAATATGCAGGGCCGCCTGGACGGGGATGTGAATAATTTGCAATTGCAGGACTGGCAGCCGTCGCGTTTCGATGCACGCTTGTATAGCAGCGCCGGAAACTATCCCCGGAAAATCAGTCAAAGAGCCGTGCAGAATATTTCGGCGCTGGGTGGCGCGGGGGCCGCTGCCGCGATACAACGCAGCTATCTGCGCTTTTTTGAGAACTTTGGCTATGAGCGCATAGGCTGGAGTTGCGTGCTGCGCAATGGCGTGTGCGCAATGGGCGGAATTGAAGGCTCGAACAGCGGCACCTATGCCATCATCAAGGGCGGAGGCATACCGGCCATTAGTGTGATGGGCTACAATCGCAACGTGTCGTGGCGAGAATTGCTTACCAGGTTGAAACGAGTGACGCAAAATAACGTAAAGCCGATCATTAAATAAGGGAGTCATGATGAGAAAAACAGGGATGGTATTAGCTGTGGCGGCACTCGCATTGAGTGCCTGCGTAACAATCAATATTTACTTCCCCGCGGCGGCGGCTGAGAAAGCGGCCGACAAGATTATTGAGGAAGTCTGGCAAATACAACAGTCCGATAAACCTGCAACTGTGAAGGAAACAAAATGAATAGCCTGTTTAAGAATTTGCTTGCCCTGCTCGCACTCCTGGTTGCGTTTAACGTGCATGCCGCAGCCGACCTCGAAGTCAATACGCCGGGCGTGAATGCCATCAAGAACAGCATGCAGACCCGCCACGGGCAATTGTCCGCTTATTACGCCAGCGGTGCGGTCGGCCTGACGATGGATGGCATGATTGCGGTGCGCGATGCCGGGTCCGTGCCGCTGGCTGCACGTCAGACGGTGAATGCGCTGGTGGCAGCTGAAAATCAGGATCGCAGCGCGCTGTACGCTGAAATCGCCAATGCCAACGGACATCCCGAATGGCAGGCGGAAATTCGCACTACCTTCGCACAACGCTGGGTGCAACGTGCACAGCGCGGCTGGTGGGTGTTGAGTAATGACGGTTGGTCACAAAAGTAGCAGAAGCAGGGTGGGCAATCTGCCCGCCATTTTCACAATCCGCGTGGGCAGTTGAAACTTGCCCACCCTACAGACACCGTAAATCTGAATGAATCCCACCCTAGTATTTGATATTGAAACGATACCCGACATCATCGGGTTGCGCCTGTTGCACGGGCTGGATGCGCGCGTCAGCGACGCGGAAGTGGCGGAAATGGCTTTTCAACAGCGTCGTCAGAAAACCGGCAGCGATTTTATCCAGCATCATTTGCAGCGTGTGGTAGCGATTTCCTGCGTGTTGCGCGAGGGCGATAACTTCAAGGTCTGGTCGCTGGGTGGGCTGGATGAAGACGAAGGCAGCCTGATACAACGTTTCTTTGACGGCATAGACAAATACACGCCGCAACTGGTGTCGTGGAATGGCAGCGGCTTCGATCTTCCCGTATTGCATTATCGCGGCCTGATCCACGGTGTGCAGTGCGCGCGCTACTGGGATATGGGCGAGGATGACCGTGAATTCAAGTGGAACAACTACATCAGTCGTTACCACATGCGCCACCTCGATCTGATGGATTTGCTGGCCATGTATGGGGGACGTGCCAACGCGCCGCTGGACGATCTGGCCAAACTGATCGGCTTCCCCGGCAAGCTGGGCATGGACGGCAGCCGCGTCTGGGAGGCTTATCAGGACGGCAAGCTGGACGAAATCCGCAACTATTGCGAAACGGATGTGGTGAATACCTATCTGGTATTCGCGCGCTTCCAGATGATGCGCGGTGCGCTGAGCCGCGATGCCTTCCGTAAGGAATGCGAACTGGTACGCAGCGAATTGGGCAAGCTCGGTCTGCCGCACTGGCAGGAGTATCTGGCTGCATGGCCTGAGACCAAATGCTGAAACATCACCGGATATGGGCGGGGGCAGGCTGGCTGCTGATCGCGCTGGTCGTAACATTTTCCTTGATCCCGCATCCGCCCGAACCGCTGTCGTTCGATAATGTGGACAAGCTCGAACACCTACTTGCCTATGCCGTGTTGTCGTTGTGGCTCAATCAGCTTTATTCGTCAGCACTGTCACGCGCGTTAGTGGTCGTGGCATTGATCGGGCTGGGCGTGGGGCTGGAATTCGTGCAGGGCTGGAGCGGCTACCGCATGTTCGATGTGCTGGATATGCTGGCGAACGGCGTCGGCGTGCTGATTGGCTGGCTGCTGGCGTTTACCCCGCTGGGGCATGCATTCGCTCATATCGAGCGCCGATTGGGCTGAGATTTTTTAAAAGACTGGAATTGAATTGAGAAAGAAAAACAACAAGCAGGCCATTGAGCCACCGTCGCAAGCGGTGACCATCGAATCACTGGACCAGGAAGGTCGCGGCATCGCGCATGCGGATGGCAAGGTTATTTTCATCGAAGGCGCGCTGACCGGCGAAGTCGTCAGCTACGCGTCCTACCGTAAGAAGCCCGCTTTCGAACTGGCGCAGATGACGCAGTTGCACAAAGCCGCCTCGATACGCGTCGAGCCCAAATGTGCGCACTACGGCGTGTGCGGCGGCTGCTCGATGCAGCATCTCGATACACGGGTGCAGGTCGCAGTGAAGCAGCGCATTCTCGAAGATAGTCTGGCGCGCATCGGCCGTGTCAAGCCTGCAAGCATACTGCCGGCCATCTACGGGCAGAGCTGGGGCTACCGCGAACGCGCGCGCATCTCGGCCAAATACGTGATTAAAAAAGAAAAGATGCTGGTGGGCTTTCACGAGAAGCGCAGCAGCTTTGTCGCCGACATGCAAAACTGCGAGATTCTCGCACCCAAGATCGCCGGGTTGATACAGCCGCTCGCCGCCCTGATAGCGGGTCTGTCGATACGCGACAAGCTGCCGCAAATCGAAGTGGCGGTCGGTGAAAACGTCGATGCGCTGGTGCTGCGCGTGATGGCACCGCCCTCTACTGAGGATGAGGCCGCGTTGCGCGCCTTTGCCGATGAACATACGGTGCAGTTCTGGCTGCAATCCAAGGGGCCGGAGACCATCGTTCCGTTCTACCCGCTGGACGCGCCTGCGCTGTCTTATAGTCTGCCGGAATTCGGTATCACCATGCCGTTTGCGCCCAGTGAATTCACTCAGGTGAATAGCGAACTCAATCGCGTGATGATCAGTCGCGCCATTCGTTTGCTTGCACCGCTGGCCAATGAACGCATCGTCGATTTTTTCTGCGGCCTGGGTAACTTTACTCTGCCTATCGCACGCAGCGGCGCGCAGGTGCTGGGCGTGGAGGGTAGTGATGCACTGGTTAAGCGCGCAGCACAGAACGCCGTCACCAATGATTTGTCGGGCAATACCGAATTTCAGGCTATGAATCTGTTTGAGATGGATGAGGCGTTGCTCGCGGGCATGGGGAAATTCGACAAATGGCTGATCGATCCGCCGCGCGACGGTGCGATGGAGCTGGTGAAATCGATTACCCCTGAGATCGCGCCCGGATTGATCGTCTATGTGAGCTGCAATCCCGCCACGCTGGCGCGTGATGCGTTTGAACTGGTGCAACGCGGCTATACGCTCAAATCGGCAGGGGTGATGAACATGTTCCCGCAGACTTCACATGTGGAATCCATTGCCGTATTCGAGAGGAGTCGAGATGAAACGCTATGAAGATTTGGTGGCCGATGCGCTGACGCGTGTACAGGAAATCATGCCATGGGATTTGAGCCGTCGTCTTGCGGCGGGCGATGCGCCGGTGTTGCTTGATGTGCGCGAACCGGCTGAATTCGTCATGTTGCATATTCCCGGTTCGATTAACGTGCCGCGCGGGGTGTTGGAGCAATCTTGCCAATGGGATTTCGATGAGACCGTGCCGCTGCTGGCCGCCGGACGTGAACAGGAAATCGTGGTGATCTGCCGTTCCGGTTACCGTTCAGCCCTGGTTGCCGATGTGATGCAAGAGATGGGGTTTTCCCGTGTGGTATCGCTCAAGACGGGGGTGCGTGGCTGGAATGATTACGAGCAGCCGATGGAAGATGGGGCCGCTAATCCGGTGGATGCAGATGCAGGCGATGAACTGCTTGCACCCCGTTTACGCCCCGATCAACGCAAACCGAAGGCAGACTGATGCGCGCTCATTCCGAGGTTCTTGTGAGTGTTGATGGCAAGTACGCGAACCCGAAAAAATATCTGCTTACGGTCAAATATATTTTAAATAAAAATAATAAATTTTTTAACTTGTTGTTTTTATATGAAAAAATATTTCAAAAAAAGCCTAAAGTTTTTCAAAATGCGGCCGATAACAATCTTAAGAGCGCTAGTTTGACCCCTCGCAAACAGCGTTCGGCATTGGACTCCCAGCCCGCATCGCGGGCTGGGAGAACTTGCTTTTGTAGGCGATTTTCCTACAAGACGTCACTCCAGCGGCCTACAACAAAATTATCCTGCTTCTGATTTTCTTCCCGCGGCTGTTCACGCAAAATGCAACTGTCGAATTTGGACGGTTAGTTTCAAGGCGTTAGTTTTTCAAATCGGATGACCAACGCTCTGGACACGCACATAAGGGAGCTGCTATGAACACCATACAATTGCAAGAAGGTATTCGCGATATCAACCTGACCTATCTGATGCTGGCTCAGCAAATGATCAAGCAGGATAAATCAGCTGCAATTTTTCGTCTGGGTCTGAGTCAGGATCTGGTTGATCTGATTGGTGGGCTGACTCCCGCGCAAATCATCAAGATGGCGAGCGCCAATATGCTGTTGTGCGGCTTCCGTTTTGACGAGAATATATTGCTCAATATGGTCACCGATTACAGTAAAAGCCGCATGATGTCGCAAGCACACGCGGCGATCATGATGACGTCTCAACCTGTCGCAGAGATGGCCTAACAGGAGGCTCGCGTGACTATCAAAACGGTAATTGGCGAAGCGCAACAGGTCAAAATAGCCATCGAATTAATCGAAATGGGTGCGCGCCTGCAGGTGCTGCAAGAGGAAACCACGCTCAGTCGTGAACGTTTGCTCAAGTTATACAAGGAAGTCAAGGGTGAGTCGCCTTCCAAGGGCATGCTGCCTTATTCAACCGACTGGTTTATCAGCTGGCAGCCCAATATCCATTCGTCCCTGTTCATGGGAATACACCAGTTTATGATTAAAAATGCCGGGATAGACGGGGTGCATGCATTGATTACCGCTTATCGGCTCTATCTGGATCAGGTGCAGGGTCTGGAAGGTGGCGAGGCGGTATTAAGTATTACCCGTGCCTGGTTCCTGGTGCGTTTTTTCAATGCAAGAATGATGCAGCTGGTTCCCTGTCGGGAATGCGGGGGGCATTTTGTCGCGCATACCAACGAACTGCACGCCAATTATGTATGCGGCATTTGTCATCCGCCCGCGCGCGCCGGAAAAACCAATGTCAAAGCTAAACTTGGCCGGCAGGATGTGTCGGTTGGCGCGTAAAACAGCCGGGAAAGCCAGTAGATAGCTCTGAGCAATTGGCACAGTAGCTTTTTGCATGTACAAAAAAGACGATCGAATGGCGGGCGGGTTTGTTTTTCTGCTTTAAACCAAAATGGTTCATTGGATTCGTCATTGCCGCCCGTGCTGGAACGATGTGATATCTGACTTAATGAATAATCCGGGTTGAAACGCACTCGTCTCGTGCGTACCGCTGCGAAATATACAGATTTATGCGCATTCAATATTTAATTGAAAATGTCGTTAAGCAAATTTATTGTTGCTGGGTATAATCTGACCTCATTCGACGCGTTGATTTGTTCTAAAATGCGTCGGCAAAAAATAATTGAGGAGCGCTTGCATGTTAGTAATCGTAGGCTACGTAATAGTTATGGGTTCGGTGTTCGGTGGATTTGCCATGGCGGGCGGTCACTTGGCAGCGTTGTGGCAACCGCTGGAATTGCTGATGATCGGTGGCGGTGCGTTGGGTGCTTTTTTCGTTGGCAACAGCATGGGGGTCATGAAGGCTACCTTTAAAGACTTGCCCAGTATCCTGAAGGGGCCGAAATACTCCAAAGACGCCTACATGGAGTTGATGGCCTTGTTGTATGAATTGCTGACAAAAGTTCGCAAGGAAGGGTTGATGTCTATTGAAGGCGATGTTGAAAAGCCTGAAGAGAGCCCGATTTTTACTAAGTATCCCAAGATTGCTGCCGATCATCATGTGGTTGAATTTATTACGGACTATCTGCGCATTATGGTCAGCGGCAATCTTAATGCCATGGAAATAGAAAATCTGATGGATGTCGAGCTTGAGACGCATCATCACGAAGCCATGATTTCTTCGCATGTCATTGCCAAGCTGGGAGATGGTCTGCCTGCGTTCGGTATTGTGGCGGCGGTTATGGGGGTGGTGCATACCATGGAGTCTGTCAGTCTGCCGCCTGCGGAATTGGGCATGTTGATCGCACACGCGCTGGTGGGAACATTCCTCGGTATTTTGCTGGCCTACGGCTTTGTCGGTCCACTGTCCGGTTTGCTGGAGCAAAAAGCCGAGGAAGGTGGCAAAATGTTCCAGACCATCAAAATTACCCTGTTGGCTAATCTGAACGGTTATGCACCCGCGATGGCGGTCGAGTTTGGTCGCAAGGCGCTGGGTTCAACCGAGCGCCCGGGTTTTGCCGAACTGGAAGAGCACGTTAAGCAGAAACGATAAAAAAACAGTCGCTAGTCGCTAGTCGCTGGTTCAAAGCACAACCAGCGCAGCTGACAACATCAACTAACGACTAGAAACTAACGATTAGCAACTAAAACATGGCTGAAGATAAAAACAAGCGACCCATCGTAATAAAGCGCATCAAGAAGGTGGCCGGTGGTCATCATGGCGGTGCGTGGAAGATTGCCTATGCCGACTTCGTGACGGCGATGATGGCGTTCTTTTTATTGATGTGGTTGCTGGGTTCGACAGCCAAAGGGGATTTGAAGGGAATATCCGAATATTTCAAGACGCCGCTCAAAGTGGCTTTGTCAGGTGGCACGGGTAGTGGTGACAGCTCCAGTATTATCAAGGGCGGCGGTCAGGATTTGACGCGCAGTTCGGGGCAGGTGAAGTCCGGCGAGCTGCCCGCCGAGAAAAAAGTCATCAATATGAAGGCGGCACAGCAGGAATTTTTGCGCATAGAACGTGCAAAAGAGCTGGAAAAGCTCAAGGAATTGAAGTCCAACATCGAAAAATCCATCGAAAACAGCCCGAAGCTGAAGCAGTTCAAGGAGCAAATATTGCTGGATATAACCAGCGAAGGTT
>Ga0209231_1000357_pt1 | contig 27617 bp, 23 predicted proteins | sample Deesub45470m_DNA_FD_188086 | JGI IMG/M metagenome (GOLD analysis project Ga0209231, IMG submission 188086) | Deep subsurface microbial communities from North Pacific Ocean - 450_OLKR46/470m Metagenome (SPAdes) (version 2) | ecosystem: Environmental > Terrestrial > Deep subsurface > Unclassified ... | reverse complement strand
CGCGGTTTGTCGGTCGGCAGGTGCGGCTCGGTGTAGTCGACGACCTGTTTGAGCAGGTCTAGACCCTCACCGACGCTGACGCCACCGATGGCATAGCCGGGAAAGTCAAGGGCGGTCAGTTGCCGGGCACATTCGGCACGCAGGTCGGGAAAGGTGCTCCCCTGAACAATGCCGAACAGCGCCTGGTCACTGCGGCTGTGTGCTTTTTGACAGGCTTCAGCCCAACGCAAGGTCTTTTTGACCGATTTTGCGGCATAATCGTGGGTGGCCGGGTAGGGGATGCACTCGTCAAACGCCATGATGATATCGGCACCGAGGGCGTTCTGGATGGTTGTCGCCTCGCGCGGGCCGAGAAAAGTCTCCTCACCACTGATTTCGTGCCGGAAACGGACACCGTCCTCATCGATACTCTTTTTCGGCAACGAGAAGACTTGAAAACCGCCGCTGTCGGTGAGGATTGGCCCGTTCCAGCCCATGAACCGATGCAGGCCGCCGGCCTTCTGGATGAGTCCTTCGCCGGGGCGCAGATGGAGATGGTAGGTATTGGAGAGAATAATCTGGGCGCCACAGGTTTTAACCTGTTCCGGTGTCATCGCTTTGAGCGCGGCGTGGGTACCGACCGGCATGAAGATCGGGGTTTCAATAACGCCGTGTGGTGTCGTCACCCGACCGCGGCGGGCGCGGGTTGTGGGGTCGGTTGCAAGCAGTTCAAATGTCAGCATAGAAAGAGGTGCCTTTAAGCGGGATGGGTGCCAGTGCAGCCGTGGTCGGCGCAGCGTGTCCGGACTCTAGCAGAACCGCTGCGTCAAGGCAACTTTAACCACGGTTGAGAAACCCGGACGGTCAGGGTAACAGTGTTTGAAATTGTATACAGTGTGCAACTTTTCGGTTGACAGCCAAGGGGCCTGAATGTTACTTAAGCCAAGTTTAATGCAATAAGTTTAGTTGGTGAAGATTGCGTTTTTCTCATCAGATTTAAATTCGCAACTAGCTGATTATAAAGATTTTTTGCTCGGAAGCCTTTGTGGGTAAGTCAGGTGTGACCTTCGGGGGTATAGCGATAGTTACCACTGTTTTGTCGTCTTTTCACGTTCGGACCGGTGCCGGTCAGTCGGTGAAATAGATCATAGATACCCAGTTTTTTTAAACGTGCGGGTTCGTGGTGAATCCGCCAAAACGTGCAAGGAAAAAAGACATGATACTGATGCAAAGCTCTGTGGGAAGGAAGATACTGATGGCCGTTACCGGCCTGATACTGGTTTCTTTCGTTTGTATCCACCTGCTCGGGAACCTGTCGCTCTTTGCCGGCGCGGATGCGATCAACACCTACGCCGCCAAACTGCAGAGTCTCGGCCCCATCGTCTGGATCTTCCGTGCGGTCATGCTGGCGGTCGTCGTCGTGCATATCGGTTTCGGTGTCCAGCTCACCGTGCAGAACAGTGCCGCCCGTCCGGTCGGCTATCTGCAGAAGGTCAACGAACGCTCCACCTTCTCCGGGCGTTCGATGATCGTTACCGGCTTGATCCTGATGGTGTTCATCGTTTTTCACCTGTTTCACTTCACTGGGCATTACATGGTCGATATGACCGGGCTGATTGATCCGGCAACGGGTCATCTCAATGTCTATCAGATGGTCGTCGATGCCTTCAACAAGACCTTCATCCTCATCGCCTACGCCATCGGTATGGTTTGTCTGTTTCTGCACCTGGCGCACGGCGTCGGGAGCTTTTTCCAGTCTCTTGGCCTGACCAATGAATGTACGCTGGACGGCGTCGGCACCCTCGGCAAAGTCGTCTCCTTCGTCCTTTTCGTCGGTTACTTCGCGGTCATTATCCGCGGCGCAATCTAAGCATAGGGGATAATACATGATACTCGACGGTAAATGTCCTACGGGACCGATTCAGGAGAGCTGGGATAAGCATCGCTTCAACATGAAGCTGGTTAACCCGGCCAACAAGCGCAAGTACAAGATTCTGGTGGTCGGTACCGGTCTTGCCGGTGGTGCCGCTGCTGCTTCTTTGGGTGAACTCGGCTACAATGTCGAGGCGTTCTGCTATCAGGACAGCGCCCGCCGCGCCCACTCGATCGCCGCTCAGGGCGGGATCAATGCTGCCAAAAACTACCCGAACGACGGTGATTCTATCTACCGCCTGTTCTATGACACCATCAAGGGCGGCGACTTCCGTGCCCGTGAGGCCGACGTCTGGCGTCTGGCTCAGGTGTCGAACAACATCATCGACCAGTGCGTTGCTCAGGGTGTTCCCTTTGCCCGTGACTACGCCGGTTATCTGGACAACCGCTCCTTCGGTGGTGCTCAGGTCTCCCGTACCTTTTACGCCCGCGGCCAGACCGGTCAGCAGCTGCTGCTCGGCGCTTATCAGGCGCTGATGCGTCAGGTGAAAGCCGGTTCGGTCAAGCTTTATGAGCGTCGTGAAATGCTCGATCTGGTTGTTGTCGATGGTGAGGCAAAAGGGATCACCTGCCGTAACCTGGTCACCGGCGCAATCGAGTCCTACAGCGGTGATGCCGTGGTTCTTGCCACCGGCGGCTACGTCAACGTGTTTTACCTGTCGACCAACGCCATGGGCTGCAGTGTGACGGCGACCTGGAAGGCCTCGAAAAAGGGAGCTTTCTTCGCTAACCCCTGTTACACCCAGATTCACCCGACCTGTATTCCGCAGACCGGCGAGCATCAGTCGAAACTGACCTTGATGTCCGAGTCGCTGCGTAATGACGGTCGCTGCTGGGTCCCGAAGAAAAAGGCTGATTGCGACAAGCCGGCCTCGCAGATCGCTGAAGATGATCGCGATTACTACCTTGAGCGCAAGTACCCCTCCTTCGGCAACCTGGCACCGCGTGACATCGCCAGCCGCGCCGCCAAGGAGCAGTGCGACGACGAGCGTGGTGTCGGCCCGGGCAAGCGCGGGGTCTACCTCGACTTCTCCACCGCTATCAAGCGCGTCAGCGAGGCGACTATCGCCGAGCGTTACGGCAACCTGTTCCAGATGTATGAGAAGATCACCGATGAGAATGCTTACAAGCAGCCGATGCGTATCTACCCGGCACCGCACTATTCCATGGGCGGTCTGTGGGTCGATTACAACTGCATGAGCAACCTGCCGGGCCTGTTCGTGCTCGGCGAGGCCAACTTCTCGGTGCACGGTGCCAACCGTCTCGGTGCTTCGGCCCTGATGCAGGGTCTGGCCGACGGTTACTTTGTCATCCCTTACACCATCGCCAACTATCTGGCCGGGGTGAAGCCGGGTTCGGTCACGACGGAGAACGCCGAGTTCAAGAAATCGAAGGAAGAGGTCGTCGCCCGGATCGATAAGTTGTTGTCGATCAATGGCAAGAAGACCGTCGCCGAGTTCCACCGCGAACTGGGCAAGATCATGTGGGAGAACGTCGGCATGGCCCGCAGCAAGGAGAGCCTGAACAAAGCCCTCAAGCTGATCCCGGCCCTGCGCGAAGAGTTCTGGAAAAATGTCAAGGTGACCGGTGGCAAAGACGGGCTCAACGCTCAGCTGGAAAATGCCGGTCGGGTTGCCGATTTCCTTGAGTTTGGTGAACTGCTGGCCAAAGATGCTTTGTCCCGCGAAGAGTCCTGCGGTGGTCACTTCCGCACCGAGCACCAGACCGACGACGGCGAAGCGATGCGTGACGACGAGAACTACACCTATGTTGCCGCCTGGGAATTCAAGGGTGTTGGTGTCGAGCCGGAACTGCACAAAGAGCCTTTGACGTTTGACAATGTCCATCTTGCCGTAAGGAGTTACAAATAATGGCTGCCAACGGAATGAATCTGATCCTGCATGTCTGGCGTCAGAACGGCCCGAACGACAAAGGCCGCCTGGAGCAGTACGAGGCGAAGAACGTCAGCCCCGACTCCTCCTTTCTTGAGATGCTCGACGAAGTTAACGAAGACCTGATCAAAAAAGGTCAGGAGCCGATCGAGTTTGACCATGACTGCCGTGAAGGAATCTGCGGTATGTGTTCCCAGGTCATCAACGGCATCCCGCACGGCCCGGACAAGCTGGTCACCACCTGCCAGCTGCATATGCGCAAGTTCAAGGACGGCGACCAGATTTACATTGAGCCGTGGCGCGCCAAGGCGTTCCCGATCGTCAAAGACCTGGTCGTTGACCGTGGTGCCCTTGATCGCATTATCCAGGCTTATGGCTACACCTCGGCTCATACCGGCGGCGTTGCTGACGGGAATGCTATTCTGGTGCCGAAGACCGAGGCCGATGTTGCCATGGACGCTGCCGAGTGTATCGGTTGTGGCGCTTGCGTCGCCGGTTGCCCGAATGCTTCCGGGATGCTGTTCACCGGGGCAAAAGTTGCCCAGATGGCGCTGTTGCCGCAGGGTCAGGCGGAAGCTGCCCGTCGCGTTAAAGCGATGGTCAAGCAGATGGACGCTGAAGGCTTTGGTAACTGCACCAATCACTTTGAGTGCAACGCCTCTTGCCCGAAAGGGGTCAAGATCCCGTTCATCGCCCGGATGAACCGCGAACTGATCAAGGCCCTGCCGACGGCAGACTAAAACGCACCAATGCTGTTAACGCGGGCGGGTCGTAAGATCCGCCCGTTTTTTTTGCCGTCTGTTGCTCGTCGTAAAGTGTTTTCTGACAGGAGGAACCGTGTCATTCCTGACGCGTCTGGACGGTGTCGAGCTGGCACAGGTCCGGTTTCATCTTGCTTTTCATGCCGCCTATTCCTTCCCGCGCACGGAGCTGCTGCATCTGCGTCGGGAACTGCTGCGCGCCGCGCACTGGGCGCAAGAGATGGGCGACCCTGCAGCCGGTGCGATGTTGCAACTGCTCGATCCGGCACCGCCGGTCGATCCGGTGTTGCGACGTCGGGTGCAAAAACCTTCACCCCCCTTTGCTTTTACCCTGCCAGCGGCAGAGACCATTGCCGGTGCCGCCGGTGCTGAATTTCAGCTCGAAGTTGTTCTCCCCGGGTCGCCGGTACAGACGACTCTTTTACTGGCGCAATTATTGACCTGTCTGGGGACAACAGGTTTGTTCCGCGTAACAGGGAGTTTTACCCTGACAGCGATTTCGGCGCGTGGTCATGACGGTATCTGGGCCACTTGTTGGTGTGTCGATACCAGCCTGGACCAGTTGTCCATGCCGCTGCTGAACCTGCGCTGGCTGCTGGAAGAGCAGCTTGATCCAGAGGCAGGTTGGTTGTTGCGTTTTGTCACCCCGGCGCGGCTGCTGAGTCGTGGTCGTCCGTTGTTCCATCTGGACAGTGTCAGTCTGGCGCCATTCTTACTCCGTCGGGTGACGTCAGTTCTGGCCACTGCCGCTGCGCTCGATCCCTGGGAGGATGCTGACGCATTATTGATGGCAATGCGTCATCTCGAAACAGTCGCAAACGATTTACGCTGGTCTGACTGGCGAATTCTTGATGGCGAGGGAGGTCTGGTCGATCTCGGCGGGGTGGTCGGGACGCTGCAGTTTCAATCCTTGATCAGTGAAGAGATTCAGGGATTGTTCTACCTGGCTTCCCTGTTTAATATCGGTCGTGGCGCCAGTTTCGGCGCCGGTCATTTCCAGCTTGAACGCTGGACCTGATGATGCGAAAAGGGCGTAAAAATGCGTTGACAAGGAGTGTAGCCTCTTCCTATAGTGCTGCGTTGCCGGGGTAATACAACCTGGCATTTTTGCACTGGTCAACACTTTCGTCGACGAATATGATCTGCTTCTTATTTGTAAACAATGAATTTTAGGAGAACAGGATTATGAGCCAAGTTTTGAAAATTGCGGTTCTGCCGGGTGACGGCATCGGCCCGGAGGTTATGGCCGAGGCGATCAAAGTGCTTGCAGTCGTCGAAAAGAAATTTGATCTGACTTTAGAGCTGACCTATGCCAACGTTGGCGGTGCTGCCATTGACGAAGAGGGCAAAGCCCTTCCCGAGGGGACGGTTGCCGCCTGCCGCGCCGCCGATGCGGTGCTGTTCGGGAGCGTTGGTGGTCCGAAATGGGAGCACTTGCCCCCCGATGAGCAGCCCGAGCGTGGTGCATTGCTACCACTGCGCAAGATTTTTGGTCTGTTCTGTAACCTGCGCCCGGCAATTATCTTTCCGGCACTCACCGGTAACTCCTCCCTCAAGCAGGAGATTATTGACGGCGGCTTCGACCTGCTGGTGGTGCGTGAACTGACCGGTGGTATCTACTTTGCCCAGCCGAAGGGGATTGAAGGCAAAGGAGATGACCGGGTTGGCTTCGACACCATGAAGTACTCTGTCGCCGAGATTGAGCGCATCAGCCATGTCGCTTTCCAGGCCGCGCAAAAACGTTCCGGCAAGGTATGCTCCGTCGATAAGGCCAATGTCCTCTCTTCGTCGGTGCTCTGGCGTGAGATCGTTGAACGCGTTGCCAAGCAGTACCCTGATGTCAAACTCAACCATATGTATGTCGACAATGCCGCCATGCAGCTGGTCCGCTGGCCGAAGCAGTTCGATGTCCTTTTGTGCGAGAATATGTTTGGCGACATCCTGTCTGATGAAGCGGCGATGCTGACCGGCTCCCTCGGTATGCTGCCGAGTGCCTCACTGGCCGAAGGGACATTCGGCTTATACGAGCCTTCCGGCGGCAGCGCCCCGGATATCGCCGGCCAGGGAATCGCCAATCCTATTGCCCAGATTCTGTCGGCGGCGATGATGCTGCGCTACTCCTTCGGCCTTACTGATGCGGCTGATGCCATCGAGAAGGCGGTCGAGAAGACCCTTGACGCCGGCTTCCGTACCGGAGATATCTATCAAGGTGTCGCTGGTGAACGCAAGGTGTCTACCGTGGAGATCGGTGCCGCCATTGTTGAGCGCATCTGAGCAAAAAAAACGACAGATTCGGCACCTTTTGATAACGAATAAGGACAGCAGGGCGGTCGCCATGACGGGGCCGCTCGTCCCTTTTTTCTGCAGAGGGTCCTTGGCCGGGATGAGATGATCAAAGAGACCGATTTGCCAGAACCCTCTTCGGCACTTGTTTTTCTGCACCGGGTCGATCCCCGGTTACAGTTGCTAGCGGTGGTTTGCGGCATGACCGCTGTTTTTTCTGCGCGCACTGCGAACGGTTTGTTGTTGCCGGCCATGATCATCATCGGCTTGCTGGTTGTGACCGGTGGTGGGCGCCGCATGGTGTCGTTGTTATGGCATATGCGCTGGTTGTTTCTTTCTATTTTACTGTTACATCTGCTGTTGACCCCTGGTCGCACCCTGTTCGGCAGTCTGTTCTTGTCTCAGGCAGGTCTGCTGCGGGGGGGGCTGGTGTGTGGGCAGTTGATGCTGGCGGCCGCCCTGGCCCTGATCCTTGCGGTTTTCTGTCAACCGGAGAGACTGGCGGCAGCCCTGCAGTCGCTGCTGGCGCCCGCCGGACTGTTCCGCCGTCCGGTGCAGCGTTTTGCCGGGCAGGTGTTGTTGACTTTACAGCTGGTGCCGTTGTTGCGTGAATTGTGGGCCAGCGTCGAGCCCCGGTTGCAGCCGGATCGCCGCCGCCCCCGGCGGCGGTTGCAGACGGTGGTGAACCCGTTGCTCACGGCTCTGATCGAGCGTGTCGATGCACTGGCATACTCCAGTGCCGTTGGTGACGCGCCCTTTCCTCCATTGCAGCCTTTGCAGCGCTTTACGCCGTTTTCATCACCGAATATGCTGTTTCTTTTCCTGCTTGGAACCGTTTTTACCTGGTGGCTGATATGACGACAAAAATACGTTTGGTGCTTGAATATGATGGCGGCGCCTATGTCGGCTGGCAGCGACAAATTAACGGGCTTTCGGTCCAGGAGGTGGTTGAGAACGCGTTGCAACAGATTTACGGCGCACCGATCCGTTTGCACGCTTCCGGTCGGACCGACGCCGGAGTGCATGCGCGCGGCCTGGTTGTGCATTTTATCCCCCCCAGGGTGTTGCCGATGACCGCTTGCCGCGAAGGGGTCAATAGTCTCTTGCCGCCCGATATCGCGGTTGTTTCTGCCGATAGTGTTGAGCCGACCTTTCATGCTCGCTACTCGGCTCGCGCCAAGTGGTACAGCTACCGTGTCTGGCAAGGGGAGGTGCGTTCACCGTTGCTGAGTCGTCAAGCCTGGCACTTGAAGAAAGATCTCGACCTGAAAGCCATGCAGGCCGCTGCCGCAGATCTGCTCGGAGAACATGATTTTGCTGCCTTTCGCGCCAGTAATTGCGATGCTAAAACCACCCGGCGGGAGATCTTCGCCGTCACTTTGCACCAGCATGGTCAGTTGCTACAGTTTGACATTGCCGGCAGCGGGTTTTTGCGTAACATGGTTCGGGTGATTGTCGGGACCCTGACCGACATCGGGCGCGGTCGTCAGCCGGTAACGGCCATTCGCGATCTGCTGGCAAGTGGCAATCGTTGCGCCGCAGGCGTCACGGCTCCGGCGCATGGATTGTGTCTGATGCAGGTTCTGTATGCCGGTGATAAGGAAGATTTTCGGAAACTGTTCGTCAGCCAAGAAAACTCCTTGACAACGGTCGGTGAATCGGATAGTTTTCGGGTTTCTGTGAGCCCCGTAACTCCACAGAATTGTATATAGAGAGAGGACAAGCAATGAGCACGAAAGTTGCCAAGCAGCATGAAGTGAACCGGTCCTGGTACGTGATTGACCTGAACGAGCAGGTCCTCGGCCGCGCCGCTACTGAAATTGCCCGGATTCTTCGCGGCAAACATAAGCCAATCTACACGCCGAGTGTCGATACCGGCGATTTCGTTGTTGTCGTCAATGCCGAAAAGGTCAAATTGACCGGTCGCAAGCTCGGGGTGAAGACATACTATCATCACACCGGCTATGTCGGCGGTATTCGCGGCATCACCGCTGAAAAACTTTTGGAAAAACGCCCGGACGACCTGCTGAGGATTGCGGTACGTGGCATGCTGCCGAAGAACAAGCTCGGTCGGCAAATGCTGCGTAAACTCAAGATCTACAGCGGCGGCGATCATCCGCACACCGCGCAACAGCCCAAAGCGCTGTCCCTTTAGGTCTAGGCAGGAGATAAATCATGGCAGAACAGAAATTTTACGCTACCGGTAAGAGAAAAACTTCCGTCGCACGTGTATGGCTCTCTCCGGGTACCGGGAAGATTACCGTCAACCGTCGTGACATTGATGAGTATTTCGGGCGCGAAACCTCGAAGATGATCATCCGCCAGCCGTTGGAGTTGACGGAAAATGTTGGTCGCTTTGATGTTTGGGTCAATGTCAACGGTGGTGGCCCTTCGGGTCAGGCCGGTGCGATCAAGCATGGCATCACCAAGGCGCTGCTTGAGGCCGATGTTGATTTGCGGGCTACGCTGAAAAAAGCCGGCTTCATCACTCGTGACAGCCGCATCAAAGAGCGCAAGAAATACGGCCGCCGCTCTGCGCGCGCCAGCTTCCAGTTCTCGAAACGTTAATCGGCATTGCCGCATGGCGTTGCAAGATGTTACAAAAGGGGAAGCCGTACAGGCTTCCCCTTTTTATTTGACGACAGTCTGATTTGCCACCAAGGCACCAAGGCACCAAGGCACCAAGCAAAAGCATTTTAGTTCTTTGCCGTTTAAGTTTTTTCTTGGCGTCTTGGTGACTTGGTGGCAGCAGCTTTTCCTGGTTTTGTAAGGAGCCCTATTATGAAACGAGTTGCCATCGTTGGTGCCAGTGGTTATACCGGCGTCGAGCTTGCCCGTATTCTCTCTTTGCATCCCCAGGTTGAGTTGACCTGTCTGACCTCCCGTCAGCATGCCGGGGTCGCTTTCTCTGAGGTCTTCCCCTCTCTGCGGGGTCTGGTCGATATTGTTTGCGATCCGGTCGAAGTCGATCTCATTGCCGCCAAGGCTGATATCGTTTTTACTGCCCTGCCACACAAGACGGCGATGGAGATCATTCCATCCCTGCTTGCAGCCGGATGCACGGTAATCGACTTGTCGGCGGACTATCGCCTGCACGACCCCAAGGTCTATGCAAACTGGTACGAAGAACATACCAGCCCGGAGCTGTTGGCTGAGGCGGTCTATGGTCTGCCCGAGTTGTACCGGAGTCAGATTGTCGGCAAGCGGCTGGTGGCCAATCCCGGGTGCTATCCGACCAGTGTTGCTCTGGGTCTTGCTCCGGCTCTTGCCGCCGGCGTCATCGACAGCAAGACCCTGATTATCGACAGCAAGTCGGGGACCAGCGGGGCAGGGCGGGGCGCCAAAGAGGGGAGTTTGTTCTGCGAGGTCAATGAATCGTTCAAGGCTTACGGCGTTGCTGCTCACCGGCACACGCCGGAGATCGAACAGACTTTAAGCGAGATCAGCGGCCATCCGGTTACGGTCAGTTTTACCCCGCATCTGCTGCCGGTGAACCGGGGGATTCTCAGCACCTGTTATGGGTCACTGACCGGTCCTTACGATACCGCTGATCTGCTTGAGATCTACCGGGAGTTTTTCGCTGGTGAGCCGTTTGTCCGTGTGCTCCCTGCCGGTCGACTGCCCGATGTCGGGCATGTGCGTGGCAGTAACTATTGCGATATCGGTGTTGTTGCCGACAGTCGCACCGGGCGTCTTATTGCCATTGCCGCTATCGATAATCTGGTTAAGGGAGCGGCCGGGCAGGCGGTGCAGAATATGAATATTTTGCTCGGGTGCGACGAAAGCCTCGGGCTGCAAACCCGTCCACTGTTTCCGTAGTGGTTTTACAGGAAGTATGCGGTCATACTTACCGTATGGCCTTTTGACGCGAAGGATATTTGAATGAGTGATTTGCCTGCCTGCCCTGAATGTGCATCGACCTACACCTACGAAGACCGCAACCTTTACGTCTGCCCTGAATGCGCGCATGAATGGGCTCAGGGGCCGACTGTGGACGTCAACGACACCCAAAAGGTGATTACCGATGCTTACGGGACGGTTCTTCAGGATGGTGACACGGTGACGGTGATCAAAGATCTTAAGGTCAAGGGTTCATCGCTGGTGGTCAAAGTCGGGTCGAAGGCCAAAAACATCCGTCTCGTTACCGGCGATCATGATATCGACTGTAAAATTGATGGTATTGGCGCCATGAAGTTGAAATCTGAATTTGTGAAAAAAGCCTGAGTCGATTGGGGTGATCGCGTAAAAACAAAAAGGCCGGGACTGAAGAGGTCCCGGCCTTTTTTCTAGCTGCCCGAGTGGCAGGCGATAACGCAGTTACGTCCGGCCTGTTTGGCGCGATAGAGGGCCTTATCGGCAAGTTCGAGCAACAGTTCTGTATCGGCCGTATCCTCAGGGAAGGTCGCTGTTCCAAGGGAGAGCGTCAGCCGCCCGCCCGGTTGACTGTCCATCTCCCCGTCAAACTCTTCGCGGGCAATCACCTCACGCAATTTTTCGGCCGCGATGGCGACTCCAAGCCGGTTGGTTTTTGGCAGCAGAACAATGAACTCCTCGCCACCAAAGCGGGCGACCAGGTCGATACCGCGGGTGTTTTGCAGCAGAAACTTGGCCACCTGTCGCAGCACTTTGTCCCCTTGCATATGTCCATGAAAGTCGTTGTATTTTTTGAAATGATCGATATCGATCATGATGATGCTGATATACGACGCGTAGCGCTGCGCCTGGGTCACTTCTCGTTTAAGAATATCCTTGAAATGTCTGCGATTGGCCAGTCCGGTCAATTCGTCCGTAACGGATTGGTCCTTGGCTTGTTTGTAAAGCTGGGCGTTTTCAATCGAAACCGCTGCCTGGCTGGCGACAGCCTGGGCAAAGGTAATCGATGCATCATCAAATCCGCCGACCACGCTTTTGTGCAGATTGAGGACTCCGCACAGTCGATTATGTGACAAAAGCGGAATGGACAACATCGAACCCTCTCCCGATAGTTTACCCTTATAGGCGAGGTAGCGGGTTTCTGCCTGCAGGTCGGGGATGGATATGATGCTTTGGCTGCGCGCCGTTTCGCCGGAGATCCCTTCTTCGAGCCGGAAGGTGACAGTTTTGAGGGCGTCTTTATCAATGCCCAGAGTGTGGCTGACTTCCAGGGTCTCTTCGCCAGAATTGTGCAGGAGCAGTACGGCATGACTGCACGACAGGAACTCGGCTAGGGATTTCAGCACATCATTTATAAGGTCGTCGAGGACGAGCGTGGATGCCATCTCCTGATTAATCTGCAGCAGAATCGATAACTCCCGATTTTGCTCGCGCATATCCTCATTGATCAGTGCAATCTCTCTATTTTTCTGTTCGAGAAGTTCTTTGTAATGCAACTCTTCCTGATAGCGGGACAGCTCACGCTCGTTACGCAGGCGCTCGTCGTAAAGATGGCCGAGGTCGACCATCATCCGGTTGAAGGCTTCAGCAAGATTACGGAATTCCCCGGCCGATTCAGTCTCGATCCGGTAACTGAGGTCGCCCTCGCTAATCGCTTGTGTTGCGCGCAGGATGTTTTCGGTCGGTTCCGTAACCTGACTGATCAATCGGTAATAGATATAGCCGCCGATGATCAGTGCGGCAAGCAGCGACAGGGCGGCGCGGGTAAACAGAATGCCGAACAGGGTGTCAATATCGGTCATCGGCATTTCGATGGCCATGATCAGAATGTCGGTGGTCCCCAAAGGGATGACGCTGTAAAGTCGTCGATTGGAGAAAAGGTTGCTGTCGGTGCGGTAAAGTTGTGTCCCATCGAGAATACGGCCAAGACTTTCGTTGTCCAGGTTGGTATGGCTTGTCCCTTCGGCACTGCTGACCAGCCGGTCGCCGTTGAGATTAAACAGGGTTGTGCTGATGCCAAGGGGGGCGGAGATCTCGGTCAAAAACGCTTTGTTGACGACCGCCTGCAGCAGTATGTACTGCATAATCTGATTCTTGCGCACGATCGGAGTGACTGCAGTCATGGCCGGTTCGTGCCCGATATCGGTGGTAAAACGAAGGCGAATTCTGCGGCTTGACCGGGCCTGCTCGAGCAGCTCACTCAACGTTTGATCAGGGGTCGTTTTCAGGTCGACCGGGCTGATGAAACGTGCCCGCATATTTTCGGCGCTGAGGGTTGATTCGAGGAGTTTTTCGATGACGTCGGCATCGCTTTTGTTCAGTTTTAAAGAGTTGTCGATGATATATGAGAGTTCCAGCAGCTTCGATTTGCGCAGCAAGTCGGTCTCAAGTTTACGGATCTCGCGATAGATTTGTTGTTGAAATGTCGCCAGTCGCTCATCGGCGGTTGCGACCAGAGAGTCGTTAATGACGATCAGGCTGCCGATGGTTGCTGTCGTACCGAGTGCGAGCAGGATGATAAAGAAGGGGATGAGCACCCTTTGGCGGAGGGAGGATGCATCGAAGCTGGCGTTGAACATTTTATTAAACATAAGGTCGGCCGCTACTGGTTGCTGAAGCGTGGCCGGATCTGTTGAGTCTGGCACATTGCAATAAAGTTGTTGACAATGTCAGGGTCAAACTGGCTGCCTGCGCAGTCGGTCAGTTCCTGCAGGGTGACCTCATGCGACAGGGCTGAACGATAAGGACGGTCGGAGGTCATGGCATCGTAGGTATCAGCGACGGCGAGAATCCGCGCTTCGAGCAAAAGGCTGTTGCTGGCCAGCCCATTCGGATAGCCACTGCCGTCGTAGCGTTCGTGATGTTGCAGAACGATTTTACGCGCCTCGCGGAGGAATTCGACCGGTTCAAGAATGCGGTCGCCAATGGACGGATGCTGGCGCAAAAGATCGATGTCCGCCGGGCTCAATTCGCCTTTTTTATGCAAGAGACCAATATCGATGCCGATCTTGCCGATGTCGTGCAGGATAGAAGCTTGCTCCAGTCGCGTCATGGCCGCCGGGTCAAGCTCCATATGCTGGCCGAGAGCAAGGGCATAGTGGGTGACTCGCTCCGAGTGCCCCCGGGTGTAAGGGTCGCTGGCTTCAACGGCGGTGACCAGTGCATGTACGGTGCTCAGATAGGTCTTCTTTTGCTCTTCGTAAAGCCGGGCGTTGCTAATGGCGACACTGGCCTGAGCGGCAATGGTTGAGAGCAGGGAGAGGTCTTCAGGCGTGAATGATGAGCCATCCACCTTGTTTGACATGGTTAAAGTACCAATGGTCTCGTCTTTTACCACCAGCGGTGCACAGATAACCGATTCACGTTTGAAACCAAGACGACTGTCGATGCTGAACTCTTTGGCATCGGCTGTCCGCGGTACCAATAAGGGCTGCGAGTTGACGATAACCCAGTGTGAGACTCCGCCCGGTTTCACCGGAATCGACTGTTTTCTTAACGACGCCGGGTCGGGGACGCCATGGACGCCGGCGATGTTGAACACCCACTGTTCCCGGTCGAGGAGCAGGATATAACCATAGACAGAATCGAGGCTCTCCATGGTTTTGCGGATCAGCAGTTCAATAAGCCGCTCCAGATCCATAATCGAATTGGTCGTCAGCCCGATTTTGTACAGTGCAGAGAGGCGCTCCACCGCTCTTTCCAGGGTGGTATTGCGGTCTTCCAGTTCGCTCGCCAAATCGGCGATCTTGAAGTTGGCCTCTTCAATCTCTTCGATCCGCTCTTCGAGGGAGATATTGAGATATTCAATCTCTTTCAATCGCTCTTCGAGGGTCATGTTCATGTTCTGGATTTCTTCGTGGTGCGCCAGTTTCTCCTGGTTGATGACTAGATCCCGTTCATTCCTCAGCCTGGTCTGGATCAGTCCCTGCAGGCGCTCTACCATACGGTTAAAGCGGCTGCCGAGTAGCGCCATTTCTGCTGAACTGTGGATGTTGGTTATGGCTCCGTCGTAATCTTCATTTTCGACCTGATTCATCGCTTCGGTCAGGCGGCGGACCGGTCGATCGACATAGATCAGAAAGAAGGCGGAAACCAGAAGGATAAGGATGGCGGCCATCCCCCCGGACGTGAGCAGGGTAACCGTACGGCCTTTGTCTTGTAACTCGTTGAGGACATCAAGGGAGAGTTGCAGGTTAATAACGCCGAGCAGCTCTTTTTCAGGGTCATGACATTTGTGACATTGCGGTGCGTTGCTAATCGACCTGAAGGCGTTCATCCGCTCAACACCATGCGAAGTGTCGACGTAGGAGGTTTTCCCGGAGCGGTAGGCAAGCAACTCCGATGAGGGGATCAGGTCCCCGGTCTCCTCGGGCTGAGTCGAAAGGAGAATGCGACCGCCGCCGTCAAAAATATGCACGGCTTCGATTGCCGGTTCGGAGTTGATCTTCTCAAGCAGGCGCGCGACCTCGTCGCTTTGACCCGATTCCATGGCGCCAATGATACTGTTGTGGATGGTTTCGCCGAGAACCCGGCTGGTTTGCATGGCAAATCGGTGCAGGAGGGTTTTCTGCGCACCAAGGGTAATCCAGGTGGAGATAATCGTGACGACAACCGCAATGATTGCAATCAAACCGAGTATTTTAAATTTAAGAGAATTCATGTCAGCGAAAACCGGTTCTTTATCATGCCGCTATTCGGCGAGAAAATAGGGGGCGCTTCTCTATATGGCGAAGCTGCTATAGAGAGTTTCTGCTGTTACACGTCTATTTCCAGAGAGTTTCCAGATACCGTTGTGAAGCAAGAATGAACATTCCCCCCCGGGATTGTCGCTGCAAAACGCTTGCAATTACAGGTTAGGTCGGCTTTGTCTTATAGCAGTAAAGGTAATATTAATCAATGTTTTTGGACTTTTAGCTATCGCTTGTATTAGCAAGATAATAGCCAATTTTGCTGGATGCAGCCCCTCGGTGAAAATGATTTCGATTAATTTTAAGTAATAATACGGGCGGATGGATAAAATCCGCTCACCATGTCAGTTTGTATCGTTACAACGCAGCTGATAAATTACGTCGTTTTTTGTCTTTCAAAGTTGGTCGTCTTGTTGCGTATCCGGCTGATTGTGCTAGCGGTCAGTTCCGGTTGATGCAAGGTGAAAACGGATTGACTTTACCGGGCAACTATGGTTGAGTGACGCAGAATTTTCGGGGGAATAGGAGCCGTGTCCGCGACGTCCCATGCTGCTTTCAGATTATGACTTTGATCTTCCACCGGACCTGATTGCCCAGGCCCCGGCCGTCGAGCGGACGGCGTCGCGCCTGATGATTGTTTCTGGTGCCTCCCCTCCATTTTCGACTGGTACTTTTACGGATCTGGCCGGTTTTTTGCGCCCTGACGATCTGTTGGTCCTTAATGATACCCGGGTGATCCCTGCCCGGCTACTCGGTCATAAGGCAAGTGGCGGCCGTATTGAAGTGTTTCTGGTCCGACGATTGCCCGGTGCGTTGGAGATATGGGATTGTCTGACCCGCTGCTCGAAAACACCAAAAGCTGGCCAACAACTGTTATTTGCCCAAGGCCTTTCTGGCGAAGTCCTTACCGGGGCCGAGTTGAATTTGCGCCGGATCCGTTTCACTGCCGAAGACGATGTTGCGCGGGTCCTTGGGCAGGTTGGCCAGATGCCCTTGCCGCCGTATATTGAGCGACCGGCGACGGCTGCTGATGCCGAGCGTTACCAGACGGTTTTTTCCTGCCACGCCGGTGCGCTGGCGGCGCCGACTGCCGGTTTGCATTTCAGCCGCGAATTTCTACAACGATTGACTGCATCCGGGGTCGAGGTGACCACGTTGACTTTGCATGTCGGTCTCGGCACTTTTCTTCCGGTGCGTGATGATGATCTCACGCAGCATCGCATGCACGCCGAAGATTATGTCATCCCGCCGGCGACAGCCGCGGCGGTGAACCGGGCGCGACAACAGGGGCGGCGGGTGATTGCGGTTGGCACGACGGTGACCCGAACCCTGGAAGCGGCCTGTGATCCGGTGGATGGTCTGGTTCGGCCCGGAGCAGGGAGTACCGATATTTTCATCGCCCCCGGTTATCGCTTTATGGTGGTCGACGGGCTGCTGACCAATTTTCATTTACCGCGCTCGACACTGCTGATGCTGGTGGCGGCGTTTGTCGGACGGGAACGCATTCTATCCGCCTACAGTCAGGCGGTGTTTGAGCGCTTTCGATTCTATAGCTACGGTGACTGCATGCTCCTTCTGCCGTCTTGCGTGGCCCAGACCGGATAAATAGTGGCAGATCAACCCTTCGATCTTTTACAGCGTGATTCTCAGACCCAGGCCCGGCGCGGGCGCCTGCATACTCGCCGGGGCGTGATCGAGACTCCTGCTTTCATGCCGGTCGGCACCCAGGGGACGGTCAAGGGGATGCTCCCTGAAGCGCTGACTGAGGTCGGAGCTCAGGTGATTCTCGCCAACACCTATCATCTGTTTCTGCGTCCCGGGCACGAGCTGATTGAACGTCTTGGTGGCCTGCACCGTTTCATGAACTGGGATCGGCCAATCTTGACTGATAGTGGCGGTTTTCAGGTGTTCAGTCTGGGTGATCTGCGGCAGATTGACGAAAATGGCGTTGTTTTCCAGTCCCATCTGGATGGTGCCCGGCATCTTTTGACACCCGAAGTGTCGATTGCGGTACAGGAAGCGCTCGGTTCCGATATTATCATGGCGTTTGATGAGTGTATTCCGCACCCGGCAACCCGTGAGTACACAAAGATTTCAACCGATCGTTCCGGACGCTGGGCGCAGCGCTGCAAGCTGGCCCGTCGCGATGACGATGCTTTGTTGTTCGGCATCGTGCAGGGGGGGATGTATCCTGATCTGCGACAGAAAAGTGCCGAGGAGCTGGTGGCCATCGGCTTTGACGGCTACGCTATCGGCGGCCTCTCGGTTGGTGAGGACGCTGATCTGATGTACACCATGATGGAGCAGACCCTGCCGCATCTGCCCGCCACGGCGGCACGTTATGTCATGGGGATTGGTACGCCGGAGAATCTGATTGAGGCGGTCGCCCGTGGGGCCGATATGTTTGACTGTGTGATGCCGACCCGCAATGCCCGTAACGGCGTCCTCTTTACCCGTTCCGGCCGGCTCAGCATCAAGCAGGCGCGCTACCGCGAGGATCCAGGACCTATCGACCCGGATTGTGGTTGCATGGTTTGTCGTCAATACAGCCGGGCTTACTTGCGTCATCTTTATCAAAGTAACGAGATTTTGGCATCGGTCTTGAATACGCACCACAATCTGGCTTATTATCTCGATTTGATGGCCGGCGCTCGGCATGCGCTTGATAATGGAACTTTTGCTGTCTACCGTGAGCGCTTTTATCAGCAGCGCAACCGGCAGACCGATGAACTTGACTGATCGTTTTTACCCCCACACAATTTAACGAGAGGATTTGACTATGAACCTGTTCAATCTGTTTGTTTCTGAAGCCCATGCTGTCGGTTCTACTGGCGCACCGACTGGTGGCGCCGGTTACGAAGGCATTTTGATGCTGGTGGCGATGGCAGCTATTTTCTATTTTCTGCTGATTCGGCCCCAGACCAAGCGGGCCAAGGAGCACCGGCAGTTGATTGAGGCCCTCTCCATCGGTGATCAGGTGGTGACCGCCGGTGGTATTCATGGCAAGGTTGCCGGTTTGCAGGAAGCGGTTATTGTGCTGGAGATTGCCAGTGGAGTGAAGATCCGCATAAACCGGGCGTCCATTGTCTCTACCAAGACTGGTGAGCTGGCAGAGTAACTCCCGTTTCTATTACCCAGGAGAAATCAACCGACATGACTGGAAGCATCAAGTGGCGAGCTCTCTTCGTCCTCTTTTGTTGCGTTTTCGCTCTGGTGGCGTTGGCGCCGACTTTTATCGGCGGCAGCCTCCCCGGCTGGTGGCGGGATACGTTCCCCCCGATCCAAAAAGGCCTTGATTTGCAAGGTGGCATGCATCTGGTGCTCGGGGTTGATGTCGATGAGGCTGTCGATAGCCATATCGATGCCCTGGTCGACCAGGTGGAAATGGCTCTGCGCGATAAAGACATTGTCTTCAAGCGTGTCGAGCGGCAGCCCGGTTTCAGCCTGGCCGTGACGGTTTACGACGACGCTGCCGCTGCTCAGGTTGATAGTCTGATGCAGGAACGTTTCGGTAATCTTGAGACGCTGACCTTGAGCACTGAGGGGGCCTACATCCAGAAAAACTTCCGTCTTGCAAACCAGGAAGTGGAGGCAACACGGGAGTTTGCCGTACGTCAGGCTCTGGAGACCCTGCGTAACCGGATCGATCAGTTCGGCGTCAGTGAGCCGGTGCTGCAGCGTCAGGCCGGAAATCGCATTCTGATCCAGTTGCCGGGGATCGCCGATACCAAACGCGCCCTCGATCTGCTTGGCAAGACCGCCCGCCTTGAGTTCAAGATGGTGGTCGAAGATGCCAATCCGCAGGAAGCGATCAAGGGGAATCTGCCACGCAACACTGAGTTGCTTTACGAGCGCAACGTCAACCGTGCCAATGGCACCGTGACCGAGACGCCGATCGTGGTCGAGAGTCGCACGGCGCTGACCGGTGACAGCATCTCCGATGCGCAGGTCCGGATCAGCAGCCAGTTTAACGACCCCTACGTCACCATCCAGTTCGACGCCATCGGCGCCGATCGGTTTGAAAAACTGACCGCTGCCAGCGTTGGCCGGCGTATGGCCATCGTCCTCGATGGCAAGGTCTATTCGGCACCGGTTATCCGTGAACGTATCGGTGGTGGTACGGCACAGATCAGCGGCCGCTTTACCGAGCAGGAGGCCGCCGATCTGGCGATTGTGCTGCGCGCCGGGGCGCTGCCGGCGACGGTCAAGATTCTTGAAGACCGGACCGTCGGCCCGTCCCTCGGTCAGGATTCCATCGATCAGGGGGTACGGTCGGTTCTCATCGGCGCTCTGCTGGTGATCGTGGCCATGTTGTTTTACTACAAGCTGTCCGGAGTGGTGGCCAACATTGCCCTGTTGCTCAACGTTATTTTCATCCTCGCGATTCTGGCTCTGTTCGGCGCGACGCTGACTCTGCCGGGAATCGCCGGTATCGTTTTGACCATCGGTATGGCGGTTGACGCCAATGTGCTGATTTTTGAGCGTATCCGCGAGGAGTTGCGCAGCGGCCGTCCCTCCACTTTGGCCATCGAGTCAGGTTTTGCCAAGGCGTTTGTGACCATCATCGACGCCAATATCACAACCCTGATTGCGGCCATCGTTCTGTTTCAGTTTGGCACCGGTCCGGTGAAAGGTTTTGCTGTCACCCTGTCCATCGGTATTATTTCATCGGTGTTCACTGCCGTGTTTGTTTCGCGGCTTATCTTTGACCTTGTCCTGAGCCGTCGCCAGGTCAAGAATCTCAGCATCTAGGAGACGCCGATGCAACTGATTAAATCTGATATTAACCTCGACTTTGTCGGCAAGCGTAAAATCGCTGTTGTCCTGTCGCTGGTCCTGCTCGTTATCGGCGGTGTCTCCTTGATTATGAATGGGGGGCCGGCCTACGGCATCGACTTCGCCGGCGGAACTTTGATTCAGGCCCGGATTACTGTCGACACTGATGCGACAGCGATCAAGGAGGCTCTTTCCGGTCTCGATCTTGGCAGCGTGGTGGTGCAAACGTTTGGTGATGAGGATAACGAGTTTTTGATCCGGGTCCAAAACAGCAGCGAAGAGCTGAAGGGGCTGACGGAAGGGATTACGACGGCTCTCAATGCGGCCTATCCCGAAGGCGCTGTTGAAATCCGCCGTGCCGAGATGGTCGGCCCGCAGGTCGGTAAGGATCTGCGCGAAAAGGGTCTGATGGCCATTCTATATGCCATGATCGGTATCCTGGTTTACATTACCTGGCGTTTCGAATTTCGTTTCGCCGTCGGTGCGGTGATTGCCCTGATTCACGACGTTGGCATTACCCTTGGTGCCTTCTCTTTATTCGGCAAAGAGATCGACCTGCCGATCATTGCCGCATTTTTGGCCATTATCGGTTATTCGGCAAGATTGGTTTTCCGGCAGTTGTCAACCAGAGCATCAATGAAACCTTGTCCCGGACCATTTTGACCTCGGGTACGACATTGCTGGTGGTTCTTGCTCTGTTTGTCTTCGGCGGCGGAGTGATCCACAGCTTTGCTTTTGCCCTGCTGGTCGGGATTGGCGTTGGTACCTATTCGTCGGTTTTCGTCGCCAGTCCGCTCCTTATCTTCTGGGATGAGATGAAGGCGCGGCGGGCACAGGAGAGCAAGGCATGAAAAAAGAGACACTTTTTTTTGCGGTTATCTTTTTGATCGTTGGCGTTCTGATCGGGGTTCTGGTCTCCGGTAAACGCGGCCAGATGAGCTCCCAATCGAATACGCCGATGACTCAGGCGCCAACGGCACCTCTGGTTAATTATGAGCAGAGTATCCGCAGCCTTAAAGAGGTTCTGGCGAAAGAGCCGAACAACCGCCGGGCCTGGGTTCAGCTTGGCAACGATTATTTCGATTCCAACCAGTTTGCGGCATCGGTGGAAGCGTATGATAAAGCTCTGGCTCTCGATGGGAATGACCCCAATGTTTTGACTGATCAGGGGGTTATGTACCGGAATCTCGGCTGGTACGACAAGGCACTCGAAAACTTTCGCAAGGCGAATAGTGTCGATCCGACCCACTCCCAGAGCGTCTTTAATATGTGGGTGGTTTATCGTCAGGATCTGAATGATGCTGAGGGTGCTAAAAAAGCCATCGAGCGTTATTTGGAAATTGCGCCGAATGGTCCGGCCAGCGCCCAGCTACGTGCTGACCTCGCCGTCCTTGGCGGACAGCAGGAGTTGCCTCCGGGACATCCACCAATCCCGACCGGCGGTCAAACAATGCCCGGCAACAAGTAGCGACCCATCCGGGCCGGTCGGCATCCCACGCTGACCGGCCCGTTTATCTTTCTCGCCCTTTCCCCGGGAGGGGTGTCTTGACCCTGCTTTGTCTGAGGGATGATGCGCAATCAACTGTTTTACATTCTGTTGTGGTTATTATTGCTGGCACCGCTTTGCGGCTGTCTGGCTCCGTTAACTCCGACGCGTATTTCCGGTGACCTTGAAGGCCGGCATGTCTGGCAGGGGAGGATCGAGATCAGCGGCGATGTTGTCTTTTCTGCCGATAGTGAACTGGTGATTTTGCCTGGCAGCGAAATCGTCTTTATGCCGGCAACCGCGGGGCAGGATCGCTGGCAGGAACATCCGAATTTTGTCGGCAGCGAGTTGATTGTATATGGCCGGATCGAAGCCCTCGGCACCGCGTCACAACCGATCGTCTTTCGAGCCGCCGACCCACTGGCCGGCGCCGGAGTCTGGGGGGGACTCAACCTGATCGATTCACCATCGGCTGATTTTGCCTACTGTCGTTTCACCCAGGCTGACAGTGCCCTGCACAGTCAGCATTCCCAGGTCTTTGTCCAGCAGTGCCGCTTCGATCACAATCGGGTCGCCATCCGCTTTCACTCCACCAATATCCTGATTGAACGGAACACCTTCCATGACAACGGGGCCGCCATTCGCTTTCATGAAGGGGCACCGGTGATCTGCCTGAATGATATCAGCCGTAACGAGCGCGGCCTGTTTATCACCTCTCATCCCGTCGACTATCACATCGAGAATAATCGCTTCCGCGACAACCGGCTGGGCAATGTCATCCTCGGCGAGGAAGTGCCGGAGGATGTGTTGATGCCGGGCAATGATTGGGGGACGATAGACAGCGCGGTCATCGTGCCGACTCTTTATGATGGGCATCGTGATGACTGGCTCGGTCGGGTGCTGTTTGAGCCGGTTCGTTCTGTCGCCGCAGGGGAGGTGGGAGCAGAATGGAACCGGTAGGAGAACGCAGCTGGCAGTTGCGCCCGACCGCTGTGGATGCCAATCCGTCTGAATTGGCGGCGGCCCTTGCCATAACCCCTTTAACGGCTCGTGTTCTGCTTCAGCGTGGGATCTCCACGGTCGCTGCCGGTGAAGAGTTTCTACGCACCCGTCTTGCTGCATTGCCAGATCCTTTTTTGATGCGCGACATGGAGGCAGGGGTAGTGCGTCTGGTCGCGGCAATTGAGGCCAGCGAGGCGATCGCCGTACATGGCGACTACGATGTCGACGGTATCAGTGCGACGGCGCTTCTGGTCGAGTTTCTGCGTGCTATCGGTGCGACAGTCACCTATCACATCCCATTACGATTAAAGGATGGTTACGGTCTTTCGGCTGAAGCTCTTGAGCAGGCTGCCGCCAGTGGTGTCCGGGTTGTGGTCTCTGTCGATTGCGGCGTCTCGGCCCACGCCGAAGCCGAATTGGCACAGCAACTCGGCATCGATCTGATCATTACCGATCATCACCAACCGCCTGATCCGCTGCCGGTTGCCTGCGCCCTGATCAACCCCCACCAGATAGGCTGTGAGTTTCCCGATAAGCGTCTGGCCGGAGTTGGTGTTGCCTTCTTTCTACTGGTCGCCCTGCGCAGCCGACTGCGCGAACGTGGTTACTTTGCCTCGCGACCCGAGCCCGACCTGCGCCACGCCCTTGATCTGGTCGCACTCGGGACCATTGCTGATATTGTGCCACTGGCCGGTGTCAATCGATCGCTGACCCGGGTCGGGCTGCAGGTGATTGCCGGCAACCGTCCCGGTCTGGTCGCCCTGCGCGCGGTGGCCGGAGTCGATGAGGTCGACTGCAGTGCTGTCGGCTATCGTCTTGCCCCACGGCTCAACGCCGCCGGACGGATTGAGGACGCGGCTCTGGGTGTTGAACTTCTGCTCACCAGCGATCGAAAGCAGGCGGCATCGATTGCGACCCGGCTGGATGTCTGTAATCGAGAACGGCAGGAGATCGAACGGCAGACCTTGCAGGAAGCTTTCGCCCTGGCCGCGGAACTGCCGGAGTCGGCACGGAGCATTGTTTTGTCTTCCAGCGACTGGCATCCCGGTGTGATCGGTATTGTCGCCAGTCGTCTGGTCGAGAAGTTTTACCGGCCGACGATTCTGCTTTCCATCGAAAATGGTACGGCGCGCGGGTCCGCCCGTTCGATTCGCGAAGTCCATCTGTATCAGGCGCTGCACGATTGTGCGGCACTGCTGGTCGGCTATGGCGGTCATGCCGCCGCCGCCGGTATGAGTTTGGCTGTGGCTGATGTCGATGCTCTGCGTGTGGCCTTTGATCAGGCGGTTCAGGCACAGGCGCCCGGGGTGCAAACGCCCACTCTGGACTATGACGGCGAGTTGCTGCTGGAAGAGCTGGATGATGCCTCTGTCGCCGAACTGGTCAGTCTGGCTCCGTTTGGAATCGGCAACCCGGCCCCTTTGTTTCGTCTCTGTCATGTGCGCACCATGGGCGTGCAAACCGTCAGCGACAGTCATCTTCGCTTCACCGCCCGGCAGGATGCCTACTCGCTGCCTTGTATCGCTTTTGGTCTGGCGGCACGGCGCAATGAGCTGACTGCTGAAGTTGATCTTCTGGTCCATCCGGAAATCAATATTTATAAGGGGAGAAGAAGTGTGCAGTTGCGGGTGAGGGATTGGCAACTCTCAGCAGGTGGTGCACTTTGAACGAGAATCTACCCATCCCCCTGTTCAGATTTCAGACCGAATTTTTCCATGCGGTAGAGAAAAGTCTTGTAACTCATATTCAGCAATTTGGCAGCGCGGGTCGCCATCCCGCCTGATTTGTCGAGGGCCTGACGGATCATTTCTTTTTCGAAACTTTCCAGATTGAGACCTTCTTCGGGCAGATTCCATCCTTTAGCCGGAACTTTCCGCTGCGGCTGCAACCGGCCAGACAGATCTTCCAGGGTCAGCACTGGACCCTCGCTGAGCAAAACCGCACGCTCGATAACGGCCGCAAGCTGCCGGATATTCCCCGGCCAGCTATGCTCAGTCAGAAGACGCATGGCCTCGGTCGAAATACTCCGAACCGGGCGCCCGAATTCGGTAGCGAATTTTTTCAGATAGTGCTCGGCCAGCGGGAGAATATCCTCGCGCCGGTCGCGCAGCGGCGGGAGTTCAATGGTCAATACGTTGAGGCGATAGTATAAATCCTCCCGAAAGGTTCCTTTTGCCACCTCCTGTTCAAGATCTTTATTGCTCGCTGAAATGATACGTACGTCGACCCGTATCGAGTCTTTGCCGCCGACCCGGCGAACCTCATGATCCTGAAGCACCCGAAGCAGTTTCGGTTGCATCGCCAGGGGCAGATCGCCGATTTCGTCCAGAAACAGCGTCCCCCCCTCGCTCTCCTCTAATAAACCCGTTCGGCGACCAACCGCGCCGGTAAAGGCTCCCTGCTCATGGCCAAACAATTCACTTTCGAACAAGGTCTCAGGGATTGCGGCACAGTTGACCGCAGTGAAGGGAAAATGACAACGGGAGCTGTTGTAGTGAATGGCGCGCGCGGCTAGCTCTTTGCCGCTACCGCTTTCGCCGAGCAACATGACCGTACTCGATGATTCGGCCACCTTCATCAGCAACCTGATGATTTGATGCATGCTCGGGGAAGTGGCGATGATCCCCTCGAAGCGAAAACGTCCAAAAAGTTCCTGCCTGAGTCGGGCGTTCTCTTTCAGGATCGAAGCCTGCTCACAGGCTTTGCTGACGGCGAGCAACAGTCTGGTTTTTTCGAGTGGCTTGGTGAGGTAATCGAAAGCTCCTTTTCGGACTGCGTCGATTGCGGAATCGATGGTGCCGTGGGCCGTAACGATCAAAACCGGCAGCGCTATCCCCTCTTCGCGCAAAGACTCCATAATCTCCAGTCCGTCCATCCCCTGCATTTTAAGGTCGGTCAAGATAAGGTCGGTCGGATTTTTCTTCATATGGGCCAGCGCCTCGGCGCCAGACGCAGCGGTCTCGACCCGGTAGCCTTCTTCTTCCAGGATCATTTTCATGATATCCCGTTGCAGAGGCTCATCGTCGACCACCAGAATATCCATGGCCATTTCTACTCCTTCTGCAGAGGCAGCACCAGTGACACGGTGCTTCCCCGCCCTATATCACTGTGAAAAAACACTTTGCCGCCATGTTCCTCGATAACCCGTTTGGTCAAGGCGAGACCGAGTCCAAGCCCATCGGGCTTGGTCGAAAAAAGCGGAGTGAACAATTTTTCGAGATTTTCTGGCGCCACCCCAGACCCGGTATCTTCAAAATCCAACGTGAGAAGATCCTTGTCGACCCGGCTTTCTACCTTGAAAATTCCACCGTTCGGCATGGCTTCGAAGGCATTTTTAACAATATTGAAAAAACAGGCCCGCAGAAATTCGGGGTCGGCCTGAAGCTGCGGCATGGGGTCCGTTTGGCGCAGGACCTGGATACCGGTAACCTCAGCTTGTGCCGCAGCCAGATCGAGGACATCGCGAAGCAACTGCCCGGGATCACATGGCCCGATACGCAGCTCGAAGTGGCGGCCATCCTCAAGGAACCTTTCGGCAATCCGGCCGATCCGCGCGACCTCCCCCTTAAGATTGACCACCATTGCATCGAATTGTTCTGCTGTCTTTGTCTCAGCCGGGCGGTATCTATCACCCATAAAATCGATCGAAAGACTGATAAAATTCAAGGGGTTCTTGATTTCATGAGCAATATAGCGGGCAAATTGGCCAGTGCTGGCGAGGTGCTCCGCGGTACGAAGCCTCTCCTGCAACTGTCGATCCTCCCGCAGACGGACAATCATTTCGTTAAAGCTGCGCGCCAAACGACCGATCTCATCCTGGCGGTTGGTTGGAAACGACTCCTCCAGGTCGCCTTTGGCAACCTTTTCGGCCAATGATGCAATGGCCTCAATCGGGCGCGTGGTATAACGGGCCAGGATGACGGCGATCAGGGTCCCAAGGCCGAGGATCAGGACTGCGGTCAGGATGCGCCGGATAGCGCTCAGGCGCAACAGCACTGAAAAGCCCTCTGTGTCGAGGGTCAGATGGATATAGCCGGCACTGCGCCCCTCAGCGATCATCGGCACGATGACGTTGAACACCTGCCCTTCACCCGTCACGGTCTCACCAAGGTCGGCCTTGAAGATCAGCTCCTTACGCTGCTGGGTAATCCATTTTCCGATGTTTTCGGGATTTGTGCTGGCGATAATCCGGTTGGTGCTGTTGATCACCGCGACTTCTCTGATGCCCTTGAAATTCAGGTTTTGCAAGTAAGCTTCCAGGTTCATGGGGTCGCTCGGGCTGCCACCAGCCGACCCCTCGAGGCCAATCTGCATCGCCTTGGATAACTCGGTCGTTTGGCGTGCGAACTCATGGTAAAAGCGTTTTTCGGTCTGATGGTAAAAAATCACCAGAAGGACGACCAGGCAGAGGCTGGTCAACAGCATCAAGGCCGCCAGACGAGCCCAGAGGGAGGAAAAGCCAGTAAAAAGGAGCCGTGTATAGTTGGCCATGCCGATTCCGGATACTTTGGCGGGCAGGTCCACTTGCATTCAACACAGGCGGAGGGTTTTCGCCAAAAGAATGAGGGGAACGGGAACAGAATCCTGTGCCGAAGTCGACAGAACAGGTACATTATAAGGCCGCTGTCCCCGGAATTCCATGAGAACTTTCGGCTGAGCCACTCTCACCCCATAGAAAGGCGCTGATCTCGCTTTGTCTTCTGGCTATTGCGGGTCGGTCCTGGCCAGACGGATCATCTCATTCATGGCCAGGACGCGGTTGGTCAGGTCAAGCGCCAGCTGTCTGGCGCGAACAAATTCTTCCGCAGCTATTTCCTTTTGGGTCATGACTAGTTAAGCTACCTTCGAGGCATGCTAAACTATTGTCATGACTATGAAAAACAAGTACGCAAAAAGGGCGCGCATTTCTGAGCGCAAATTTCAGCAACTTGTTCGCCTGTTTTCA
>Ga0209231_1000356_pt1 | contig 27618 bp, 27 predicted proteins | sample Deesub45470m_DNA_FD_188086 | JGI IMG/M metagenome (GOLD analysis project Ga0209231, IMG submission 188086) | Deep subsurface microbial communities from North Pacific Ocean - 450_OLKR46/470m Metagenome (SPAdes) (version 2) | ecosystem: Environmental > Terrestrial > Deep subsurface > Unclassified ... | reverse complement strand
ACAGGTTGAAATGCCAGCGCACAAATCGCAGCGGCGGTTGAGCGCCCGATACCGGGCAATGCGAGCAGCTGCTCAAATTGACACGGGAATTCACCCCCATGCAGCTTCTCGACGATTTGCGCGGCGCGGTGCAGATTACGCCCTCTTGCGTAATAGCCCAACCCGCTCCAGTGCGCCAGCACCTGCTCCTCTCCGGCGGCAGCAAGGGCTGCGATGGTGGGGAAAGAGGCGACGAAGCGCTGGTAATAGGGAATGACCGTGGCGACCTGTGTCTGCTGCAGCATGATCTCGGACAACCACACGCGATAAGCCTCTGCCCCCTGCCAGGGCAGACCGTGACGGCCATGCTCGCGCTGCCAGGCGATGAGAGATGAGGCGAAGCTGGGCATGTGTGACCTGAAAATGTGAACGTGCGGGTAGCGACCCACAACTTACGACTTACGACTTACGACTTACGACTTACGACTTACGACCAACTATTATCTGAACAAACCCTTCAGGCTGTCCTTCAATTTGTCCTGCACTTTAGTCTTGATTTCTTCTTTCTTGGCATCGACTTTTTGTTTGGCAACTTCGCTGACCATCGCACCAAAATCCAGCGTGTATTTCAGGTCACTGAACGGACCGCTGACGCGTACCGGCACGGTGATTCCGCCAACGCTGTCACGGCCGCCCTGCCCTTCCAGCGTCTTGGCCAAGGTCGCTTTCGCAAGGTAATTCATACTGTCGTTGCCGATATTGATATCGCCATTGCCCGTCAGGCGCAACAACGGCGACTTCAGCGACAAATCTTCATTGTGCGCCACGCCATTGTTCACACTGAAACTTGCCTTGAGTTCACTGAAATCCGTCTTCTCATTCTGGTTGGCTGATTGCGTTTGCGCCTTACCCAGCATCCCCTGCGCGTCTCGCAATTTTTTGGCGATATTGATGCCTTTGATCGCGCCATCGGAAAGATTCAACGACATATTGCCATCCATCGCCTTTTTCATCGCGCTGACCGTGCCGCCCTGCATGGTCAGATTCATAGCGACATTGCCACGGCCTTCCAGCGTATCGAAGTCAGCCGCATCTTTGGTCAATGCAGCCACATTGATGCCGGTTAATTTCTGGTTGATGGCAATGGCGGGCGTAGCCTGTGCATTCACACTCAGGCTGCCGTTCATGCTGCCCTGATACAAATTGGCAGACAGGGGGCTGACATTCACCTGTCCGTTGCGCGCCTTCACATCCAGGCGTACCTTGCTGGATCGGATATTCGCCACTTTGAGCTGTCCGATACGCAAGCTGCCGTCCAGATTGAGGCTGCGCAATGCCGACAAATCCAGCGCCTGCTCGGGCTCGCTGGTCTTCTTCCCGGTTTTTTCCGGCAGGTACAGGTCAGCGTCTAACTGATCAACATCCACGTCAAACTTGATTGCCGGATTGGCGAAACCGCTCACCCCGATCTTTGCCGCGACCTGGCTTTGCAACAAGCCGCCGCTCAAATCGAGCTGCACGCTTTCCTTGAGCAAATCCGCCTGCATGCGACCCTTCATTTCGCTGCTGACCGATTTGTTTGGCAGCCTGTCACCCGTAGCATTCACCGCCAGCGTCAGCTTGCTCAAATCAAATTGTTTCGTCTTGAAATTGCCCGACAAGGGCGAGGTCAGTTTCACCTTGAAGGCCTGAGCGGTCTGTTTCACGTCCAGATCAAGCGTCAGCTTAGCCACATTGAACGACTCGGCATTGCCCTCCAGTCCGGGGATGGCAAGTGCTGCGACGAGATTGCCCATCGCACCGTCCAGTTTGGCATTGAACGCCAGCTTTTCGCCGGAAAATTTGTCACGGGTCATGCTCAAGGCGGGTGCGTCCAGCGTTGCATCGAAAGCATCCTTACCCTTCACGCCCGTCGCATTCAGCCTGAATTTGTTTGCGCCATATTCCTGCGCAGCCAGATTCGCACTCGCATCACCGCTGGCTTTGAGTTTGAGATTGGAAATGTCCAGCGCCGAGCCGCTGACTTGCAAATCCATATCCGCCAGCTGATACGATTGTTTATCCAGATCGAAGGTCAGCGTGGTTGCAAGCTGTGTGGTGATGTCCAGCTTAGGCTGATTGGCCTGCACGCCGACCGACAGCGCAATTTTGCCCGGCACGCCATTAGCGATGCGTCCGGTTTTAAGATTCAATTCTTTCAAGGCATACTGCGCGCCCGTGCCTTCGTCGCGGTATGAGAGACTGGTTTTCTCGACCGTTACCCGCGCGATGTCGAACTTGACGGCCTGCTTGTCATCTTCGTGCTGCTCGTCTTTGCCCAGCAGGTCATCGATATTGGTCGTGCCGTCACGGTGCCTGACCAGCGTCGCCGTCAAACCGCTCACCAGCACCTCGCTGACCACGACCTGTTTGCTCAGCAAAGGCATCAGAGCCAGCGAGACGCGTGCCGTTTCAATAGCCGCAAATTGCTGATCACTCTTATGCTCCGACAGCGACACCTTGCCCAAATTCGCGCCCAGGCTCGGAAAAAACGTCAACTTGATGTCGCCATCCAGATGCAGGGTGCGCTGCCTGCTTTCCTTGACGGCCGAAATGATCTCTTCTTTGTAATCATTTGGATCAAAAGTTGCTGCGATATAAACCGCACCCGCGACGGCAACGCCGACGATACTGCCTGCGCCTATCAGACCATACTTGACGATTTTGTTCATGATCGCACCCACAAAGAAAAGCAGACACTGATTATAACGGAGTGACGGGCGTTTTGCAGATCACGACCGCAAGCGAGACCCGCACTCGCTTGCGCATGGCATTGAACAAAGCAACGTTAGATCACCTTCGAGTAGCGCGCATGCTCGGTGCGCGTGCGCAGGTATTTATCGAACACCATGCAGATATTGCGTATCAGCATGCGCCCCTTGGGAGTTACGCTTATCCATTGCGGCGAGATTTCCAGCAGACCTTCGCGCTCGTATTCGCGCAGCTCTTCCATCTCCGCCTCAAAATAACTGTCGAAATCGATCAGATAGGCGATATTGAGCGATTCCTTGGATAGCTCGAAGTGACACATCAAGGCCTGAATGATGGCGCGGCGCACCAGATCATCCGCATTTAATTCCATGCCGCGCATGATGGGGAGCTGGTCGCGATCCAGCGCATCGTAATAATCCGGGAGCTCGCGGTAATTCTGGCTATAGGTCGGGCCTATCTTGCCGATGGCGCTCACGCCGAGCGCGACCAGATCGCAATCGGAATGCGTTGAATAACCCTGGAAATTGCGATGCAGCCTGCCCTGACGCTGTGCCACAGCCAATTCATCTTCCGGCTTGGCGAAGTGATCCATGCCGATATACACGTAACCTGCGCCCGTCAGCTTGCTCACCGCCAGGCTGAGAATATCCAGCTTCACCTGCGGAGCGGGCAGATCATCTTCATTAATGCGCCGCTGCGGCTTGAAAATGGTCGGCATGTGCGCATAGTTGTAAATAGACAGACGATCCGGATTGGCGGCGATGACCTTGTCCAGGGTCACACCAAAGCCTGCCAGAGTCTGTTTGGGCAGACCATATATCAAATCAATGCTGACCGACTTGAAACCATGAGCACGTGCCGCGTGTATGATGCGCAGCGTTTCCTCTTCGCTCTGTATGCGGTTCACCGCGCGCTGCACGGTGTCATCGAAGTCCTGCACACCGAGACTGATGCGATTGAATCCCTCGCTGCCCAGCAAGGCGATGGTCTCATCGCTGACCTTGCGCGGGTCGATCTCGATGGAATATTCGCCGTCCTCTATCAGTTTGAAATTTTCGCGTATCGCGGCCATCACCTGACGAATTTCATCGTCGGACAGGAAGGTGGGCGTGCCGCCGCCAAAATGCAGCTGCTCGACGACCTGGCCTGTACCCAGCAACTTCGCCTGCATCGCCATTTCCTTGGTCAGATAGCGCACATACTCGGCGGCTTTGCTCTTGTCCTTGGTGATGACCTTGTTGCACGCACAGTAGAAGCACAGCGTATTGCAGAACGGGATATGGATATACAGCGATAAGGGGCGTGCAATACCCCCGATTTCGCGTTTTGCCACCCATTGGGCATAAGTTTCGGCATTAAAGGCTTCGACAAAACGATCTGCCGTCGGATAGGAGGTGTAGCGCGGCCCGTTCTTGTCCAGCCTGCGTATCAGCTCCAGATCCACGACCAGTTGATTCTCTGCATTATTTGACATGATGGTTATCGCCGCTGATTGAATGAGCCCGCATAATGCCACCCGTAACATGAAACGGGTTTGATATATGTCAAGAATGATGGCATATTCCTGAAAAATAGAACGCAGCTGTCAGGCTTGCTGTTCTCCTCACCCCTTATCTCTGCCCACAGGTCAGCAACGTGCTACTACCCGTTTCAACATACCAGCCAAAAACAGCCTGCTCCAGTTGCAATCTGGCCGAAATTTGCCTGCCAGTTGACCTTAGCGAATTTGAAACGCGCAAGCTGGATGAACTCAGTCTCCTGAAGCGCAGCTTCGCGCGCGGCGACTATCTTTACCGTGGCGGCGATAAATTCCGTTCCCTGTTCGCCGTACACAGCGGTTCTTTCAAGACCCAGATACTGCACGAAGACGGGCGTGAACAGGTTACCGGGTTTCAAATGAGCGGAGAAATCATCGGCCTGGACGCCATCAGCACGGATATACACGCCTGCGATGCAGTCGCGCTGGAAGGCAGCGTGGTGTGTGAGCTTCCCTTCAGCAAGCTGGAGGCCTTGAGCCGTGAGATACCCACATTACAGCGACATTTGCATAAAATCATGAGCCGCGAAATTGTGCGCGACCAGGGCATCATGCTGCTGCTGGGTTCTATGCGCGCCGAAGAACGCCTGGCTGCTTTTCTGCTCAACCTTTCTCAGCGTTTTGCCACACGCGGATTGTCGGCCACCCGATTCGAATTGCGCATGTCGCGACAGGAAATAGGCAGTTATCTGGGAATGAAACTTGAAACCGTCAGCCGGACATTTTCAGGTTTCCAGTCCCAGAAACTGATCGGCGTCAAAGTACGCACGATAGAAATCATCGATCTGGCAGGCTTGCAGGCCTGCCTCAACAACTCCCGCCGATAGGCATGAGCATCTGGTTATGACAGCTTAGTTTGACAGGCGGCGTGGTTGAGTGGATTATTCGCCACCTGATTTTAATACCGGAGAACGCCCAGATGGAACACCCAGTCACCCAAGCCGAAATTTCTCGCGCCAAAATCCTGCATTCCGTGCTGCTGTTTGACTTTATCGTCGTTCATGTTTTTGTCTTCGTACTGTCCCTCAGCCTGATCAATAATAGCCTCATCCCTATCACGCTGATGCCCTTACTCTCGATCATCCTGCTTGGCAGCGTGATCTTCAAGGCAAACCGGGCGACGACCCGGGAAACATCCGTATTTGTGCTTAGCCACAATTTACTGGCTGCAAAACGCGCCAAGCTATTTATGTTGCTGTTTATCGTAACAGGCACATTAACCACCTTACTGGTCATGGGCGGGCCGCAACTGGGCATGAGCAAAATCACCAGCTGGGCTCTGGCTGTCGGTATCGGCCAATTACCCTTTATGGTTGCACTGCTGGTACTGGTCGTCATGGAGTTCGATGCAGAACATCAATGCAAAGATGGAAAGATACCCGCCTCAGCCCTCGCGCTCCATGCTGCCTACGTAAAGGCATAATCAGCCATGGATAAGAAAATCATTCTGGGGGTTCTCGCCCTCGTCGTCGTGTCGATTTCCCTTCTTCTCATGCTGCCGGACAATACCGTCAGCACCCCGGAGACTCTGCCCTGGAACATCACCCACCCTACACCTGACACCACGCGTGTATTGGGCGTTACTCTGGGAAAAAGCACACTCGGCGAAGTTGAGCTGGCATACAAGAATCAGGCCGAGCTTGAGATCAGCCTGTTCAAGCCCAATGATGCGCCTATGGGAATCGAGGCCTACTTTGATGAAGTCAACTTTAACGGTCTGAAAGCGAAGATCGTCCTGACCATAAGCGTATCGCCTGAAGAAATACAGGGTATGTTTAAGCGAGGCTTGCGCATGAACAGCACCCCCAGCGGCAAGCGCATCACGCTCGCCCCGGATGATCTGACACGCGTACGCGCATCTACGGTTGCCAGCCTGGCCTATTTACCCAATGTGCGACTGGAAGAGTCCATCCTGGCCAAACGCTTCGGCGAACCCGCGCTGCGCGTGCGTGAAAAAGAAACAGGTATCACCCACTGGCTTTACCCGCAGCACGGTCTGGACATTGCGATGAGCGAAGGAGAAAAACCCTTGATGCAATATCTCCCTCCCAAGGATTTTGACCTGCTGAGAGCGCCCCTGCTGGAGCACGGTGAAATTTTGAAATAAGGCCTACTGCGCGGGAGGATTTTTTTCCTTCTGCGCCTTGGGCTGACTCAACAGCATCGCATCCTCATCATCGTCCAGCAGGATGCGACTGGCGTTACCTTCCATGTCTTCGTACTGCCCCTTCTTCACCGCCCATATGAGGATGGCGACAAACATCAGGCCGAAGAACGTCATGCCCGGGATGAGACTGTAGATTACGTCCATTGTGTCTACTCCTTAAAGAGATTGCGAATACGCGCCGCGTTGCCTATCACCAGCAATGAACTGATCGGCATGGTGATTGCCGCAACCAGCGGGGTCACATGACCCATCATCGCCAGCGGCACCATGATACTGTTATACACAAATGACAGTCCGATATTCTGCTTGATGGTAAGCAGAGTACGTCGCGACAGCTGCGTCGCAAGACGAACCTTATTCAGTTCATTCTGCATCAGCACGATGTCGGCGCTTTCGACCGACACATCGGTACCCGAACCCAAGGCAATACCCACATCGGCGCGTATCAGCGCAGGCGCGTCATTGACGCCATCACCCACCATCGCGACACGCTCACCCTGCTGCTGCAACTGCTGAATGACCCTGTCCTTGTCCTGTGGCAAGACTTCCGCGATGACTTCCATACCGCCCAGCTGACGCGCAATCGCCTCCGCGACCGGTTTGCGGTCGCCACTGAGCAAGGTCATGCGGATACCCGCGGCACGCAGAGTATCGATCAAGCCCTGCGCGTCTGCACGCAGTGTGTCCGCCAGCACCAGCATAGCCACATGTTGCCCGTCCACGGCCATATGCACACAAGTCTTGGCCTGGCCTTCCAGCTCTTCCAGCGTATGCATCAAGCCGACTTGCAGCATCACTTCGTTGCGCTGCAGCCATTCAGCCGTACCCAGCAATATGCGTTTTCCTTCAGTCCCAGCCTCCACACCCGCACCGGCCGAAGCATGAAAACCCTGCACTGCCTTGCTGCGATACGCCAGCTGACGTTCGTCTGCCCTTCTCACGATGGCCTGTGCGATGCTGTGTTCCGAATAACGCTCCACTCCCGCCGCCAAGGCCAGCAGACTTTGTTCGTCGTGGCCTGCTGCCACGATCAGCTGTTCGAGATTCATCTTGCCCTCGGTCAGGGTGCCGGTCTTGTCAAATACGAAATGTGTAACCTTGGACAGGGTTTCCAGCACCAGGCCATTCTTCACCAGAATGCCGTGTCTGGCGCCCAGGCCGGAGGCCACGGCAATGGACATCGGCGTGGCCATGCCCAGCGCACATGGGCAGGTAATGATCAGTACCGAGGTGGCCGCCATCAGCGCAAATTCAAAGTTTTCCGACCATATATAGAAGGTGATTCCCGCCAGCACCAGAGTAGCCGACACAAACCATGGGACGATACTATCCGCCAGGCGCTGTATCGGCGCCTTTGAGGACTGTGCCTCTTCTACCAGACGGATGATCTTTGACAGCAATGAGTCCTGCGCCGCAGCCTGCACCTCAAGCACCAGCGCTCCGCTCCCATTCAATGTGCCTGCTGCGACGCGATCTCCCGGCAACTTCCTGACCGGCGCGGATTCACCGCTCAGCATGGACTCATCGACCGAGCTGCTTCCTTCACACACCAGTCCGTCCATGGGAATCTTGCTGCCCGGTTTGACCAGCACCCGATCGCCGACCTGCACCGCCCGCACCGAAATCATTTTCTCTACCGCATCACGCAGCACCGTCGCCACGCGCGGCTGCATGTCCATCAAACGACTGGTCGCCGACAGGGCCTGATGGCGGAACATGCCTTCCAGATAGCGGCCTATCAGAATGACGAAGATCAGATTGGTCACCGTATCAAAATACACCTCACCTGCCCGTTCGCCGACCACGGTCACATAAACGGAGTACACATAAGTGACCGTCAGCCCGATCGCAATCGGCAAATCCATGGTCATGCGCGCAATACGCAACCCGCCCCATGCGCCCTTGTAGAAAGGATATCCGGCATACAGCAGCGTGGGGGTCGCCAGCGCCCAGCCCATCCAGTGAAAAAAGTTGCGGAACTGCCCCTCGCCTGCGCCGCTGTATAGCGCAATGGAAATCAGGGTCAGATTCATCATGGCGAAACCCGCGAAGAACAAGCGGAACAACATGGCGCGATTGGCCTTTTTCATCGCCCCTTCCGCCACCTCCGGATCGTAGGGAACGCCTGCATAGCCTATCCTGGACAATTGATGTATCAGTTCGGAAAGTTTGACCTTGCCGTTATCCCAGCGCAGATGAAGGCGCTTTCCGGCCAGATTGACATTTGCGGTCAACACGCCGGGCACGCGCATCATACTGCGCTCGATCAGCCATACGCAGGCCGCACAATGAATGCCCTCGATCAGCAGATGTGTATCGCTGATATCTCCGTGCAAACTGACGAAGTCTTGCTGCACTTCATCAAGGTCGTACATTTCGATGTCTCTGGGCGGGGTGGGTGGCGGCGCGAGCAGCGTACCTTGCGGTGTGCGCTGGTAGAAGCCCTGCAGTCCGGCTTCATATATCGCCTCACACACAGACTGACAGGCGAAACAGCAGAAGTCGCGTTCTCTGCCTTCAAGCAGGCTGTGGTAATCCGCATCCGAAGCTATCGGCAGCCCGCAATGAAAACACCCCGCATCTGCGAGGTGGCCGGCTTCATTCCCTTGCATTTAAAATTTCGCCTTGATTATTTTGGAATAGAGACAAAGAGTTTTTCTTCCATGTCAAACTGCCGTCCGTCATGTTCAGCCCTGATGAGCAGATCCCAATTGCCTGCCCTTGAGAAATTCATGCTGCCTTGATACTGCCCTGCGGCCACTTCATGCAAACTGCCCTTAAAATCAAAATCAGGATTGCCCGGCCATTGCGCCTCTATGTCTACCTTGGCGCCGCGTATCGGCTGACCCTCGCGATCATTCAACTCAAATCTGAAGTCTGCCGGATTAGCCATCACGATGAATCGCGCTGCATCGGCTGTGGCCAGCGTGTCGTTTTCCAGCTGTTGCGGCGAATGCAAGCTGGCCTGCCAACCCAGCGTCGAACGCCCTGCCTGCTGCTGCATCCACTTCGCGTCATACTGGTTGTGAGCCTTGACAGTGTAATTTTCATCCAGCAGGCGCATGGGATGGTGTATGACATTCCACAGCATACGAGCGTTGATCAGCACCCCGGACAATATGATCAGCAGTAATCCCAGCACCCACGGGTTGCGCCAGCCCTGTTTATTTTTTTGAGAAATCATGATTTTCCTATTCTAGAGTCAAACTTCAACGCCTGGGGGCATTGAACATGGTTGTATATTCCGCCGCCATCGCCGGATCTTCTGAATTTTCGACACGGAAGACAATTTTGGTAACCTCTTTCAAAATATTTCCCTCGGGTGCCTTGACGAATATGGTAAACGAGGTTGCCTTGCCGTGCGTGACCAGCTTCGGCTTATCGATACCAATCAGCTCCTGACCCTTTATGCCACCATCTGCCTTTACATTGACGTACAGATTGTGATCGGTTTTATTGAGGACCTTGAATGTATATTTATTCTGGATGGAACCGTCGCTCATGCGCACAAATAAGGGCTGGCGTTCCGGCGCGACCCTCAGGGTGAGCGACCCGAGATGATTCAATCCGTAAATGATTCCGCCCAGCGCCATCAAGAGTATCACTACATACACCCAGGTGCGGGGGTGCTGATACAGTTTCTTGACCGGGCGGCCTTCGAGTTCATCCAGCGAGGCATAGCGTATCAGTCCGCGAGGACGACCTATTTTGTCCATCACTGAATCACAGGCATCCAGACACAGGCCGCAGGTAATGCAACCCAGTTGCTGACCATCGCGTATATCGACGCCGGTCGGGCACACTTGCACGCACTGAAAACAATCGATGCAATCGCCCTGCTGCTCCACCACTTTTCCGGCTTGACGCAGCTTGCCGCGCGGTTCTCCGCGGCTCACATCATAAGCGGGAAGTATAGTCTGCGAATCGGCCATAACCGCCTGAATACGCGCATAAGGGCACAGCCACAAGCAGGTTTGTTCGCGCAGGAATCCTGCCAGGAAATACGTGCCCAGGGTAAAGGAAATCAGTGTAACCCATTCCAGCAGGGACAGATTGAAACTCAAAAAGTCACGCCAATACTGGAACGCATCCACAAACCAGATCGTAAAACTGATTCCGGTAAATACTGAAATCGCCAGCCAGATGGCATGTTTGATGACCTTCTTGCGTATCTTCTCGCCATTCCAGGGCGAGGCGTCCAGTTTGTGGCGCTTATTGGGGTTGCCTTCGACTTTCTCTTCTACCCAGGTAAACAGATCAACCCAGACAGTTTGAAAACAGAAAAATCCGCAGAATACCCGCGATGCGACGGAAGTGATCGCAAACAAGGCCATCGCCAGCAACAGCAACAGCAGCGATACCATCCAGATATCCTGCGGCAGAATAGTGAGGTTAAAGATATGAAACTGACGGTTATTGACATCGAGCAATATCGCCTGTTTGCCGTTCCAGCGCAAATAAGCACCGAAAAAGAAGATCAGCCAGAATGATTCGGTAATGTATTTGAGTGTGCGGAAACGACCCGGCATACGCTTCGCATGAATAGTAGACTCGCCCAGGTTGGTGGACCACTCTACGTGCTCGCTGTACAGGCCCGTAACGCTGCCCACTTCTGTTTTCTTAACCGGCTCGCTCATCGCGCACTCCTGTGTTTTTTCATCCGATTCAATCGGATAATATATATAAAGAAAGCTCCACTTAAACTCTTCCATCACGAAAAAATTTAAACGATACGTCCTTACGATTTCGCACTTACAAAATAAAAAAGGAGGAGGCTAGCCTCCCCCTTTCCAGTTTTAGTGCGATTACTCTTCGCCGCGATTTTTTCTTGACTTATTATAGATCCAAATCAACGCAGCGATCACCACGGCAAATGCCAGGACTGTGGCAATCATCAAAGCCCATTGTACAAAGTCGGGTCCCATATTCATCTTCCTTTCATAAAGCCTGCACGGCTTGCACCGTGCAGGAAAATGGACAGTTACTCAGCTACAGGTGCAGCAACTTCCGAAACTGCAGCTGCATCCGCTACCGGAGCTGCTGCTGCCGCTGCTGCCTGACCGCCGCCGAATTTATACACATAAACAGCCAGCTTCTTCATGTCGACGTCAGACAATTTACCTGCTTCAGTGAAGTTAGGCATAACTGCATCACGCGACTCGGCATCGCCGGAGTTCACACCAAACTTGATGGTATGTTTGATGCCTTCCAGGGAGCCGTCAAACCGCCAGATTTTATCTGTGAGGTTAGCCGATCCCATGGCCGCAACACCCTTGCCATCTTCACCGTGACAGGCCGTGCATCCCTTTTCCGCAAACAGCGGAGTGGAAGCCGGTGTGCCCGCGGCAACTGCATTAGCCAGCGTATCGAGCTCAGCATCGGACAGCATATCCTTATGTGCCATCATCATGCCCTGACGTCCGCCGGTAATGCTTGCATGGATATCGTCGATTGATCCACCAAACAACCAGTCATCATCGAGCAGTATCGGTGCCATCAGACCCTGTTCACGCACCGCGAACTTGGCACCTGTCTGCTCCGAACCCACACCGTTCTGACCATGACAGCCCGCACAGTTATCGCTGAACAACACTTTGCCTGAACGGCTCACATACTCGGACAGTTCCGAATCGGCAAGAATCGCTGCAGGCGTCATGTCTTTCAGTTTGTCTTCATACGGCTTACGCACCGCATCCAGCACGGCCTGGTCTTCTGCCAGTTCCTTGATCGCAGACCATTGGCCCGTACCAGGCAGCCCTATGCCCTTGAAGAAGGTTCCGGATGTCGCAAATGGGATGGATGGATACATCGCAAAATATACCACCACCCAGATCGCGCTGGCGGTCAGGCCAAGCATCCACCATTTCGGCGGCTGATTGACGAAATCGCCCAAATCATCATCCCATACGTGCCCCGTGGTAGGCACGCCACCAGCGGAGTTTTGATTATCACTCATTTTTTATCTCCCGAATTGTTGTACTCGCCCTCATCTCGCAGAGCCATATCGGCCTGCGAGTTGAGTGCATCCTTGTTCTTAGGATTGAACACCAGCACATAGACCGCAACCATCGCCACGAAAGCCAGCACGGTAAAAACCACTCCGATCCAGTCATTGCGTGACATGGCAGCCCAGTCCGTATGCAGGTAGTCCATTAGCTTAGTCACGGTAGTTGACACCTTCCTCAAACTTCACGTGATTTCCCAAGGATTGCAAGTAAGCGATGACGGCATCCATTTCTGTCTTGTTTTCCAGTTCCGTTTTTGCGCTTTCCAGGTACGCATCTGTATAGATGGTTCTTGGCACAGGGTTAAACGGCATCTTGGTCATGACATTCATTGTCTTGATGGCTGTATCCACATTGACTGCAGCCTTATCCAGGAAGAAATAGTTGGGCATAACCGACTCAGGCACCACATCGCGCGGGTACTTCAGATGCTTGCGATGCCACTCGTCGGAGTACTTGCCACCTACACGAGCCAGATCCGGCCCAGTACGCTTGGAACCCCACTGATAAGTGTGATCGTACATCGACTCTTCAGCGATTGAGTAGTGACCATAACGGTCCTTCTCGTCACGGAACGGACGTATCATCTGAGAGTGGCACAGGAAACAACCTTCGCGTATGTAAATACTGCGACCTGCCAACTCAAGTGCCTTGTGCGGACGTACGCCATCACCGGGCTGCCATTCATCCAGGGTTTTATGCGCGGATGTAGCAGGGTTCCAGATGATTTTATCCATCGGGATCGCATTGCCTTGCAAGTCTTTATGCTGGGTATTGTTACAAGTTGGATCGTTCTGACACATCGCTGTGTTAGGCAGATAGAACAAAGGAACAATTTCCACAATACCGCCGACCGATACCGCAACAGCGGTAAGGACAAACATCAGCAGCGTATTGCGCTCGATCTTGTCCTGCAGCTTGGTTGAATAAAGTTTATCGTGATCAGACATGTTTTCTCTCCCTTATGCTTTAGCTGCAACAGCGTTAACGCTGCGCGCAGCGCCCGCTTGACGAACAGTCATCACGACGTTGAACAGCATGATCCATGTGCCCAGATTGAAGATCGCGCCGCCGACCGTACGCATCACGTAGTACGGATGCATGGCAGACACAGATTCAATAAAGGTATAGGTCAAACTACCGAATTCGTCGTAATCACGCCACATCAAACCTTGCATGATACCGGACACCCACATCGCCACGATGTAAGTCACCGCCCCGATCAGGGATACCCAGAAATGGATATTCACCAGTCTTTCAGAGTACATCTCGGTATTCCACAGCTTCTTCACCATGTGGTAGATCGCACCGAACGAGATCATCGCCATCCAGCCCAGTGCGCCGGCGTGAACGTGACCTACCGTCCAGTCAGTGTAATGAGACAAGGCATTCACACTCTTGATGGACATAACCGGACCGTCGAAAGTGGACATCGCGTAGAACGCCATCGCAGTCACCAGGAAACGCAGGATGTAATCGGTACGCAGCTTGTCCCATGCACCGGACAAAGTCATCATACCGTTCATCGCGCCGCCCCATGAAGGGATGATCATCGCGAGGGAAATGGCTGCACCCAGAGAACCGGTCCAGTCAGGCAATGCTGTGTATTGCAGGTGATGCGCACCCAGCCATACGTAACCGAAAGTCAGTGTCCAGAAGTGCAACACAGATAAACGATACGAGAACACCGGACGACCAGACTGCTTGGGAATGAAGTAGTACATGATACCCAGGAAACCACCCGTCAGGTAGAAACCCACCGCATTATGGCCCCACCACCATTGAATCATGGCATCTTGCACGCCAGAGTAAATGGAGAAGGCTTCAGTCATGCTTACAGGGATAGCCATGCTGTTCACTACATGCAGGTAAGTGATCATCACGATCATACCCATGGTGAACCAGTTGGACACGTAGATGTGCGAGGTTTTGCGTATCACTGTGGTCATGATGTGATTCAGACCAAATGACAGCCACACAACCGCGATCAGAATGTCGATAGGCCATACCAGCTCGGCGTACTCTTTACCGGAAGTCAAACCCAGCGGCAGAGTAATCACGGCCAGCACGATGATCAGATTCCAGCCCCAGAAAGTAAACCACGCCATGGCATTGCTCCACAGCTTGGTCTGCCCCGTGCGCTGCACGATGTAGAAACCGGTCGCCATCAACACACAGCCACCAAACGCAAAAATCACCGCATTGGTATGCAGTGGGCGCAATCTGCCGAAAGAAAGCTCGGCAAGATCAAAGTTTAAAAACGGCCACGCTAATTCCGCTGCAACATACACACCGACCAGCGTGCCTACGACTCCATAAACTACTGCCATGATGGTGAACCATCTGACAACGTCCATGTCATATTTTACTGGTGTCGCTTGAGTAGCTTCCACAGTATCTCCTCCCAAGAGCAAAGTTAAAAAACAACGCGATAATTACCCAATATTCCCAGGCAAATAACCCATCTCTTCTTACAGCTTTAAAAAGCTGCGCAATAATGTCACACCCATCAGGTGTAAGTAAAGCGAAAACACCACTAATTGACACCCATTTCCGTCCATATTACTCGGGCTTTATCCCCGATTGCATCGTGCGATTTTTTGAATTTAACCGGGGAAATACAGACGGCTTCGACCTGTTCACGCAGCTCGATTTGCAATGCTCACGCGGCACTGACCGCGAATGGCGCGACAGACGTGATGACGGCTTAGTACAGTGCCTGATTGACGCCGACCAGCTCAGCCTCGTCCAGCGCACCAATGGCCGCCTTCAGGCGCAGCTGGCTCAGCAGATAGGTGTACTGGGCCTGATACAGGTCGCGGCGGGTCGAATAGAGTTGCTGCTGGGCGTTGAGCACGTCGAGGTTGGTGCGTACGCCGACTTCCTGGCCCAGTTTGCTCGCCTCCAGTACGCTCTCACTGGAGGCCAGCGCCTGCTGCAGGGCCTGCACCTGGGCGATGCCGCTCACCACGCCCAGATAAGCCGAACGGGTTTGCAGCGCGACGCTGCGTCGTGCATTTTCTAGTTCCTGACTGGCGCGTTCACGATTAGCTTCCGCCTCGCGCCATTTCGAGTTGACGGCTCCCCCCTGAAACAGCGGCAGGTTGAGTTGTACGCCCAGGCTTTTGTTGGTGCTGTCGCTGCCCACACCGAAGCTGCCGCCGTTGGCGTAGTTTTTTGAGTAGTTGGCCACCATGTCCACGGTGGGGTAGTGACCGCCGCGGTTGCGCTCGACTTCTTTTTCAGCCAGTTCGGCTGCGGCCTGTGCGATGGCCAGTTGCGGGCTGTTCCGCTGCGCGTCCGCCACCCACTGTTCCATGTCGGCAGGAAGCGGTGCCTCAGGCTTGAATGATTTACCCAGCGGCTTGAGGTGTTCGGGCGCTTCGTTGGTCAGTTGCTGCAGGGCGCGCTGTTTGATTTCCAGGTTGTTCTGTGCGGCGATCTGTTGCGCCCGGGTCAGGTCGTGGCGTGCCTGCGCTTCACGGGTGTCAGTAATGGTGGCGCTGCCGAGTTCGAAATGGCGTCTGGCCTGGGCCAGTTGTTCTGAGATGGCAGTCTTTTGCGCCTCACTCAGTTGTACGCTGTCCCGGGCTATCAGCACGTCGAAGTAGGCCTGCGCAACCCGCAGCACCAGGTCCTGTTCGGCGATTCTGAATTGCGCATCGCTTTGCGCGACCTGCAGTTCCGCCGCGCTGTAGGCAACCCAGTTCTGCTGGCGATATAAAGGCTGGACCAGGGTGACGCCGTAGCCGTGGCTGTTGTAGCGGTTGTTGCCGCCCGGGAAGGGGGTGGCGCCCTGGTATTGCGTGGTCTGGTCGTTGTAGGTGCTGTTGGCGGCAAGATTCACGCTCGGCATCAGCAGGGCGCGGCCCTGCGGCAGCTTCTCCTGCCCGGCCTGCTGTGCGGCGCGCGCCGCAGCAAACACCGGGTCGTTGCGCTGCGCGCTGCGCAGGGTGTCCAGCAGGTCGGCGGCACTGACCGCACCGGACATTCCCAGCGCCAGCAACATCATTTGCTTTTTGATCGACAGCATACCGGACATGTTTATCACCTGTTATTCCGTTTCAACAAAACGATACATCGCATGGCAGGCAATGCAATTGTTCATTGCCGCACTCAATTTGCTGACAACACGGTCGCTGTTTTGATGCTGTTCCGCGTCAGCCGCGATGTCATCAAATTTCCCTCTGGTATCAAATCCAAGCTTCTTCATTTCTATCGGAATCTTCCGAAATAGCGAACCCGGAGTATCCGCCTCCGCCGCCATACCTGATTCCCTGGCAGCAGCGACCACACCTGCGTAGTCTTTTGCTGAAGCTGCCGCCAGTATTTTTTGCGAGTTCAGTAACCAGGTGCGCATCTCTAGCAATAAAGCGTTGCGTTCATCCTTGCTGAGCATGACCGCCTGACGCCCGTCATCCGATGGCTGCACCTCGCCCGCGGTGAATTTATAGCCAAAAACAGCGACGATGATAGCCAGCACCCCGGCCAGAGCCCAGCTCAATTTACAATTTTTCATGATGCACACCTTTAAATATGAATTCTATGAATAGCCAGTTTAATTGGCCGATTTCCCATAAAAATGTTCCACGAACGCGGGGCGGAATGCCTGATGGCACGCCAGACAGGACGTTTGCAGCTTCTGGAAGGCTGAAATAACCTTCTGGCCGTCCTTGGCCTGAGCAGCCAGCGCCATTTCATGCGCAAATTCATGCGTTTGTCCGTCAAACGCCTTAAATTTTGCCATGTTTTTTCCCATGAAGGTCATGATACGCATTTTTTCAGCCGCGGGCGGTTGCGAATGTCCGCCTATCAGGTGAGAAGTATGTTCTACCAATAGCCAGTCTTCACGGGAAATCCCGTCCGTCACTATTTGCATGTTCTTTCCCAGGTCTTTCATGACTCTTTGCAACTCCAGCGTCTCTGCCGCCGTTGCGTTCATCGTTGTAAAGAGCAGGCCGCTAATGACAGCAGACAATACGATAGATTTTTTCATTGCTATTCCTTTTTAGTTTTTGATTCAAAATTTAAACTGCGTCTTTGCGTTTCTTTATGCCGTACAAATAAATGGGAAAAGTTTTTTTGGCCTCATCCAGCAAGGAACGCTTGCCGCCAAAAATCGATACCTGCATGAAGAGCCCCTGTATCATGCCTATGTAAAGCACAGCGGCATTCTGGCTGTCCAGGTCGGGAGCAACCAGCGACTGTTCTTTCGCCGCTTCGAGCAATCCCGCGACCTTACCTTCATAACCCGAAATAATTTCCTGTATCAGGTCACGAAGCTTGCTGTTCTTCTTGTGCAACATCTCCGTGAACAGCAGACGGGGAATGGCAGGATGTTTGCTGATGAAGGTGATATGCGCATAGAACATCCTTTCAATCGCGTTGATAGGATCTGTCGCCTCAGAGGCCGCCTTTTCCAGCACCGACATGAGTCGCCCGCGTATCCAGCTTATGACGGCAAACCAGATATCATCCTTGGTCGGAAAATGCTTGAAAACCGCTCCCTGCGTGACATTCATCGCATCGGCCATATCCTGCGTCGTGACGCTGTCTATGCCTTTTTCAGCGGCCAGATGAACGGCAACGCGGACAATTTCGCTTTGCCGCTCTTCCGTAGACAAGCGACGCTTTATAACTTCTTGATTCATAGTGATAATATATAATGATTACGCTTCACGTCCCGCCCCCGCTTCCTCATAAGTGCGCCCATCGCGGATATGATATATGCGCTTGAAGGTCGGGATGATTTTTTCATCGTGCGTGACGACGATAATAGCCGTCTGATATTGCTCTGCCATCCGGTTCAGAATCCGCACCACCGTCAATGCGCGTTCGCTATCCAGAGGCGCCGTGGGTTCATCGGCAAGAATGATGGGCGGATGATTGGCCAGAGCACGCGCAATCGACACGCGCTGCTGCTCACCGCCGGAAAGCTCGGCAACCCGGGCCTGCGCGCGATGGCCGACATCCAGTGCATCCAGCAGTTCTCTGGCGCGCTGGCGCGCCTGCACATTCGACACGCCGGCCAGCATAGGCAGCAGCGCGATATTATCGGTCACATTCAGAAAGGGAATCAGATAAGGCGCCTGAAAAACAAAGCCGATACGGTCGCGCCTCAGGGTACGCAGATCGTTTATTTTCCACCCGCCTTCAAAAATCGTCTGCCCGCCCAGTTGCATTTTTCCCGCCGTCGGCTCGATGACCGCCCCCAGACATTTCAGCAGAGTGCTCTTACCCGACCCGCTGGGCCCGACCAGACCGACCACCTCGCCCGGATTGATGGTCATGTCCACGCCTTTCAACGCATCGACGGCGGTATTGCCCTCACCATAACGTTTCATCAGGTTTTCGATATGAATGGCCGGTTCTCCCATCGCGTTATCCTCCAATCGCCGTGGCAGGATCGATCCGCAAGGCTGCGCGGATGGCGAAGATGCTGGCCAGCGAACACATCAGCATCACCAGAACAAAGCCCAGAATCGCGTCTGCCGGGAGCAGCAATACATATTTCGGGAACAGCGGCGCCCAGATGGTTGCCGCCACCTTGCCAACCACAAAGCCTATCAAACCCAGACCCAGCGCCTGCTGCAATATCATGCCGCTTATGGTGCGATTCCCCGCCCCCACCAGTTTGAGCACCGCAATTTCCCGTATTTTATTCATGGTCATGGTGAAAATGATGAATGCCACAATCGCTGCGCTGACGATGGATAAAATCACCAGAAACATGAAAATCTGTTTGGATGAAGTCGCGATCAGCTTGGCGACCAGAATTTCCTCCATCTGGCCTTTGGTATAGGCCTGCAAATGTTGCCAGCGCTCTATCTCATCGGCCACCCTCTGCTCGTCGTATCCGCTCTTGACGCGCACCAGCACCGCATTGACCATGTGGCTCGCAAGCTGATTGGCCAGTACCGCATCCAGCAAGCCCGGTACGCCGGGGCGATTAAAGACCGGGTTGGCTGTGGTCCGCGCCCGATCGCTCAGCAAGGCATCATTGTCTTTCAGGAACTGCACTTCCTGGGCATCCTTGAGCGGAACGAACACCATGGGATCGCCACTCGATGAAACCATGCGGCGCGTCAGTCCGACTACCGTGTACTGGTGGCGACGAATCTGGATGCGTTCACCCAGCGCCAGCCCGGTCTTGATGTCCGCGAGCGCCTCATAATGCGCATGAGTAATCGGGCGACCCGCCAGCAAATATGCCGGCTCGCCCGGCTTGCCTTGCTCAATTCCGACCAGCATAACACGCACATCCTTGCCGCCTCGCTGGATTTGCATGGTCAGATAGGCCACATTCCCCGCCTCCATGACCCCTTCCTGACCGAGCAGATCGCGCGCGACATCGTCGTGTATGCTCGATGGTTCAGCATAAGGGCCCAGCGTGTCCTGCTGAACCACCCAAAGGTCGGCGCCGGCATTGTCTATCATGGCCTTGGCATCATCCACCATGCCCCGGTATACGCCAGCCATGGTCAGCGTGACGCCTATCAGCAAACCCAGGCCGACGCCGGTAAACACGAACTTGCCCCACCCGTGCAGAATGTCGCGACTTGCGAGGTTGATCACAGTCAGTTCCTCGCGACTTCAGACACAACCTTCAGTTTCGAATCCGCCTTTATCGCCTGCTGACTGTAAACAACCACCTCATCACTATCACTGACTCCCTCCAGTATTTGCGTGCGACCGTCCAGCGTAGATATCCCGGTACGGACAGGTTTGAATATGGCCCGGTCGTCTTGCAGCACCCATACACCGTCCTGCTGATTGATACGTTTAACCGCTGCCGTGGACAGGAATCGCGCATTCTCCAGTGCAGGCAATTTGATGGTGACTTCGGCCTGTTCGCCCAGGCTGGCATTCATCCCTGCGGCCGCAACATTCACTATGCGCTCTTCGGTGACCGCATCGCTGATCAGATCAATCCGCTCGACCGTTCCGGGCACGCTGGTTTGCGGACGCGAGCGCAGCACGATGCTTGCCTTCTGCCCCGTGCGTATCAAGCCTGATTGCTTCTGTTCGATGCGGGTCTTGATCCACAAATCATCAGGCGCTATCACCTGAAGCACGGTTTGCCCTGGAACCACCGTCGCACCCTGCTCGATCAGTTTCACCGTGACTATCCCGTCTATAGGGCTCTTCAGCCGGGTTTGATCCCGTAGACTGCCCATGCCGGCCGCGTCGAGCTGCGCCCTGGCATGGTCGCGTCTCGCCGCAGCCATCGTGGCCGTAGCTGCCTCCAGTGCAGCCAGCGCTGACGTCTTTTCGTTCAGTTTGGCATCCAGCATTTCCTGGCTGACAAAGCCTTTGGCATGCAATTCGACATACCTCTTATACACGGCGGATAGCGTCTTATCCTGGCTCTGCGCCTGCCTCAGCTGCGCCTCGGCCACCTTGACCGAATAGCCTGAACGTTCAGCCATCAAACGACTGCTGGCCAATTTCTCATCAAGATCGATGGGATCCAGTTCAACCAGAACCTGACCCGCTTTCACCTGATCGCCCTGGTCAACCAGCAGACTCTTGATTCTGCCCGTCATGACGGAAGAAATATTGTAGCTGCGCCTGGCCTCAACCAGACCCACGCCAAACACCTCGGCATCAAGCGCCCCTTTCTGAATTTTCTCGCTGGTAACCTTGACCGGAGCGAGCGGCCCCTGAGTCAGAATTGCCCATACAAATATGGCAATCAAAAGCCCCGCCAACAAAATAATTTTCAATCCAAGTTTCGACATGAGTTTGATCGGGAACCGCACAAGTAAGTAATTGCTCGCTATCTTATATGCGCGTGATTCTCTCTGTCAAGCCCGAGCAAATTACTCTGCATTGCTTGCATGAAAAACGGACATCACCGCCGCGCTGGACGGCAACGGGCATCCAAACGACAAAAACCCGCCTGCCCCTTTGCAACGACGGACGAGACAGGCGATAGTGTAAAATATTCGCCGCGTCACACCCGGGGCGCCGGGCGTGAGCCCTGCAAACCGCCTGCTACGTAACGACGAGAGGACACCGTGCACATACATTACTTGCAACACGTAGCGTTTGAAGGATTGGGAAGCATCGAGGCCTGGGCCAGGCAAAAAGGCCACACGCTCAGTGCGACACACCTCTATCAGGGGGAAGCCCTGCCGGCGGTTGAAACGGCAGACTTACTGATCATCATGGGCGGCCCGATGAACATTTACCAGGAGGACGCCTATCCCTGGCTCGCGGACGAAAAACGTCACATCAAAAAGGCCATCTCCGCCGGCCGCCGCGTGCTGGGCATCTGCCTTGGCGCTCAACTCATCGCCGACGTGCTTGGCGCGAAAGTTTATGCCAACCACGACAAGGAGATAGGCTGGTTTCCGGTTGAAACGACAGAGGCAGCTTCCTACAGCAAATTATTTTCCGCATTTCCCCGGCAACTCGATGTTTTTCATTGGCACGGCGACACGTTTGATATACCGACAGGTGCGGTTCACGCCGCACGCAGCGCGGGCTGTGCGCATCAGGCGTTTGTTTACGACGAACGTGTCGTCGGATTGCAGTTTCATCTGGAAACGACCCCGGCCAACGCACAGCAGCTCATCGCTCACGGCGGGGATGAACTCGTTGCGGGTCGCTACATCCAGTCACCGCAGGCCATGCTTGCGGATGCAGACCGCTTCGACACCATCAATCAAGCCATGCAGGGATTGCTGGATCGGCTGACGGACGCCGCGTGAAGCCGGTCGCATGTTTCCGGGGCTATCCTGACAAACAGCCTGAAACCGCTATGGAAGCGCTGATTAAATCGTCTTGCCTTTAGCCGCGAGGGACGTGGCAAACCAGAATCCCGTCTTTGCGAGCAACGCGAAGCAATCCAGAGGTTTTCTTTCTGGAGACGAACTGGATTGCCGCAGCCCTTCGGGCTTCGCAATGACACCGTTATGAATAAATCAGCGTTGCACTAACTGAATTCCTTGACGATATGCTGCTGTCTGCGGCTGATTGCCAGCCGTTCTTCCAGCCCTTTGAGTTTTACCTGCCAGCCGCTCTCCACTTCGTCATCGCCCCGTTCAAACCCCACAATCGCATCCTTCGCCACCAGACAGTTGCGATGGATGCGTGTAAAGCGCGTGGCGAATTCCTTTTCCAGCGCGGTCAGCGATTCTTCGATCAGATATTCGCGCTCAGCCGTGCGCACCGTGATGTACTTCAATTCGGCGCGCAGAAACAGCACCTGCTCGACAGGCACCAGGTGAATCTTACCGCGCTCATGTATGGAGAGATACTTGCGCGGCTCAGGCAATAAATCGCGCAGTACTTCAGTCTGCACCGGCACGGCGGCGCGCGCACGCATCAGCGCATCGAACAGACGCCCGAGACGTATCGGCTTGAGCAGGTAATCGATGGCGTGCAGCTCAAACGCCTTGATCGCATAGTCGTCATAAGCCGTGGTAAAGATGATTACCGGCGGCCACTTGGGCGCGCCCGCCTCTTCGTCCTTACCCATCACAGCCCTCTCGATTCTGTTCAGGACAGGGCTGGGCATTTTCTGAATATGCTGCGCAAGCTCGATGCCGTCCATTTGCGGCATGCGAATATCCAGCAACACCACATCAGCCTGTATTTCCATCAGCTTGTCCAGTGCCTCCTGACCATTGCCGGCCTCACCCACAACAAGCAGGGGCAACTGTTCGTTGCAATCGCTCAGCAATTCGCGCAGCCGGTTGCGCGCGGGCGGCTCGTCATCCACGATAAATACGCGCAGGGCCAGTTCTATAGTGCTCATCTCACTCTATCCTTTATGTAGGGCAGGGTAATTTCCACCCGGTAATATTCTTCGCCGCTTGCCACCTGATACTTGGCCTCAATATCGAACAGCAATGCCAGACGTTCGCGTATGTTCTGCAGGGCTAACCTGTTGCCCGCATGTGAGCGCCCGTCACGACGCAGCGGGCACGGGTTCTCCACCACAATCTGCAGCATGCCGCCGTTGCGGCGCAGCAATACGTGTATGCAGCCGCCTTCTATCAGGGGTTCGATGCCGTGATACACCGCATTTTCCAGCAGCGGTTGCAACAACAAGGCCGGAATCAACGCATCCTCCGGCATATCCTGAATTTGCCAGTCTATGCTCAGCCGTTCACCCATGCGCAATTGCTCCAGCGCAAGATACTGCTTGCTCATTCTGATTTCCTGATGCAATAACACCAGATCCTGAGCATCCGACATCGCCATGCGAAACAGGTCAGCCATATCTTCCAGTGCAGTTTCGGCTTTTCCGGGCTGGGTGCGCACAATGCCAAGCACGGCATTGAGGGTATTGAACAGAAAGTGCGGCCGGATACGCGCGCGCAACACCTGTAAACGCGCGTCTTCCAGCGCGCCGGACAACACACGGGCGCGCATTCGAAAATACATCAGCAGCAGACTGCACACCGTTACGCTGAGCAAAACGCCACGCAACACCCCGAAAAAGCGGTCATCCGCAGCCGCCAGCCGGTAAAAATCGCCTCCAAAATAATAGGCTAACAGCGTCATCATGCCGACCATGACATTGACCGCCAGCACGCCGCGCCAGTAGGTCAGCGCATACAGCCACGGCTGCCCCAGCCAGAGCAGCAACAGACTGCTCAGCAAAACAGGGGTAGACAGCGCCGCAATCCGCATCATCTGCATGCTCACATCCTGCCAGCCTGTGGCCTGCATCACCGCGCTCATCAGCGCCAAAACATTGCTGAACAGCAAAATGCGCATGATTACGCCAAGGTTGCGAAAGTTGGGCAGCGCATCGGCCATGGGATTTTGTTTTATACTGCGCACCTCATTCATGTCGGTAAACCTCACGTTCTGCATCCGAAAAACGCATGGCGTATCCTTAACACTCTCCGAAAACAGGAGAAGAGCCGTAAGGGGAAACGGGCATGGCGGGATTCATCATCAAGGGCGGCATATTGCCATGCCCGTTAACTATTTAGCATCCGGATTTTAAATATCCGACGAATTTTGGACTAGAGATGGCAAGCATACAAGATAAAGGTACCTGGTCGGGACGATTTGCAGAACCCGTTGCGGAATTGGTAAAACGTTACACCGCTTCAGTCGATTTCGACCAGAAGCTCGCGCTGTTCGATATCCAGGGCTCGCATGCACACGCGCAAATGCTGGCGGAATGCGGCATCATCGCCATGCAGGATCTGACGGATATACAGCGCGGCCTTGCGCAAATCGAGCAGGAAGTCCTCGATGGCGAATTCGTCTGGTCTCTGGACCTGGAAGACGTACACCTCAATATCGAAAAGCGCCTCACCACGCTGGTCGGCGATGCGGGCAAACGCCTGCATACCGGACGTTCGCGCAACGATCAGGTCGCAACCGATATTCGCCTGTATCTGCGCAGCGCCATCGATGACTTATCCCGGCTGATCAAAAACCTGCAAACGTCCATCCTTGATCTGGCCGAACAGCACACCAGCACCATCATGCCCGGCTTCACGCACCTGCAGGTCGCGCAACCCATCAGTTTCGCGCATCATCTGATGGCGTATTACGAAATGCTCAAGCGCGATGCGGAGCGCCTCATCGACTGTCGCAAGCGTGTCAACCGCCTGCCGCTGGGCGCGGCGGCGCTGGCCGGCACCAGCTATCCGATCAAGCGCGAGAGAGTTGCTGAGCTGCTGGGTTTCGAAGGCGTGTGCGAGAATTCGCTGGATGCCGTTTCAGATCGCGATTTCGCCATCGAATTCACCGCCTGCGCCGCGCTCGTCATGACGCACCTGTCGCGATTCTCCGAAGAACTGATCCTGTGGATGAGCCCTATGGTCGGCTTCATCGATATCGCCGACCGCTTCTGTACCGGCTCGTCCATCATGCCGCAGAAGAAAAACCCCGACGTACCGGAACTGGTGCGCGGCAAGACCGGCCGCGTCAATGGCCATCTGGTCGCCCTGCTCACGCTGATGAAAGGCCAGCCACTGGCCTACAACAAGGACAATCAGGAAGACAAGGAGCCGCTGTTCGACACCGTGGATACCCTGACGCAAACTCTGCGCATCTATGCCGACATGATCACGGGCATCACCGTCAGGCCGGAAGCCATGCGCCGTGCGGCGCTGCAAGGCTATGCCACCGCTACCGATCTGGCGGATTATCTGGTCAAGAAGGGTCTGCCGTTCCGCGATGCGCATGAGGCTGTGGCACTCGCGGTACGCTACGCCGAACAGAAGCGCTGTGACCTCTCAGACATCAGCCTTGCCGAACTGAAAAATTTCTCTGCGCTGATAGAGGATGACATTTATCATGTTTTGTCGCTGGAAGGCTCGCTCGCCAGCCGCAACCACATCGGCGGCACCGCGCCGAATCAGGTCGAGGCTGCGATTACTCGTGCGCGCACCCTGCTCGCGACTTCCTGACTACTGCGGGCAAAAAAACAGGCGACCATAAGGTCGCCCGAAAGGAGGAGAGCTTGGGAAAATCGCGTTGTAAGCAACGACAATTTCCAACACCCGGCACGGACTATATCCGCGCACTCCTGTTTTTCATATAGGCCATTTGGCCTATATGACTTGCCTTACTCGCCTGCCGAAAGCCGATCGGCCAGCAATTGTTTCAGTTCACCGCTTTGATACATTTCGGTCATGATGTCCGAACCGCCGATGAATTCGCCCTTGATGTAACACTGCGGCAGCGTCGGCCAGCTGGCATATTGCACGAGACCGGGAACCATCTCGGGATCCTCGAACACGTTCACCGCCAGGAAGTTTTGCACGCCCAGCGCATTGAGGATGCGCACGACATTGGCAGAGTAGCCGCATTGCGGAAATTTCGCCGTGCCTTTGATGTAGAGCACGACGTCGTTGCCGGTGACCTGTTCATGGATGCGTTGCTGGATATCTTTAGTCATGGCCATTACCTTAATTAATTGATCGGGAATTATCCCAGAACTCCTGCGCCAGCGTCAAGCGCCCTGGCATCGAGCGTCAAATGTGGGCAAGCGTCACGCGTTCGATTCCAGCCAAATCGCGTGCCGAGGACACATCCAGAAACCCGCTTTCCTGCAGCAAACGACGTACGCGTTCTGCCTGGTCATAGCCATGTTCTAACATCAGCCAGCCGCCTGAACGAAGGTGAGCCACGGCCCCGGCACTGATACGGCGAATATCGTCCATCCCGTCCGGCCCCGACGCCAGCGCGCTGAGCGGCTCGAAACGCACATCGCCCTGATCCAGATGAGCATCATTCGCTTCGATATATGGCGGATTGGAAACAATCAGATCAAAGCGTTCGCCTGCAAGTCGCGCAAACCAGTCGCTATGCAGCAAACGTACGTTTTTCAGACCGAGTCGTCGTGTATTCTCCGCGGCCACCTCCAGTGCAGCCGTGGAAGCATCCACCGCGACTACCGCGGCATCCGGGTGCTGGTGCGCAATAGACAGCGCGATGGCACCGCTGCCCGTCCCCATGTCCAGCACAGCGCCGCGTTGCGGAATATGCTGCAAGGCCAGTTCGACCAGCAACTCGGTGTCGGGGCGGGGGATCAGCGTATCGGGCGTGACCTTGAAATTGAGCCCGAAGAATTCGCGCATCCCCAGCAGATAGGCGATGGGCTCGCCCCGCAGCCGCCGTTCGAACAACGCGGCGTAGCGCGCATGCTCATCGTCATTGAGGATGCGTTCGGGATAGGTGATCAGGTAGGCGCGATTAACGCCCAGCACGGCTTGCAACAGGCATTGCACTTCTATGCGCGCGCTGCTGGCATCCAGATTCAGCGCGTATTGCAGCTGCTTGCCGTGCAGCCGTACTGTTTCAGCGAGGCTGAGCGTCATGCAAAATCAGAAACTGGCGTCTTCCGCCATCGCGGCGAGTTGCTCCGCCTGATGTTCGGCCATCAGCGCACCAGCCAGTTCGCTGATGTCACCATCCATGATCTGATCCATCTTGTACAGGGTAAGATTGATGCGATGGTCGGTGATACGCCCCTGCGGGTAGTTATAGGTACGGATGCGCTCGGAACGGTCGCCGCTGCCCACCAGACTCTTGCGCGTGGCGGCCGTTTCGGCATTCTGCGCCCGCACCTGAGCGTCCTTGATGCGCGCGCACAACACGCGCATCGCCTGCGCCTTGTTCTGATGCTGTGAGCGTCCATCCTGACATTCCACCACCACCCCTGTCGGCAGGTGAGTGATGCGCACCGCCGAATCAGT
>Ga0209231_1000355_pt1 | contig 27655 bp, 25 predicted proteins | sample Deesub45470m_DNA_FD_188086 | JGI IMG/M metagenome (GOLD analysis project Ga0209231, IMG submission 188086) | Deep subsurface microbial communities from North Pacific Ocean - 450_OLKR46/470m Metagenome (SPAdes) (version 2) | ecosystem: Environmental > Terrestrial > Deep subsurface > Unclassified ... | reverse complement strand
CAGCGCCGCTATTGAGGGCGGCAGGATAAAAATGCTGATGCAGTCCGGGAACAAGCGCCTCACCTGCGCTGCGCCCTGCCAGTCTATTTCCAGCAGGATGTCGCGGTCCTGAGCAATCTCCCGGCTGATCCAGCTTTGCGATGTGCCGTAATAATTTCCATAGACCTCGGCACTCTCCAGAAATTCGCCGCGTCCGGCCATCTCCGTAAAGGTTGCACGGCTGACGAAATTGTAGGCCACGCCATCCTGTTCGCCCTTGCGCGGCGCGCGCGTGGTGTAGGAAACCGATAAGGCAATGTGCGGATTGGTGCCGAGCAGGGCGTGTACCAGACTGGTCTTGCCGGCACCTGAGGGTGCGCTGATGACGAATAAACTTCCTGACATAAGAACTCCAATAGTTATTCCAGATTCTGTATTTGTTCGCGCATCTGTTCGATTAAAATTTTCATTTCCATTGCGCTGCGCGACACGTCGGCATCCACTGATTTCGAACCCAGGGTGTTGGCTTCGCGGTTCAGTTCCTGCATCAGAAAATCCAGTCGTTTGCCTACTGCGCCGCCCTGCTTGAGTATGCGGCGCATCTCGGCAAGATGGCTGTCCAGCCGCGATAATTCTTCATCTACGTCGATCTTGCTGGCAAACAGCGTAATTTCCTGGCGTATGCGTTCATCTTCCGCGCCCTGCAATGCATCGCGCAGCCGGTTGATCAGTCTGGTTTCGTAGGCGGCAATCGCGGCGGGTACATGCGGCATTACCTCGGTGCGCAGGGCTTCAATTTTTTCCAGACGCACGCTCAAGAATTCTTTCAGCTTTTCGCCTTCGCGCGCGCGCGAGGCGGAAAACTCCTGTAATGCCGTTTGCATCAGGGCGAGCAGGGTGGCGCGCAACTCGTCGGCAGAGGCGGTGGGCGTTTGCAGAACGCCGCTCCAGCGCAGCACATCGGCGACGCTCAAAGTTTGCGCCTCCGGCAGGGCGGCTTGCACCTGTTTATTCCAGCTGGCGAGTTGCAGCAACAGCTCGTGGTTCAGCGTCGTGCCACCCTGCGCGTCGCGTGCCGCATAGTTGATCCGGCATTCAACCTTGCCGCGCTGTAGCGTAGCGCTGATTGATTCGCGCAATGCGCCCTCAAATACGCGCAATTCCTCCGGCATACGCAGTTGAATATCCAGATATCGATGGTTGACCGCGCGCAGCTCCAGCGACAGCGAACCGGCGGCAAAATCCGCGCTGGCATTGGCATAACCGGTCATGCTTAGAATCATGTTGTGGCTTTCAGGGTAGGGTGAACAAATAAAAGGCTGTGCGCTGGGCGTGCATTATATTACGATTGCGGCCTATGAATTTCTCGATACATCAGGCCAGTCATATCGGCAACCGCAAATACAATCAGGATCGCGTCGCTTATGCGTACAGCAGGGACGCGTTGTTGCTGGTGCTGGCGGACGGTATGGGCGGGCATCTGCACGGTGAGGTGGCAGCCAGCATGGCCATGGACACGTTTGTCGAATCGTTTGCGCAACACGCGCAGATTGCCGACCCGTCAGCCTTCCTGACCGATACCATGCGACGCGCTCATGAGCGCATCATGGATCTGCCGCAGCATAAGGATCAAAGCTTTCCCGGTACCACCTGCGTGGCGGCCCTGATTCAGGACGGAAAAATGCACTGGGGGCATGCCGGCGATTCGCGTTTGTACCTGTTGCGCAAGGGCGCGGTGCTATCCAGAACGCTGGATCATTCCATGGTGCAGATGTGGCTGGAACTGGGCGTGATAGATGAGGACGAAGCGCGTACCCACCCCAGGCGCAACCAGATTACCAATTGCCTGGGCGGTGTCGAAGACCTGTTCGAGATTGCGCTGGGCCAAAGCGTTGCGCTGCAATCCGGCGACGTGGTGCTGCTTTGCAGCGACGGCCTGTGTGGCCCGTTTGCTGACAAGGAGCTGGTATCCGCCTTTGCCGGCAGTCCTGTCGATACCGCGCTGGATAAGCTGATCGTGGTTGCCATGAAGCGCGAAAATGGCAAATCGGATAATGTAACCGGGTTGGCCATGCGCTGGGGAAACGGCGAATCCTCGCACGATACTGACGTTATAATCAGCCATATACTCGACATCCCGTAGCGCAACCGTCTCACCCCTTACCCCTTACCCCTTACCACTTACCACTTACCACTTACCACTTACCACTTACCATTCCCCATGCGACCCAGTTCAAGACAAGCAAATCAATTGCGTGAAATACGCATTACCCGTAACTACACCAAACACGCCGAGGGTTCCGTGCTGATCGAATGCGGAGACACCAAAGTCATCTGCACCGCCAGCGTGGAAGAGCGCGTTCCGCCCCACAAGAAAGGTTCCGGAGAAGGCTGGGTCACCGCAGAATACGGCATGCTGCCGCGTTCGACCGGCAGCCGCATGCAGCGCGAAGCGGCCAAGGGCAAGCAGTCCGGCCGCACTCAGGAAATTCAGCGCCTGATCGGCCGCAGCCTGCGCGCGGTAGTGGATTTAAAGAAGCTCGGTGAGCGCACCATCCAGATCGACTGCGATGTGATCCAGGCAGACGGCGGAACCCGTACCGCCAGCATCACCGGCGCCTATGTTGCGCTGCAGGATGCAGTCACTAAGCTGATAGCCAAAGGCCTGCTGACGGAGACCCCGGTCACCGACGCCATCGCCGCCATCTCGGTCGGCATTTTCGAAGGCACGCCGGTGCTGGATCTGGATTACCTGGAAGACTCCGCCTGCGACACCGACATGAATGTGGTGATGCTGGGCAGCGGTCATTTCGTCGAGGTGCAGGGCACGGCAGAGGGCCACGCCTTTTCCCGCGCTGAAATGGACGAATTGCTGGAGCTGGCCAGTTCAGGGATCGCCGAGTTGATTCAGATGCAGCAGGCAGCACTACAAAATTAATAATGCCGTCATTCCCGCGAAGGCGGGAATCCAGTCAAATTAAAGCATTTCCCCGAGAAACGGGGACAAAATCCAAAGCATTTTTAAATAACAACGCTGGATTCCCGCTTTCGCGGGAATGACGAGTAAGGTATGTACACACCATGCAAAAGTTAGTTATCGCTTCAAACAATCCCGGCAAACTGCGCGAGTTTGAGCACATGATTTCGCCTCTGGGCATCGAAGTCGTGACTCAGTCGCAGCTGGGTATCCCGGAGGCGGAAGAGCCGCACTGCACCTTCATCGAGAATGCGCTGGCCAAGGCGCGCCACGCCAGCAGGCTGAGTGGCATGCCGGCGCTGGCGGATGATTCCGGCATCTGCGTCGAGGCACTGAACGGTGCCCCCGGTGTGTATTCCGCGCGCTATGCGGGTGACAGCCCCAAATCGGATCAGGCCAACAACGACAAGCTGATGCGCGATATGCGAGGCGTTGCGGATCGCCGTGCGCATTATTACTGCGTGCTGGTGCTGGTGCGTCACGCGGATGATCCGCAGCCCGTCATCGCCGAGGGCGAATGGCACGGCGAAATCGCTCATGAAGAGCGCGGCGACGGCGGATTTGGTTACGATCCGATGTTCTGGCTGCCCGAACTGAACAGAATGAGTTCCGAGCTGAGCCATGACGAAAAACACGCGATCAGCCACAGGGGAAAAGCGATGAAAGTGTTGCTGGAGAAGCTGAAAGCCGCATGATTCCGTTGCAAGCTGTTTCATTGAAATCGCAGTCTGTCGGTTTTACGACGGCGCTGCCGCCGCTCTCGCTGTACATCCATATCCCCTGGTGCGTGAAAAAATGTCCTTATTGCGACTTCAATTCGCATGAAGCCAAGGGTGCTCCCTCGCAAGGGGAGGGCAGAATCGCAGCCGACCTCGAAAACCAGTATATCGCCGCGCTGATCCGCGATCTGGAAATGGCCTTGCCGCAGATTTGGGGGCGCAAGGTATACACGGTGTTTTTCGGCGGCGGAACGCCCAGTCTGTTGTCCGGTGCGGGTGTAGCAGCGATATTGCGCCAGGTGCGCATGCTGCTGCCGCTGTCGGGCGACGCGGAAATCACGCTGGAGGCCAATCCCGGCACGGTGGAGGCAGACAAGTTCGCCGCCTTCAGGGATGCGGGCGTGAACCGCCTCTCGATGGGGATACAGAGCTTCAACGATGAGCACCTGAACGCGCTGGGGCGCGTTCATAGCGCAGATCAGGCGAAAGCCGCCATCGCCATCGCACAGCGACATTTCGACAATATCAACCTCGATCTGATGTATGCGCTGCCCGATCAGACGCTGGATCAGGCCTTGCAGGATGTAAAGACCGCGCTTTCATTCGGGCCGCAGCATCTGTCTGCCTATCATTTGACGCTGGAGCCCAACACGCTGTTCCATCGCAATCCGCCGTCCTTGCCGGACGATGACGCCAGCGCCGACATGCAGCAAAGCATAGAACGCCTGCTGGCAGAGCACGGCTATCAGCACTACGAAACCTCCGCCTTCGCACAAGCCAACCGCCGCTCGAAACACAATCTCAATTACTGGAAATTCGGCGACTATCTGGGGATTGGTGCGGGCGCGCACAGCAAGATCAGCTTTCACGACAAGATACTCCGTCAGGCGCGTCACAAGCAGCCGCAGGCCTATATGCAGCAGGTGGGACTCGGGGCACCGGTTCAGACTGAGAGCGCCGTGAGCCGGGATGAATTGCCGTTCGAATTCATGATGAACGCGCTGCGCCTTAACGAAGGGTTTGAGCCAGCACTGTTTTGCGAGCGCACCAGTTTGTCGCTGGTTGCCATTCAACGCGAACTGCTGGTCGCAGAAAAGCGCGGCCTGCTGCAGCGCGATATTTCCAGCATCAAACCGACCTTGCAGGGCCAGCGTTTTTTGAATGATCTGCTGGAGATATTCCTGAAGGATAAAAGTTAGGGTAGTTCGTCATTTCCGCGAAGGCGGGGAACCAGTCCGGCAGGCAGGGATAAGGCAGGCGGCATTCATAACGGGTCAAGCCGGGGTTCGTTCCTCACCGCCAGCCTTGTTGCTTCTACCTGAATATCAGACATCAAGACAGCCAAGCAATACTGGATCGAATTTCAGATAGGAGTTGTGTTGCTGGAATGGGTATCGTTATTAGAGGCGTATTTGAAAACGCAGATTTTTTGACATGGCATGAAAATTGGTGAGGGCAAAGTGAATAATTCCATCGGAAAAACAGTTGAAGTCGCCGCTGCGGTATTGCAACGTCCCGACGGTTCATTTCTATTGGCGCAACGCCCCAAAGACAAGATATGGGCGGGCTACTGGGAGTTTCCGGGGGGCAAGGTGGAGGCTGGTGAATCGGCGCGCGATGCGCTGGTGCGCGAGTTGCGCGAGGAGCTGGGCGTAGCGGTCGTGACTGCGTATCCGTGGATTACGCGTGTCTTCACCTATCCCCATGCGACCGTGCGCCTGAGTTTTTTCCGGGTCACCGAATGGTCGGGTGAGATGCATCCGCATGAGGGGCAGCAATTCTCCTGGCAGCACGCGACTAGAGTCGCCGTTGATCCAGTGCTGCCCGCCAATGCGCCGGTGCTGCGCGCGCTCGAATTGCCGGCGCTGTATGCCATCAGCAATGCCGCGGAACTGGGCGTGGAGGAATTCATGCGGCGGCTGGACGTTGCGCTGAACAATGGTTTAAGACTGGTTCAATTGCGCGAGAAAAATTTATCGCGCGATGCCTTGCGTGAACTGGCGCGGCAGGTGGTTAGCATGGCGCATCAGCATGGCGCCAAGGTGCTGCTCAACGGTGATGTGGCGCTGGCTCAGGAGGTGGGCGCGGACGGCGTGCAGCTGACGGCCGCGCAGCTGGCCGGATTGACTGAGCGCCCTGCGGTGGACTGGTGTTCGGCGTCGTGCCATTCAGCGGAAGAATTGAGGCTTGCACAGAGGCTGGGCTGTGATTTTGCGGTGCTGAGCCCGGTGTTGCCTACGCAAAGTCATCCCGGCGCGGCACATCTGGGCTGGGAACGTTTCGCGGCCATCGCGGCGGGCTCATCCATTCCGGTGTATGCGCTGGGCGGTTTAAGCCATTCTGATATGCATGCCGCCTGGCAGCACGGGGCGCATGGCCTCGCGTTGTTGCGTCAGGCCTGGTGAGGCGGGGCGGTAAATTCCTGCTCTTCTTCGGGCAGCGCGACGCGAAATTCTTCGTCCGCCCATTTCCCCAGATCAATCATCTTGCAGCGTTCGCAGCAAAACGGGCGGAAACGGTTGTTGGTATCCCAGGGGGATTCCTTGCCGCAGTGCGGACAGGCGGCAACAGGAGGTGTTCTGGATGTGTTCATGAGGTCAGTGCACAGAAAGTCATGTCGAAAGGGACGTCCTGTTCAAACAGGGAAGATTTTGCCGCGTAATTTGCGACGATGAAGCGTATGTTGATTGCGTACTTGTTTGCGCCCAGTTCAGGTATGCAAGCCAGCTCGGGGCTTAAACTGACGCGCAGCAATTGCGCGGCCCGTCCGCCCTGCATTTGCTGAAAAGTGCCCTGATGTGCGGTAAAGCTGATTTTTCTGCCGTTCTCACGCAACAGCTTCATCAGTATGTCGATCGCCTCGCTCACGGGCAGCAGCGGGGCCAGCCATTCCTGTAGATTGTCACGACGTGAGTCGGTGGACTGATTCTGCCAGTAATGGTAGGAAGGCAGGTCAAACTGGCAGGTTCCGCCCGGCATGCAGGCGCGTTGCTTGATTCCCATCAGCCATTCGTTCTCGCGCAGATTAAGACCGACTTTGCCCGTCATGGCGAGCAACGCAGCCGCAGCCGCTTCAATCTCATTCAACACGCAGTCCAGGGCCTCTTCGGAAATGGCGGGATTGTTGTGCAGGCTGGAGAGGGCGCGTTTCTGGCGATCAAGCTCGTGAAATAATTCGGATTTCAGGTCGGGGCGGCTGGCGACTTCGTACATCTCAAAGAGCGTGATGAGCGCGACATGGTGTTCCATGTTGAGATCACGAGCCAGAAAATAATTTACGCGTTTGAACAAGTCCTCAAGGCGCAACCATGTTCGTACTTTTTCGTTGAGCGGGAATTCGTAACTGATCACGTCATTAGGGCCTGATATTCGTTTGAAATAAAATGAATGCGGGAAGATATATTGAATATCCGGTTGTCGTCAAATGGTGTTTTTAGGGATCAGGCTTAAATAGCGATCGTGCAGGGCGGCAACCTGATGTGTCAGTTCGTCGCGCGTGCCGTCATTCTGGATGATGTCATCTGCGCGCGCAATACGTATTTCCGGTGCGAGCTGTTGCGCGATAATCGCACGTATTTCTGTTTCGTCAAGCTGGCTGCGCTGTTTGACGCGTTCGACCTGGTTTTTTTCGGTGCAATCTACCAGCAATACGCGTTGAACTAATTGCATGAAACTCGGATTTTCCAGCAGCAAGGGTACCATCAGGATGACATAGGGTGCGCGGGAAAATGACTGTAGCAGGGACAGGCAGGCGGCGAGTATCTGCGGATGCAATAGGGCTTCCAGCTTGTGTCTGGCATCTGCATCGGAAAATATCAGCTGGCGCATTCCGGCGCGATCCAGCGCGCCCGTGTCCGTGAGGTAATCCGCGCCGAAGGCGGCGCGAATCTGTGGTATGGCCTGTCCGCCGGCTTGCGTTAACTGGTGGGCAATCGCATCCGTGTCGACGATGCCTGCGCCGTGCGATTCAAACAGGTGCGCGACGGTGCTTTTTCCGCAACCTATCCCGCCGGTCAAGCCGATGCAAAGTGGTGCCTGTTGAAGCGGGATGATAGTGTTGGCAGGCGTGCTCACGGTGACAGCAGTTGCAGATAACTTTGCGTCAGGGTTTGCCCCCAGAACAGCGCAATCAGGCCGCCGCCTGCCAGATACGGGCCGAAAGGGATGGGAATGTCGCGCCCCTGTTTGGCGGCGACGATCAGGGCGATGCCGACGACTGCGCCTACCAGCGAAGACAGGATGATGATCAGCGGCAGCAGTTGCCAGCCCAGCCAGGCGCCGAGCGCGGCGAGCAGCTTGAAGTCGCCGTAACCCATGCCTTCCTTGCCGGTGATCAGTTTGAACAGCCAGTATACCGACCAGAGGGCGAGGTAGCCGAGCACGGCGCCCAGCAGGGCGTCGGGCAGCGTGGCGAACCCCCCGTTCAGGTTGAACAGCAGTCCGGCCCAGACGAGCGGGAGGGTGATGTCGTCCGGCAGCAATTGTGTGTCTAAATCGATCACGGTAAGCACCAGCAGGGCCCAGATCAGCAGGATGGCGCCTGCCGCCGCCATTCCAAAGCCGAAATGCAAGGCCGCGAACCCGCACAGCAGGCCGCTGATGGCCTCGATGATGGGGTAGCGCGGCGAAATATCAGCACGGCAGGCGCGGCATTTTCCTCTCAGCAGCAGGTAACTTGCGACCGGGATATTTTCCCATGCGCTGATGGCGTGATGGCAATGCGGACAGGCTGAACGCGGAGTGATCAGATTGTAAGGCTCGACGGGCACGGGTTGTTTGCCGTGCAGTTCGGCGCATTGCTGCTGCCAGCCCAGTTCCATCATCTTCGGCAAGCGATGTATCACTACATTCAGAAAACTGCCGACCAGCAGTCCGAGCACAGCGCAAACACCGACAAACAGCGGCGGGGAGGATTGGAGGAGATCGAGTAAATTCATATTTAGGATCGAGGATCGAGGATCGAGGATTGAGGACTGAGGATCGAGGACTGAGGATCGAGGACTGAGGATCGAGGACTGAGGAGTAAAATCAGTGCCCCGTTTTTGACTTTCACTCGCACCTCAGTCCTCCGCCCTCCGTCCTGCTTTTAAACCACCTGCCCCATCTTGAAGATAGGCAGATACATGGCGACGACCATGCCGCCGATCAGGGTGCCGAGCACTACCATGATGATAGGTTCCATCAGGCTGGACAGGGCTTCGACGGCATCATCCACTTCGGCTTCGAAAAAGTCGGCAACCTTGCTCAGCATGGCATCCAGCGAGCCGGCTTCTTCGCCTATGGAGACCATTTGTATCACCATGCTGGGAAAAACCTCGGTGTTTTGCATGGAGACGGTCAGGCTGTTGCCGGTGCTGACTTCGCGCTGAATGTTCCTGGTGGCTTCAAAATACACCGCATTGCCTGCCGCACCCGCCACCGAATTCAGCGCCTCGACCAGCGGTACGCCGGCCGCGAACATGGTGGCCAGCGTGCGCGTCCAGCGTGCGATGGTGGCTTTGCGTACCAGTTCGCCGAATACCGGCACTTTGAGCAATACACGGTCCATGAACGCCTGCATGGGTTTGCTGCGCTTCCAGAAATAGAAGAAAGTGTAAAATCCGCCGCCTATGCCGCCAAAGATCGCCCACCAATAGGTCACGAAGAAATCGGAAATGGCCATGATGAATAACGTCGGTGCGGGCAAGTCTGCGCCAAATCCGGAAAACAGTTCCTTGAACGCGGGGATGACGAAAATCATGATCACGGCGGTGATGATAAAAGCCACCACGAGAATCGAAATCGGGTAGAACAGGGCTGCCTTGATCTTGCTCTTGATGGCCAGGATTTTTTCCTTGTAGGAGGCCAGACGATCCAGTAAGGCGTCCAGAATACCGGCTGCTTCGCCCGCGCCGATCAGATTGCAGTACAGATCATCGAAATACAGGGGATGTTTTTTAAAGGCCTGTTGCAGGCTGCTGCCGGTTTCAATGTCGGTTTTGATCGTAAACAGCAATTTCGACACGGAAGGATTGCTGTGGCCTTTGCCTACGATGTCGAATGCCTGCAGCAGCGGTACGCCCGCGCGCAACATGGTGGCCAGTTGCCGGGTAAACAGTGCGATATCTTTTTCGGTAATTGCCTTGGCGGTGCTGCGCACGCGTTTGATCTTGCTGACGTTGATGCCCTGTCGGCGCAGATGGGCGGACAGGTTGGCTTCGCCAACCGAACGCGTTTCCCCTCTGATTAACTTGCCGGATTTATCTTTGCCTTCCCAGGAAAAGGTAAATTCTTTTGCTTTCGTTGCTGCGACAGCCATAACGTGTCCTTTGTATTGCTAACTGACATGGGTGGGCATGATGCCGAGCTTTGGGGGTATTGTAAAGCCAGACAAGAAACAAGGTGGCAAGGTACAAGGGGTAAGAAAAATTTGCAGTCCTGTTTTTTCTTGAGCCTTGAGCCTTGAGCCTGAATTACGGCTTTTTTATTTGCTGCGGAAACAGGCGCACGACTTTGACGATGCGATCCTGGGTCTGAATGATTTCGATGGGGTAGCCGGCAATTTTCAGGCTGGTGCCGGTTTCAGGAATGTCTTCCAGATGTTCGAGTATCAGTCCGTTGAGCGTCTTGGCGCCGTCCAGCGGCAGATGCAAGCCCAGTTTGCGGTTCAGTTCGCGCAAGCTGTTGCCACCTTCCAGCAGTATGCTGCCATCCTCCTGGCGCATAAATTTTCCGGTTTGCGCGGGAGACTGGGTGGTGAATTCACCGACGATTTCTTCAAGGATGTTTTCCAGCGTGACCAGCCCCAGTAACTCGCCGTACTCGTCCACTACCAGTCCCATGCGCGCGTGACGCTGCTGAAACTGTTGAAGTTGCTGAAGCAGCGGTGTGCCTGAAGGAATGAAGTACGGTTCGATGAGCACCTCACGTAGCTGATCCACATCCAGCACTGTTTCCTGCATCAGTGCGGGTACGCGTTTGATATGCAGGATGCCGATAATGTTGCTGGGTGTATCGGCATAAACAGGCAACAGGGTATGGTGGCAGGTGATGATTTGCTGGTACAACGCATCGTGTCTGGCATTGATGTCGAGCGCCTCGATCTGGTTGCGTGTGACCATCACGTCATTGACTGTGATGCGTTCCAGATCCACCAGATTCAGCAGCATTTTCTGATGTTTGCGCGGCAGGAAATGCTCGGCATCCAGCACCAGTCCGCGCAGCTCCTCCAGCGTCATTTTCTGTTTGCTCTGGTCGGTTTCAATTTTGATGCGCATCATCCACAGCAGAGCCTTGACCATACCCCCGGCGATTGCGACGACGGGTTGAAACAGGGTAATCAAAGGGGTGAGTACGTAGCCTGCAGACAAGGCAACGCGTTCCGGATAGCTGGCCGCGATGATCTTGGGCATGATTTCGCTGAAAACCACCAGTGCAAAAGTGAGTATAAGCGTACCCAGCAGTATCGCCAGATCGTTCTGGCCAAACAGGCGCAGGATGATGATGTTGGTCACGGCCGCTGCCGCGACATTGAGCAGGGTGTTGCCCAGCAGAATCGACCCCAGCAGCTTGTCTACCCTGCTCAACAGGCCGTTGACCAGTTTGGCGCTGCGGTTGCCCTTGCGCACCAGGCTGTTCAGGCGATGGCGGCTGATCGCCATCATGCTGGTTTCAGAAGCGGAGAAAAAAGCGCTGCAAACCAGCAACAACAGCAAGATGCTGAATAGTGTGGTTAAGGAGATGTCTTCCAAGTTGATCCTGCGATTAGGTTGATGGCGCGGACAGTGTGCGAGAGGTCAACATGGGTGTCAAGCTGTCCGCCGTGCAGCCCAGAACATCATGAACACGCCGACTATCACCATCGGCAGGCTGAGCCATTGTCCCATGCTGATGCCGAGACTCATCAGCCCGAAGATGCCGTCGTCGGGGTTGCGGGTGAATTCGGCGAGAAAACGGAAACTGCCATAGCCGATCAGGAACAGGCCGGAGATTGCGCCTGCAGGGCGCGGTTTCTTCGCGTACAGCCAGAGCAGTACGAACAGCAGTACGCCTTCCAGCGCAAATTCATACAGCTGCGAAGGGTGGCGCGGCAAGGTGTCTACGTGGGGGAAAACCATGCCCCAGGCCGCATCGGTGGGACGCCCCCACAATTCGCCGTTGATGAAATTGCCCAGCCGCCCGAACGCAAGTCCCGGCGGCACCAGGGGTGCGATGAAATCCATCAGTTCCAGCCAGCGCAATTTATGCTGATAGGCGAACAGCGCCATGGCTACCAGCACCCCTATGAATCCGCCGTGGAATGACATGCCGCCTTCCCATACGGCGAGGATCTTGAGCGGGTTCGAAAAATAGTAAGCGGGGTTGTAGAACAGCACTTCACCGAGACGGCCGCCCAGAATGACGCCGAGCACGCCATGGAACAACAGGTCATCGAGCTGCTTGTTGTCGATGCTGAATGAGCCTGGCTGCTTCGCTGTTCTCGCCAGCGCGACGATGCGCTTGCGTCCCAGCCAGATAAAACACATGAAGCCTGCGAGATACATCAGGCCGTACCAGTGTATGGCGAGCGGGCCCAGTTGCAGTGCGATGGGGTTGATGTGCGGGTAAACTAACATGATGGAATCGGGTAGAATCAGTCGCTTGATTATAGCTTACCCAAGAGAGACATCATGCCAGTTTACCGTTCCCGTACTTCCACCCATGGCCGCAACATGGCCGGAGCGCGTTCCTTGTGGCGCGCGACCGGCATGACCGAAGGCGACTTTGGCAAGCCCATCATCGCCATCGCCAATTCCTTCACCCAGTTTGTACCCGGCCATGTGCACCTCAAGGATATGGGGCAGCTGGTTGCGCGCGAGATCGAAAAGGCGGGTGGCGTCGCCAAGGAATTCAATACCATAGCCGTGGATGACGGCATCGCGATGGGTCATAGCGGCATGCTGTATTCGCTGCCCAGCCGCGATCTGATCGCCGACAGCGTCGAGTATATGGTCAATGCCCATTGCGCCGATGCGCTGGTATGCATCTCCAATTGCGACAAGATCACGCCGGGCATGCTGATGGCGGCGATGCGGCTGAATATCCCTGTGGTGTTCGTCTCGGGCGGGCCGATGGAGGCGGGCAAGGTGACCTGGGGCGGCACGACTCGCGGTCTGGACCTGGTGGATGCGATGGTTTCGGCTGCGGACAGCAGTTGCAGCGACGAAGAGGTGGAGGCCATCGAGCGTTCTGCCTGCCCGACCTGTGGTTCCTGCTCCGGCATGTTCACGGCCAATTCGATGAACTGCCTGACCGAAGCGCTGGGGCTGTCCCTGCCGGGAAATGGTTCGCTGCTCGCGACCCATGCCGAGCGCAAGCAGTTATTTCTGCGTGCGGGTCGCGTGATCGTCGATCTGTGCCGTCGCTATTACGAGCAGGATGATGAATCAGTATTGCCGCGTAATATCGCCAACTTCAATGCCTTTGAGAATGCGATGACGCTGGATATCGCCATGGGCGGCTCGACCAACACCGTGCTGCATCTGCTGGCCATCGCGCGCGAGGCAGAGGTGGACTTCACCATGAAAGACATGGACAGGCTGTCGCGCCATGTGCCGACCCTGTGCAAGGTTGCGCCCTCATCCGAATACCACATGGAAGACGTGCACAGAGCCGGCGGCATTCCGGCGATTCTGGGCGAGCTGGACAGAGCCGGACTGCTGCACGGGGAGGTGGGCTCGGTGCACAGCAAGACGCTGCGCGACGGACTGGCGCAATGGGACATCGTGCAGAGCACGGACGGTACGGCGGACAAGTTTTTCCGTGCCGCACCCGGCGGTATCGTGACGACCATCGCGTTCTCGCAGTCCATGCTGTATCCGGATACGGATTCCGATCGCGCTGCAGGGTGCATAAGAGACAAGGCGCATGCGTATTCTCAGGATGGCGGCCTGGCGGTGCTGCACGGCAATGTGGCGGTTGACGGGTGCATCGTCAAGACCGCAGGGGTGGATGAGAGCATCCTTAAATTCACGGGGCGCGCGCGCGTGTTCGAGAGCCAGGACGATGCGGTGGCTGCGATACTGGCAGATACCATCGTGGCAGGCGACGTGGTGGTGATACGCTACGAAGGGCCCAAGGGCGGACCGGGCATGCAGGAGATGCTGTATCCGACCGCTTACCTGAAATCCAAAGGGCTGGGCAAGGCATGCGCGCTGCTCACCGACGGGCGTTTCTCGGGCGGTACTTCTGGCCTTTCCATCGGCCATGTTTCTCCGGAAGCGGCGGCGGGCGGTGCGATCGGCCTGGTGGAAGAGGGCGACACGATAGTCATCGACATCCCGGAGCGCAGCATTGCGCTGGATATTCCGGAAGAAGAAATGAGTCAGCGTCGCGCCGCGATGGAAGCGCGGGGCAAACAGGCATGGAAACCGCTCAGTCGCGAGCGGCATGTTTCGGTCGCCTTGCGCGCTTACGCCGCGATGACGACATCTGCCGACAAGGGTGCGGTTAGAGATGTGTCGCAGATCGAACGATAAAAACTTTTTTGGATAGGGGGGAGAAAAGCATGACTACAGCATTGAATGAGCAATTTGGTATCAAAGGTCAGTTGAGCTTTCGTGAAGACACGAGTGGGCTGATCGTCGCGGAAATCGACAACGCGCTGGGACGCGCATCGCTTTGCCTGCAGGGCGCGCATCTGATGAACTGGCAGCCCAAGAGCCAAAAGGTGCCGGTGGTGTGGCTGTCGCGCGATACCAAACCCGCGGTCGGTAAGTCGATACGTGGCGGGGCTCCCGTGTGCTGGCCGTGGTTCGGCGCGCACGCGACGGAATCCGGCTTCCCCGGACATGGTTACGCGCGTACCGTGCCCTGGCAGGTGATCGAGTCGGGCGCCGAACCGAATGGCGCGACGCGCCTGACCCTGCGTCTGGTGACATCGGACAAGACTCGCGCGCAGTGGGCTCACGCCTGTAACATCGACCTGACGGTGATCGTCGGCGAAACGCTGCGCATGGAAATGACTACCGAGAATACCGGTGCATCTGATTTTGTGATCGGCGAAGCCTTGCATACTTATTTCCAGATCGGCGACATCGGCGCGATCCGCGTGACCGGCCTGGAAGGGTGCGAGTACTGGGACAAGGTAGGCGGCTCCAATCTGCGTAAACAGGAGGGCGCGATCAGTTTCTCCGGTGAGACCGACCGCGTGTATATCAACTCGGGCTCAACTTGCGTGATTCACGACGACAAACTCAAGCGTCGCATTCATATCGTCAAGTCAGGCAGTCTGTCCACTGTGGTCTGGACGCCCTGGGTCGAGAAAGCCAACAAGATGGGCGACATGGGACAGCCGGATGGCTGGCGCGAGATGGTGTGTGTGGAATCGGCAAATGCGATTGATAATCTGGTGACGGTGGCGGCGGGAACGCGGCATACACTGATTGTTGAATACCGTGCCGAATCGGTGTAGCCTGCCGCTTCGTATTTAAACAAGGGAGAGCGTCATGCACATCCGGAAAATATTGTGGGTATCACTGTTGACGGTACTTTACGGCTGTCAGCCTGAAACACCGGTGCAACAGGAAACGGTGATGCAGCCAGCCAGCGCAGTTGTACAGGAAGCGACCGTCACGGAACCGGTTGTCGCAACACCTTCTGTGGATGCGCCGGCAGCGCCTGCCGTAAAGGCCGAGCCAGCCGCCAAAAAAGCGCTGGCAGCCGCACCGGCTGCCGATAAGGTGGTCTCTCCACCTGTCGCTCAAGCGGCTGTTGCACAGGTCAAGGAAATGGCGGCGGTTGCAGCACCCGCTGTTGACGCCAAGCCTGTGGTGTCCGAGGCCGATGCGCTGGCATTGGCGAAGAAGAACAATTGCCTGGCTTGCCATGCAATAGACAAAAAGATGGTCGGACCCTCCTGGAAGGCTGTGGCGGTCAAATATCGCGGTGATGCGGGCGCAGAAGCGCATCTGGTGAATAAGATAGCCAAGGGTGGCAGTGGCGTGTGGGGTAGCATGGCGATGCCGGGCAATTCGAAAATCAGTGAGGCGGACCGGATTGCGCTGGCAAGGTTTGTGCTGAATCTGCAATGAGTTGTCAACCGCAGGCCGCGCGCTGGCGTTAATTGCTCACGGTCAGAGAAGTAGGTAGGCAAACTGAGCGGAGTTGTTTAGAATCACCGGCGGAGGCCGAGCCTTCACGATTTTTAGCTTTTTGATCATAAAACGGAGAAAATATATGAAATCTATCGTCGTAAGCATGACCGTAGCAGCAGGTTTGATGATTGCAGGTTCCGCAATGGCGGTTGACATGCCTGACGTGGCCAAGAAAAACAACTGCACAGCTTGTCACGCAATTGACAAAAAAGTAGTTGGCCCATCTTTCATGGATATTGCCAAAAAATACAAGGGCGATGCTACGGCTGAAGCCAAGCTGATTACCAAAGTATCCAAGGGCGGCGCCGGTGCATGGGGTTCCATGCCTATGCCTGCTAACGATGCAGCTGGCAAGAAGCAGGATCAAATGAAAGAAGTCGTTCAATTCGTTCTGGGCCTGGCGAAGTAAGTTTTAGACCTGAGCAGTACGCAAAAAAGCCGGCGCAAGCCGGCTTTTTTGTTGCCTGCAAAATTGACAAGCAGCGCGCCTGCTACGCATAATTGCGAGCTTGCAGCTTATCTTCCGGGAATTAATATGTTATTTCGTTCTGCACCCTTCCTGTCACTCGCAGTCCTCGCATTGGCGCTGTCCGCATGCGGCAAATCCTCTTCGGATGAAGCGGGCGTTTCTGGTGATCGGGTGGTGCGCATCGGTGCGGTTGCGCCGCTCACCGGTCCGCAGGCACATCTGGGAAAAGACAATGAAAACGGCACGCGCATGGCGATAGATGACGCCAACGCCAAAGGTATTGTGATCGGCGGGCGCAAGATACGCTTCGAGCTGATCAGCGAGGACGATCAGGCTGATCCCAAGAACGCGACCATCGTCGCGCAGAAGCTGGTGGACAATGAAGTGGCCGGCGTAATCGGTCACCTCAACTCCGGCACCACCATTCCGGCTGCAAAAATATACAGCGATAACGGCATTGCACAGATTTCACCTTCGGCCACGGCGGTCAGCTATACCCGGCAGGGTTTCAAGACGGCATTCCGCGTGATGGCAAACGATGCGCAGCAGGGGCGGGCACTGGGCGACTATGCGGTGAAAAATCTGGGTGCAAAAAGGATCGCTGTCATCGACGATCGCACCGCCTATGGGCAGGGACTGGCGGATGAATTCATCAAGGCGGCAGAGGCCGCAGGTGGAGAAATCGTGGCGCACGAATACACCAGCGACAAATCAGTGGATTTCACAGCGGTGCTGACTGCGGTAAAAGGCAAGCAGCCTGAGTTGCTGTTTTACGGCGGCATGGATGCGCAAGGCGGACCTATGGCCAGGCAGATCAAGGCGCTCGCCCTGAATGTCAAATTCATGATGGGCGATGGGGGGTATACCCCGGAATTCGTCAAGCTGGCTGGCGATGCGGCGCTGGGGGCTTATGCCTCGCTGCCGGGTGTTCCGCTGGATAAAATGCCAGGCGGCAAGGCCTTTGCGGAGCGCTTCGTTGCCCGGTATCAGCCTATCCAGCTGTATGCGCCTTATTGCTATGACGCGGTGAACGTGATGATCGCGGCGATGCAAAAAGCCGATTCAGTAGAGCCTGCCAAGTATTTGCCTGCGCTCGCCAATATTTCCCATGAAGGCATTACCGCCCGCATCCAGTTCGACGGCAATGGCGACCTCAAGGGCGGTGCGGTAACGCTGTATCAGGTGCAGGCGGGCAAGTGGCAGGCGCTGGAAACGGTCGGCGCAGCACAATAAACAGAAAAATATATTAAGGAGATGCTGATTAAATCGTCTTTGCGAGGAGCGCAGCGACGCGGCAATCCAGAATCACTTTTAAATCAAGGCGCTGGATTGCCACGCTTCGCTCGCAATGACGGCGCAATGAATAAATCCGCGCCTCCGCGTGATTAGTTTTTTAAGCATTAAGTGAATGGATTGAACCGCATCTGACACATGGAAATATTCCTCCAGCAAATCATCAACGGCCTGGTGCAAGGCAGTGTGTATGCACTGGTCGCACTGGGTTATACCATGGTGTACGGCATACTGGGCCTGATCAACTTTGCGCATGGCGAGGTGGTGATGGTAGGTGCGATGCTGGCACTCTCCGCACTGACGGCCATGCTCGGCTGGGGCGTGCCGCCGTTGCTGGCTTTGCCGTTCAGTCTGGTGCTGGCGATGGCGGGTTGCATGCTGCTGGGGTACGGGATAGAGCGTGTCGCCTATCGCCCGTTGCGCCATGCGCCGCGTCTGGCGCCGCTGATTACGGCGATAGGCGTATCCATCGTGCTGCAAAATCTGGCCATGATGATCTGGGGCCGCGAGTATCACGCCTTTCCGCAATTGATAAACAATCAGCCCCATCACATCGCGGGTGCCATCATCAACGATATTCAGATCATTATCGTCATCATGGCCGTGATGATCATGACCGGCCTGATGGCGGTGGTGCATCGCACCCGTCTGGGACGCGCGATGCGTGCCGTGGCCGAAAATCAGCATGCCGCGCAACTGATGGGCGTAGATGTCAATCGCGTGATTTCCATCACCTTCATGCTGGGTTCGGCGCTGGCCGCCGTGGCCGGGCTGATGGTCAGCGCCAACTACGGTCTCGCGCATTACTACATGGGCTTCATGCTCGGACTCAAAGCCTTCACCGCAGCGGTGCTGGGCGGGATAGGAAATTTGCGCGGGGCGATGCTGGGCGGATTGCTGCTGGGCCTGATCGAAAGCCTGGGCGCAGGCTACATCGGCGACCTGACCGGTGGATTTATGGGCAGCCAGTATCAGGACGTGTTTGCCTTCATGGTGCTGATCGCGGTGCTGGTATTGCGTCCTTCGGGATTGCTCGGTGAGCGTCTGGCCGAACGCGCATGAAAAAACCTCACATAAGCTGCTGCGCGCCCGAATCAATGTGTCGCATGCTCGCTCATTCCTCGCCTACCCTTACGGTATGTCTCGTCATTCGCTGTGCGGCTGCTTCGAGCCGCTCGCTACGCTTCTGCGAGGTTTTTGTACTGTGAAGAAATATAAGTTTTCGAAGCAAAACATGCTGTTCGGTTTGTTGCTAATTGCGGTGCTGCTGTTGCCGTTCGTAACTGACGCGCTGCTCGGGCGCGGCTGGGTGCGCATCATGGATTTTGCGATGCTCTACATAATGCTGGCACTGGGGCTGAACATCGTGGTCGGTTATGCGGGCCTGCTGGACCTGGGTTATATCGCGTTCTTCGCCGTGGGGGCGTACTGCTATGCGCTGGCCGGCTCGCCGCATCTGGCCATGGCGTTTCCCATGCTGTTTCCCGAGGGTCTGCACTTGTCTTTCTGGCTGGTCGTGCCCCTGGCGGCGTTGCTGGCGGGCGGTTTCGGCGTATTGCTGGGCGCGCCGACCCTGCGCCTGCGCGGCGATTATCTGGCCATCGTCACGCTGGGTTTCGGCGAAATCATCCGCATCTTCATGAACAATCTGAATGCGCCGGTCAATCTGACCAACGGCCCGCAAGGCATCAGCCGCATCGATCCGATCAGCGTGGCCGGGGTGTCGCTCAATGCCACGCAGGAGGTGTTCGGTATTACGCTGCCCTCGGTGCACCTGTATTTCTACCTGTTTCTCGGCTTTGCAGCCCTGGTGGTATTCGTCTCGCACAGGCTGGAAAAATCGCGCATCGGCCGCGCCTGGATGGCGATACGGGAAGATGAAATCGCCGCCGCTTCCATGGGCATCAACACCCGCAACCTCAAGCTGCTGGCGTTTGCGATGGGCGCGATGTTTGGCGGCGTGTCCGGCACCCTGTTCGCGGGCTTTCAGGGTTTCGTCAGCCCGGAGAGCTTCAGCCTGATGGAATCCATCATGGTGCTGTGCATGGTGGTGCTGGGCGGAATGGGCAACATCTACGGGGTGATACTGGGCGGATTGCTGCTGGCTCTGTTGCCGGAAGTGTTGCGCCACAGTGTCGTACCGCTGCAACAGGCTGTGTTCGGCAAGACTCTCATCGATCCGGAAAGTTTGCGCATGTTGCTGTTTGGCACGGCGCTGATCATGGTGATGCTGTACCGTCCGGCAGGGCTGTGGCCGTCCAGGGTGCGCCGCCGCGAACTGGCAAGCGACGAGACGGCATCATGACAGCGCCCCTGCTGGAACTCTCTAACATAGGCAAACAGTTCGGCGGACTGAACGCGTTGAGCGAGGTGTCGTTGCACATCCGGCGCGGCGAAATTTACGGTCTTATCGGCCCGAATGGCGCGGGCAAGACCACGCTGTTCAACATCATTACCGGTTTGTATCAATTGAATGCGGGTGAATTCAACTTCAACGGACGCAGCTATCAAACGGCCAAGCCGCATGTGCTGGCGCAGGCGGGTATTGCGCGCACCTTTCAGAACATCCGCCTGTTCGCCAATCTGACCGCGCTGGAAAATGTGATGACAGGCCGCCACACGCGCACGCAGGCTGGCGTATTCGGTGCGCTGCTGCGCAACCGGAGCACGCGCGACGAGGAGCGCGCCAGCACCGAACGCGCGCGTGAATTGCTGAGCTACGTCGGTATCGCGAGCGCGCATCAGATGCTGGCGAAGAATCTGTCCTATGGCGAACAGCGCCGTCTGGAAATAGCCCGCGCACTCGCCACCGACCCCCTGTTGCTGGCGCTGGATGAACCCGCTGCCGGGATGAATGCCACCGAAACGGAAAGCCTCAAAGCGCTGCTGCAGGATATCCGTTCCATCGGTGTTACGGTGGTGTTGATCGAGCACGATGTGAAGTTGATCATGGGGCTGTGTGACCGTGTGGCGGTGCTGGATTACGGCAGGAAGATCGCCGAGGGCGTGCCTGAACAGGTGCGCCGTGATCCGGCGGTCATCGCCGCCTATCTGGGAGGCGAGGATGAGTAATCTGCTCGAAGTTAGCGAGTTGAAAGTCGCCTACGGCGGCATACATGCGGTCAATGGCATCACTATGGATATTGCCCCCGGCGAACTGGTTGCGCTGATCGGCAGCAACGGCGCGGGCAAGACTACCACGCTGAAGACCCTGGCGGGCCTGCTCGTGCCCGGATCGGGGCAAATTCACTTCGACGGACAGAATTTGCATAAGGTGGCGGCGCATCAGCGCGTGTCTATGGGGATGGCACTGGTGCCGGAAGGGCGCGGGGTGTTTGCACGCCTGACCGTTGCGGAAAATCTGCTGATGGGGGCGTATAGTCGCTGCGATCAGGACGCAATCGCCGCCGATCAGGCGCGCATGTATGCCTTGTTTCCGCGTCTGCTTGAGCGCAAAGATCAACTGGCCGGAACGCTGTCCGGCGGTGAACAGCAGATGCTGGCGATGGCGCGTGCCCTGATGAGCCGCCCGCGTCTGCTGATGCTGGATGAGCCCAGCATGGGGTTGGCACCGTTGATGGTGAAGAAGATTTTTGAAACCATACGCGAGGTTGCGGCACAGGGCATGAGCATCCTGCTGGTCGAACAGAATGCCAGGCTCGCTTTGCAGGTCGCCGGGCGAGGCTACGTGATGGAGGGCGGCGCGATTACCTTGTCAGGCGTGGCGGGCGAATTGCTGGGCAGCGATGCTGTACGGCGCGCCTATCTGGGCGCATAGCGTGAAATTCGCGCGGCGATGCCTTGGCAGGCTGCTGCAAAACTATTGCGCTTGCCGATACGGCGTCAAAAAGCGGCTCAAAATGCTCATTTACTGCGTGTAAACTCCGCTTTTTCACCACTTTTTTCCTCGTCTCGGCTTCGCTCATAACGTTTTTCAGTAGCCTGTTAGCACTGTTTCAGCACCGCTTCAAACTGTTCGACGGGAACAGGCATGCTATACAGGTAGCCCTGGAAGTGGGTGCAGCCTTTATTGATCAGCAGTTGCTGCTGATCTTCCGTTTCCACCCCCTCGGCGATCACATCCAGATTCAGGCTGTGTGCCATCGCAATAATGGTGCGCACTATCGCCTTATCGCTGCTATCGCTGGCAATATCGCGCACGAACGACCGATCTATCTTGAGTTGTGTCAGCGGCAGGCGTTTGAGATATTGCAGGGAAGAATAGCCGGTTCCGAAGTCGTCCAGTGAGAACTGGATGCCGATGTCGTTCAGTGCATTCATTTTGGCTATCGTTTCTTCGATGTTTTCCAGCAACAGGCTTTCGGTCAGTTCCAGCTTGAGCCGTTCCGGGTTGATGGCGTGGTTTTTCACGACTGTCTGCACCTGAGTCACGAAATCCGTCTGTCGGAATTGTCTGGCGCTGACGTTCACTGCAAGCACCAGATCGCGGGTGAATACGTCTTTTTCCCAGGTCTTGAGTCTGGCGCAGGCAGTTTCCAGTACCCACAGCCCTATCGGCAGAATCAGCCCTGTTTCTTCTGCCAGCGGAATAAACTGCGCGGGGGAGACCATGCCGCGATCGGGGTGGAACCAGCGTATCAGGGCCTCGGCTCCCAGCGGGCGGTTCGCGCCGTCCACCTGTATCTGGTAATGCAACTGGAATTGATGATGCTCTAGCGCCTTGTGCAGCTCGCTTTCCAGGGTGGCGCGCGCATTGATGGTGTGCTGCATCATCGGGTCGAAGAAGCGCAGAGTGTTGCGCCCGGCCTTCTTGGCCTGATACATGGCGATGTCGGCCTGTTTCATCAGGTCTTCCATCGTCAGCTCCTGATTGATAAACAGGGTAGCGCCGATGCTGGGGCTGCTGTGGCATGTGTGCAAGGCAAGCTGGTAGGGCTGATTGAGCGTGCCCAGTATCTTTTCACCGACGATTTCTGTTTGCGCAGCCGCATCCAGCGCCTGTCCGTTCAGGTCTTCCAGCATCACCACGAATTCGTCTCCGCCCAGACGCGCCACGGTGTCGCCTACACGCACGCAGGAGGCCAGCCTGGATGCGACCTGTTGCAGCAGCAGATCGCCGATGTTGTGGCCCAGGGTGTCGTTGAGGTTCTTGAAGTTGTCCAGATCGATGAACAGCAGCGCACCTTGCCGGCCGTTGCGGGTGCTGGAAGCCAGCGCCTGATTGAGCCTGTCCATCAGCAGACGCCGGTTGGGCAGATGCGTGAGCGGATCGTAGTACGCCAGATTCTGGATTTCATCTGCCGCCGCCTTCCTCATGGTGATGTCTGAGAGTGCAGCCACGTAATTTGTGACGTTGTCGTTTTTATCCTTCACGGCGGTGATGGTGAGATGCTCCGGGTAGATTTCGCCGTTTTTGCGCCGGTTCCATATTTCGCCTTCCCATGAGCCCGATCTGTTAATTTCCTCCCACATGGTCGTGTAAAAATCTGCCGTTTGCAGGCCGGAGTTGAGCAGGCGCGGGTTCTTGCCTATCACTTCTTCCGGTGTGTAACCGGTGATTTGGCAGAAGGCGCTGTTTACCTGCAGGATGGTGCTGTCGGCGTCGGTGATCAGCATGCCTTCCCGGGACTCAAAGGCGGTGGCGGCGATGCGCAGGTCGTGCTCTGCCCGTTTTTGCTCGGAAATGTCTCTGAGTGACGTGACACGAACGGCCCTGCCTTTGTAATGCATCATCCTGCCGCGAATAGACGCCGGAAAGGTTGAACCATTCTTGCGCAATGCCGTGATTTCATAGGGCAGCTCGTAGCCGGACAGCATGTTTTTTATTACCAGGTCGCGATCCTCAGGTGCTACCCATTCCGTACCTGGCTTGCCGATGGCCTCTTCCGTGGTATAGCCGAACATTTCCTGCGCCCGTAAATTTTGTTCCAGGCATACCCCTTTTTCCGAGATAAAGATGGCCTCGAATGCGGCTTCACTCAAGGCGCGAAATTTCTCACGGTTCTCTTCGATCGATTCCTCGATTTGTTTGCGCGTGGTGATGTCCTCGACGATGGCAATCCCGCCGGTGATCTTGCCGCTGTCATCCTGTGAAGGTGCGCAGGTCATGGCTATCCATCCATCGGCTACGCTGTAGGTGGCGCGATAATAACCTTCGTAATAGCTCACTTCGCCCGCCAACGCGCGACGCAGGGCGGGCAGGAAGGATTGATCCTTGAGCAGGTGCATATCCAGTCCGGTGATGCGCTCTGCCGAGCTGTGCAGTATCTCGGCAAGGAGGGGGTTGCAATAGTTGATGACGAGACGGGTGTCGTAATGAAAAATCCCGACAGGCGAATGACTCAGCAATAAACGGTAGCGCTCCTCACTGGCGCGCACGGCGCTTTCACGGGCAGCGGCTTCGAGACGCAGCGCGATGTTCTCGCACAAGTTGTAGTTTATGTGACGCAGGCTCATGAGCATGAAGCCGAGATACAACAGTGCAGCCATGGACATGGCGAAAGACAGGTTGTCTCCGGCAAGGAGCAGGCGGACGACCAGCGGCACGATAAGCAATATGGAAAACAAGATGCCACTGAGCAGATCGGCTGAATAGGAAACGACGCCGCCCGCCGTCAGACCGGCCAGCATAAAGATCAGAAACATCTGATGCTGGGGATGTTGGTCTGGGAACAGCAAGAAACCGGCAGAACCCCACACCATGCCGGCCGCCACTACGCCCAGGCGGAACCTCGTCAGCCAGACACGGGTATCCGTATCGTCATTCAACGATGCGCGCTGGTAAGCCATAACGAGCGCGACTCGCGCAAGCATCACCAGGGCTATCAGTGAAAACCAGATAATGACGGTGATATGTTCGACAGCATCCCGTTGCATGACCGCCAGAATCGCCGCAAGCAGTGTGCTGATAAACAGCGACATCGGGCTTGCAGCATACATCTGCCGTGTCTGCACGGACTGTATGGCTGTCTGGTTGTTCAGGGCGGATGGCTTAATATCAGGCATGGGCTGTCTTTGAAAAATGCACCCGTTCGTATTTCGGGATGCGATTGCCGAAACGGGATTATAGGGGGAACGGCTGAATCTACGCCGATTATTCGCTCCACTTCGCGACCAGCAGACGGTCGTGTCTGCTTTCTGGCAGACGTTGTACGAAGGCGCAGTCCTGACGATGTATCGTTATGCCCCGGTCGCGCGTGATATAGCCGATAACCGCGTCGGGAGGCGCCGGATTGCAGCACAGGGCCGATCGGGTCATCAGGTTGCCCACCCCTTCTATCAGGATGCCGGTGGCTGAGCGTTGTTCCGGCGCGGGTCTGGAGGCCACGGGTTTCGTTATGTCCAGCACCTTGCTGGGCAACTCTTCCTGGATGGCAAGTGCAACGCGCCGCAGTGTGATGGCGTTGCGCCCTATGGCTGCCAGCAGGTCTTCCAGCTTGTTGAAATGCAGTCGTTGCGCGATCTTTTCCTGATTGACGGAAATCACGCCGAGACGGTGCAATTCGCGATCCAGCTGTATTCTGCCCTGTGCGACGTTTTCATCGAAGTTCTGACTCAAAAACCAGGCGCGCACCTTGGCGCGTGCGCGCGCGCTCTGCAAAAATCCCAGGGCCGGATTGATCCAGTCGCGACTGGGCGCCCCCTGTTTGGTGGTGAGAATTTCCACGCGCTGACCGTTCTGCAATGGGTAATTGAGCGGGACGATGCTGCCGTCCACCTTGGCACCGCGGGTGCGGTGTCCCAGATCGGTATGCAGGGTGTAGGCGAAATCGACCGGCGTGGCACCTCTGGGCAGGGCGATCACCTTGCCCAGGGGGGTGAACACATAAACCTGATCGTGGAGCAATTCGTTCTTGAGCAACTCCTGCAAATCACTCTTGTCGGCGATGTCTGCTTTCCACTCCAGTATCTGGCGCAGCCAGACAATTTTCTCATTGAGGCTGTCATCGGATTTGCCGCCTTCCTTGTAGCGCCAGTGTGCGGCAACGCCCAGTTCCGAGTGGTGGTGCATCTCGCGGGTGCGTATCTGTACCTCAAAAGGCAGCCCGCGCGGGCCGATCACGGCGGTATGCAGCGAGCGATAATTGTTGCTCTTGGGATGCGCGATGTAGTCGTCGAATTCGCCGGCTACGGGCTGCCACAGATCCTGCACCAGACTCAGCGCTGCATAACAGCTTTGCACATCTTCAACCAGAATCCGCACGGCGCGCACGTCGTATAACTCGTCAAAATCCAGATGCTTGCGCTTCATCTTGTTGATGATGCTGTAAATGTGTTTGGGCCGGCCGGTCACTTCGGCGGCTATGCCGGCCTGGGCCAGTGACTGCTTTAGTTGCGATGTCACGTCGGTGATGTAGCGCTCACGATCAACCCTGCGTTCGTCCAGCAATCGGGCCACTTGCTTGTAGAGTTCCGGTTCCAGATAGCGCACCGAGAGGTCTTCCATCTCCCACTTGATTTGCCACACGCCGAGACGATTGGCCAGCGGGGCGAACAGGCTCTGTGTCTCCTGTGCAATCAGTTTTTGCTGTTCTGCGCCGGCTCCCGAGAGGCAGCGCAGGGTCTGCGTGCGCTCGGCCAGCTTGATCAGCACCACGCGGATGTCCTCCACCATGGACAGCAGCATCTTGCGCAGGGTTTCGATCTGCTGGCTGTTTTCACCCTTGCTGCTCAGGCCGGGCATTTCGCTGAATTGCCGGATTTGCTCCATGCGTGAAATGCCTTCGACCAGTGACACGATGTTAGCGCCGAATTCCTTTTCCAGTCTGACGGCCCAGTCATCCAGATAGTCGGGCACGGCATGCAGGAGGGTGGCGGTAACCGTCTCAAAATCCATGTTCATGCTGACCAGAATATCTGCCGAACCCAGCGCATGCTGTATCAGCGGCGCGCCGGTCAGTTCGGTGTGTCCGGCGTACAGCGGCTCCGCCAGCTCGCAGGCGCGGCGAATTACGTAAAGTTCCGCGGGTGCAAAGGCAGCTGTCAGGGCAGCAAGCCAGGACGGAATGCCTTCAAACTTTCCGATTGTTTTTGTATGAATGGAAACCATGTTGTTGGAATCAGCCCAGCATTTTCAGCAGTAAATTGCTGGCAAGTGCCAACAATAACACGGCAAACAGTTTGCGCAATAATCCTGTATTCAGATGATGCGTGGCTTTCGCGCCCAGCGGCGCGGTGATGATGCTGGCCAGGGCGACCCAGGCCAGGGCGGGCAGATAGACGAAACCCAGACCGGGTTGCGGCAGGGTATGGACGGACAGGCCGGTGAAAACATAGCCCAGCGTGCCGCCGAGCGCGACCGGAAAACCGATGGCGGCGGAGGTGCCGATTGCATTGCGCAGCGGCACGTTGCACCAGAGCAGGAAAGGAATGATGAGCGTGCCCCCGCCTATGGATACCAAGCTGCTCAGGCTGCCGGTGAGCGTGCCGGTGACGGTCATGCCTGCCATGCCGGGCAGTTGGCGCGCGGCAGGAGGCCGTTTGTCGATCAGGATTTGCAGCGCTGCAACATACAGGAACAGCGCGAAAAACAGACCGAGGCCGCGCGTCGGAAGGGCGGCGGCGAGCACCGCGCCCAGCACCGCGCCTGACAGTATGCCGGGGGTAATGTTGCGCACGATGCGCCAGTTGACCGCGTTGTGCTGGTGGTGCTTGCGCATGCTGGCCAGTGAGGTGAACAGGATGACCGCCATCGACGTGCCGAGTGCCAGGTGCATGGCGTGTTCAGCGGGAAAGCGCTGCGCGTCGAAAAGCAGCAGCAGCACCGGCACCAGCACCGTGCCGCCGCCGACACCGAACAGCCCGGCCATAAACCCGGCGCATGCGCCGAGCAGCAGATAGGCTGCCAGCCACTCCATCAGTCGCGTGCCAGTCGCGTGGTGATGAATTGCCACTCCGCAGGGTCCAGCGGTGTGATGGACAGGCGGTTGCCCTGTTGCAGGGTACGCATCCGCGCCAGTTCAGGATGCCGTCGCAATTCAGCCAGCGGGATCAGCGCGATTTTTTTGACCAGCTGCACATCCACGTTGAACCAGCGCGGTTGCTCCTGTGTGGCCTTGGCATCGTAGTATTTACTGGCTTGATCGAATTGCTTGGCGTCGGGATAGGCGGTGCTGGCAACCCGTGCAATCCCCGCGATGCCGGG
>Ga0209231_1000354_pt1 | contig 27699 bp, 21 predicted proteins | sample Deesub45470m_DNA_FD_188086 | JGI IMG/M metagenome (GOLD analysis project Ga0209231, IMG submission 188086) | Deep subsurface microbial communities from North Pacific Ocean - 450_OLKR46/470m Metagenome (SPAdes) (version 2) | ecosystem: Environmental > Terrestrial > Deep subsurface > Unclassified ... | reverse complement strand
TCTGCCATTTTAACTTCTGAAGAAGAATTTAATGAGAACTTAAGCAATAGCTTATTGGTCTTTTTACCTAAAGACATAGTTGCTGGAGATTTTTATTGGCACAAACAAAAAGATAATTTAGTATTTTATGCTGTAGCAGATTGTACCGGACATGGTGTTCCTGCCGCAATGGTTTCTGTAATTTGTAATCATGCTTTAAATACCTGTGTAAACGATTTTGGCTTAACTAACCCTAGTGAAATTTTAGACAAAGCAAGAGAAATTGTTACAGAAGCGTTTAATAATCAGGGTGGCTCTATACAGGACGGAATGGACATTTCGCTTTGTGTTTTAGATAAAAATGATATTGAAAAAGATGGTTTTTATTCATCATTAAAATGGGCTGGAGCTAATAGTCCATTATGGTTAATAAGACCTGTTAAAGATAATGAAAGTGAATTATTTGAATACAAACCTAACAAGCAGCCAGTAGGAAAAACGTTAAACCCAACTCCATTTACAACCAATACTATTTCGTTGCAAAAAGAGGATAGTTTGTTTATTTTTTCTGATGGATTTTCTGATCAATTTGGAGGAGAAAGAGGAAAGAAATTTATGTCTAGACAATTTAAAAACTTCCTATTATCTATTAATAACTTATCAATGGAGACCCAACAAGAGTTAATTTTAGAAAAATTTAGAGATTGGAAGGGCGATAATGAACAAGTAGATGATGTTTGCATTATAGGCGTTAGAATATGATGCAAAGTTTATCCCACGCTTGACGAGGGATATTATCGGTGTGAGAATTTGACAAAGTCAAAGAACGAGCCCAGATAATACAAATCCTCAACTTGATTGAGGATCTTATTATAGATAATTGCAATATTTTATTGGTATGAGAATTTAATGAATTATAAAATTAAACCTGGAATTAATCCTCATCATCCTCATCTAAATCCTCTTCATCTGCTGTATCATCATCAATATCATCATCTTCCTCAACATCAATGTCTTCGTTAATCCCATCAAAATTATCAGCTGCTTCTGGAGTGTCATCATCATCATCTTCATCGTCATCATCAGTTTCAACTAATTTAACAGCCGATTTAAAATTATCCAATACAACTAAATAAGAATCTTCTTCATTAATTTTCCAAATAATTCCTCTTTCAATTTCTCCTTTATAGGGGAAATCTACCATTTTGATATCGTCAGCTTCAATTAACCCAGCAATTTCTTTCTGAATTTTCTTATCGAAACTTGATAATTTTTTTATTGATCTGGCCATAATCTAACACATTAAATATTGCAACAATATTATTAATATATATTGATTGAAAAATAAAAAAATAAAAAAAAATTAATTTTTATTTTTTGCTGCTAATAAAGTGTTTTTCAATAAAGAAACGATGGTCATTGGTCCTACACCACCAGGTACGGGAGAAATATAACTGCATTTTGGAGCAACTTCATCGAATTTTACATCACCTATTAACCTAAAACCTGATTTTTTTGAGTTGTCTTCAATTCTATGAATACCAACATCAATAACTGTAGCTCCTTCTTTTACCATATCGGCAGTAACGAACTCAGGTTTACCTAAGGCTACAATTAATATATCTGCTTGAAGTGTTATTTCTTTAAGGTTTTGTGTTCTGCTGTGTGTAATAGTAACGGTGCAATTTCCTGGGTAGGTATTTTGCGACATTAAAACACTCATTGGAGAACCTACAATATGGCTTCTACCTATTACTACACAATGTTTCCCTTCAGTAGGAATATTGTGGTGTTTTAGCATTTCTGTAACACCAAGAGGTGTTGCAGGTAAGAAAGTTGGCAAACCCAATAGCATTTTTCCTAAACTTGTAGGATGAAATCCATCTACATCTTTTTTTGGATTGATGGCTTCGGTAATTTTTTGTTCATTAATATGCTTGGGTAATGGCAGCTGAACAATAAAGCCATCTAAGTCATCATCGTTGTTTAGCTTATCTATTTCGCTTAGTAAATGTTCTTCGGTAACATCTTTTTCTAATGCTACTAAAGTGCTTCTAAAACCAACTACTTCGCAAGCTTTTACTTTTGCATTTACATAGGTTTTGCTAGCACCATCATTTCCAACTAAAACCGCTGCTAGGTGAGGAGTTCTTCCTGTTTCATCTTTCAGTTTAGAAACTTCTTCAGCAATTTCAAGTTTAATTTTATCTGCTACTTCTTTTCCGCTAATAATAGTTGGCATGCTTGCTTAGTTTTAGATTAATTATGTTTTATCTGTTAATCTATTATCGTTTTATCTGTTAATTTATATAGTTTTTTATTAGTCAGATAGAACTCTATAAATAAACATTTTTATTTGTGATAAATGTTTATTTATTATCGTTTCATGTTGGGTAAACTCTTCATCATCTGAGCCATTTTGTTTTTGTCTCCCATCATTTTCATCATTTTACCTGTTTGCTCAAATTGTTTGATGAGCTTGTTTACTTCCTGAATAGAAGTTCCGCTGCCTTCTGCAATACGTTTTCTTCTACTTCCGTTTAGAAGTTTAGGCTGAGCTCTTTCTTCTGGAGTCATAGATTTAATGATAGATTCTACCCCTTTAAAAGCATCATCATCAATATCAATACCTTTAGTCATTTTCCCTAAACCAGGAACCATTCCTAACAGATCTTTCATGTTCCCCATCTTTTTTATCTGACCAATTTGGTCTATAAAATCATTAAAATCAAATTGATTTTTAGCAATTTTCTTTTGAAGCTCTCTGGCTTTTTTCTCATCATACTGCTCTTGGGCTCTTTCTACCAAACTAACCACATCACCCATACCCAAAATACGGTCTGCCATTCTTGATGGATAGAAAACATCCAACGCATCCATTTTTTCTCCTGTACCAACAAATTTAATAGGCTTATCCACTACAGAACGGATAGAAAGTGCAGCACCACCTCTGGTATCACCATCTAATTTGGTTAGAACTACACCATTAAAATCTAACTTGTCATTAAATGCCTTAGCCGTATTTACAGCATCCTGACCTGTCATAGCATCTACCACAAACAAAATTTCGTTAGGAGAAACAGCCTTTTTAACTGCCTCTATTTCATTCATCATTTGTTGGTCAACAGCTAAACGTCCGGCAGTATCTATAATTACTGTGTTAAATCCTTTTTGTTTGGCTTCAGCAATAGCTTTTTTAGCAATATCAACAGGATTTTTATTCTCTCTATCCGACCAAACTTCAACACCAATTTGTTCACCAAGAACATGTAATTGGTCAATCGCAGCAGGACGGTAAACATCGCCCGCAACTAACATTGGAGTTTTTCCTTTTTTAGTTTTTAAATAGTTGGCTAACTTCCCTGAAAAAGTAGTTTTACCCGAACCTTGCAAACCGGCAATTAATATAACAGTTGGATTGCCTTTTAGGTTAATTTCTTCTTCGCCACCACCCATTAATTCTACTAAGGCATCGTGGGTAATTTTAACCATTAATTGGTTTGGAGATAATGAATTGATTACATTTTCTCCTAAGGCTCTTTCTTTAACTTCGTCAGTAAATTGCTTCGCTACTTTATAGCTAACATCAGCGTCTAATAAAGCACGTCTAATTTCTTTAACGGTTTCAGCAATATTAATCTCAGTAACCTGTCCTTGTCCTTTTAATACCTTAAAGGCTCTTTCTAACTTATCCGATAGACTATCAAACATAATTTTTAATTTGAATTAATGGTAAGCGACAAATTTAATATTTTTTATTGCTTTATGAGGAATAAGCTTTATCAAAATAAACAAACAGTTTACGAACCAAATAATCAGTTATTTTTGATGGTTTTGTTTATCAGGATAATGAAGTTATTTAAAAAAATAACTCATTTTCATTCTTATATTTAGACTTTAAATAACTTCTATGTATTTTTACATTCATTTTTAGAAAAATTAATAAAAATCTATTTTTGGAATAGAAATTGTTTTTAGCGGTGAATTAAAAATTAAAAAAATTACTCATGAAAAAACTTTACTTTTTTATTGCGTTTATAGTAATTACTCTTTCAGCAAATGCTCAACATACCACTTATGATATTGGTAGGTGGACTTTGGGAGGAAACATTGGTGGAGCTTACCAAAAAGGAGATGTTAGTAATAAATTATTTGGTTTTGGTTATGGAGCCACTCTAGAGTATAGACTTTATAATAAAAAATACAGGTTTTTCGGCTTTTCGTTGAGAGGAAGATATTTAAAATCGGAAACATTTGGTTTGGGTTACCAGCCTCACGAAAGTTTTATTTCTAATTATGCATTAAATGGCTTTGGAAATTCAGGAGTTGATTATTCCAATCAATTGTTTTTTCAAAATAATAATACCGAGTTTGAAGAACTTTCGCTAGAGGCCATGTTACGATGGAATAAACTGTATGAAAATACAGGCATTCTTTTTTATTTATTTGCAGGAGCAGGAGGAACGGATTATGTTGTTAATACCAATCAATTAGATGAGTTTGGAAATCAATACGATTATTCTTTAATAGATTATACAGGAAGTAAATCAGATGTTAGAAAACAATTAAAAGATTTATTAGATGATAGTTACGAAACAGATTTAGATAATAGAAATTATTCAAGAGTTGTATTTACACCTGCTGTTGGAGTAGGGTTAGGTTTTAGAATTGCTCCGGGAGTTGATTTTGCATTAGAGCATAAAATTTCTTTGCCACAAACCGATTATTTTGATGGTCAGGCAACAAAAAATAATGCTCCATTTTTTATTCAAGATATTTACCATTACACTTCTTTAGGATTACATTTTAGTATTATAAAACATCACCAAGGAGAAAGTACTTATACGCCTACAACTACTCCGACACCAACTCATACTACTACCCCTACAACAACACCCTATACCCAACCTGTAAAACCAGTAATTATTTTATCTCAACCAATAGCTACTACATTTATTTCGCCAAATTGTAAGGTAACTATTGTTGCTAAAATTACACCTGACATAAAAGCCCAAGATGTTACTTTTTATCATAACAACAACTTGGTTGCTACTCAAAATTATAGTTTTACAAATAATGAGTTAAAAGCTACTGTTCAGTTAGCAAATGGCACGAATAATTTTAAAATTGTAGCCAAAAAATTGGCAGAGACCACTACAAAAGAGTTTTCATTAACTTGTAATGAAGAAAGTACTATCACCATTTGTCATAAAACACCAACAGGAAGTAGAGAAACCATAAACATTAAATCATCAGATTGGGCAATGCATGAAGCCCATGGTGATACCAAAGGAGCTTGTGCTGAAAATGAGAAAATGATAACCATTTGTCATCAAATTTCTAGTCGTGAAGGAGATACAGAAACCATTCAAATTCCTGAATCACAATGGTTAATACATAAGTCTCATGGCGATAAAATGGGAGCTTGTGTTCCTATTGCAAAATCGATGATTACTATTTGTTTAAACAATCAATCGTTTGAAATTGAAGAAGCTCAATGGCCAAGTTATCAAAGTCAGGGAGCAAGAAAAGGACCTTGTTATACCGTTAAACAAATAACCATTTGCCATATTCCAGCGACAGGTGATAAACGTCAAACCATCACCATTCCTGAGTCTGAGTGGGCAACACATCAAGCTCATGGAGATGTTTTAGGAACTTGCCCTTCAGTAGAACCTACAATAACTATTTGTCATAAAGAAGCATCAGGAAATAAGGTTACCATGTCTATTCCTGAATTTAGATGGGTAGAACATTTTAACCATGGAGATAGTAAAGGTGAATGTCCAAGAGTTGAAATACCAACAATGACCATTTGCCATTATCCTGCTGGTTCTAGAACACCACAAACCATACAAATTCCTGCAACCGAGTGGGCAATGCACCAAGCACATGGAGATACTCAGGGAGCTTGTCCAGTAGTAGATAATGACATACAAATTTGCCATTATGATGCAGCTACAGGTAAAAAACAGGAAATGATTATTAAAGAATCTGAATGGGCGGCTCATCAAGCTCATGGAGATACTAAAGGATTTTGTCCTAAAGATAATTTACCAAATGAAACTCCTACTTTAGTTACTATTTGCCATAAAGATATATTAACAGGAAATACTACTACGATGCAAATTCCTGCTACGGAGTGGGCAACACATCAAGCTCATGGCGATTTTATGGGGGTTTGTCCGAAAGTTAAAAAAATTACAATTTGCCATGTTCCAACAACTGGTGATAAACGTCAGACATTAGAAATCCCTGAAACAGAATGGGCGATACACCAAGCACATGGTGATGTTTTAGGTGCTTGTCCTGCAGTAGAGTCAACATTAACCATATGCCATAAAGATGCAACGGGCAAAAAATCAACTATTACTATTCCGGAGTTTAGATGGGTAGAACATTTTAACCATGGCGATACTAAGGGAGCTTGTCCTAGAGTTGAAATACCGATGATAACCATTTGCCATAAACCTGTGGGAGGAGGAACACCACAAACCATACAAATTCCTGCAACAGAATGGGCAGCACATCAAGCTCATGGAGATACACAGGGAGCTTGTCCGGTAATAGTAGATAGTGATATACAAATTTGTCATCATAATTCAGCTACAGGTAAAAAAGAGCAAATGATTATTAAAGAATCTCAATGGGCAACACATCAAGCACATGGTGATACGAAAGGATTGTGCCCTAAAGATGAAAATAACTCAGGCACACCAGATTTAATAGCTATTTGTCATAAAGATCCATCTACAGGAGCTTATCAGACTATCCAAGTTACTGCTTCAGAAGTAAGAACACATTTAGCACACGGAGATATTACAGGACCATGTACACCTCAAAACAATGGTGGAAATACTGGAGGAACAGGTGGTTCAAACGGAGGAGAGGAGAAAATAACTATTTGCCATTACCCACCTGGAAATACAAGTAATCCGCAAACCATAGAAATTCCTGCGTCAACATGGCGTGCACACCAAGCTCATGGAGATACACAAGGAGCTTGTACACCAACAACAGGAGGTAATCCGGGAGGAACACCGGGAGGTTCCGGTGGGAATTTAGGCAACCCAAGAGGAGGAAATAACGGAGGAAATAATAAAATCACCATTTGTCATTACCCACCGGGAAATACAGGAAATCCCCAAACAATAGAAATTCCTGCATCAGCATGGCCTGCACACCAAGCCCATGGAGATACACAAGGAGCTTGTACTCCTTCAACAGGAAATGGCGGTAGCTCCGGTAATTCAGGAGGAAATAGTGGTAGCTCCGGAAACTCAGGTGGAAACAATGGTGGTTCTGGAAATTCTGGAGGAAATGAGAAAATCACCATTTGTCACTATCCACCGGGAAACACCGGAAATCCTCAAAACATAGAAATACCTGCATCTGCATGGCCTGCTCACCAAGCACATGGAGATACACAAGGACCATGTCCATCCTCTTCGGTAAAAATTAAAGAATCAACTAGCAAGCCCGGCATAAAAAAATCAGGCATTAAAAAACCTTAATAATGGAACAAGCGTTATCAGAACATTTTTGGAATGAAAGGTATGAAAAATGTGAGACAGGGTGGGATATAGGTCATATTTCCACACCACTTAAGGATTATTTTGATCAGCTTACGGATAAGGAAATGACTATTCTTATTCCGGGATGTGGAAACGCTTACGAAGCTGAATACCTTAATCAATTAGGGTTTAAGAATGTGGTAGTGTTGGATTTTTCTAAACATGCACTACAACAATTTAAGCAACGTGTTCCTACTTTTCCTGAACATAATTTAATTTGTGAAGATTTTTTTAAGCACAAAGGCACTTATGATTTAATGGTAGAACAAACCTTTTTTTGTGCTTTACATCCCAGCTTAAGAGCAAAATATGCTCAACATGCTGCTGCAATACTAAAGCCTAAAGGAAAATTAGTAGGTCTCTTGTTTGATGACGTTTTAAATACAGACCATCCACCATTTGGCGGCAATAAAGAAGAATATTTAAGCTATTTTTCTTCGTATTTTGATGTTGTTATTATGGAAACAGCAACGAACTCCATACCGCCTAGAGCAGGAAGGGAGCTTTTTATAAAAATGATAAAAAAATAAGCTAATGCTTAAAGATTTAATGGTTGTTGAGTTAGCAAGTGTTTTGGCAGGGCCGGATGTAGGGATGTTTTTTGCCGAAATGGGAGCAAGGGTGATTAAGATAGAAAACAAAACTACCAATGGAGATGTAACTCGTCAGTGGAGAATAGCCTCAGAAAAAAGTAATAAAGAAAACGTTTCCGCTTATTTTTCAGCGGTAAACTGGAATAAAGAACATCTTTTTTTAGATTTAAAACAAGCCAACGATAAAAAACAAGTTGCTGATTTGCTAAAAGATGCAGCGATTGTAATTGCTAACTTTAAACCCGGTGATGCGGAAAAATTTTCCTTAGATTATAACTCCATTAAACAAATCAACCCTACTATTATTTATGGAGAAATAAATGGTTTTGGTGAAGCTGATAATAGAGTAGCATATGATGTGGTGCTACAAGCTGAAACAGGTTTTATGGCAATGAATGGTACAGCAAGTTCAGGACCTTTAAAAATGCCTGTAGCCATGATAGATGTGTTGGCTGCTCACCAATTAAAAGAAGGAATTTTAATAGCCTTACTCAACAAAACGCAAAGTGGAAAAGGAGCTTACGTGCAAGTTTCTTTGTATGATGCAGCTCTCTCATCATTAAAAAACCAAGCAACTAACTGGTTAATGAATGGCGAGAATGCTAAATTAATAGGTTCATTACATCCTAACATTGCTCCTTATGGAGAAACTTTCCAAACGAAAGATGGCAAATGGATAGTATTGGCAATTGGCACTGATAAGCAGTTTAACCATATGTTGACTATTATTGGAGCAACAGCATTAATTAACGATGAAAGGTTCTTAAGCAATGTTAAAAGAGTAGCGAACAGAAGCGAGTTAGATGATTTACTTAAAAATTACTTCAATAACATTTCTTTACCTAATTTTCAGGAGAAATTCCATAAAGCCAACATTCCCTTTGGTGTAATTAAAGATATTAAAACTGTTTTTGAAGAGGATAAAGCCAAGGCTTTGGTTTTAGAAGAAAAAGTAGGAAGCATCAACACCAAAAGAATTAAAACGGCTATTTTTAAGATAACGGAAGGATAAGAAATTCATTCTAAAAATTAGTTTTACAGCTGATAGCGTGGAATGTAGGAGTTTTTAATCCCGAAGGGATTATACGTTTATAACAATGCCTGTTTATGCTGTTCGACCCCATCGGGGTCGTATCTTTTGTAGTTTATTTTTTATAAACATTAGACCTCTTCGAGGTCCGTTTTTTTAATCATTTTCAATTATTCATCATTACTTTTAGCTTAGGTTCTTTATTTCTCAGATCCAGACCACCTTCATAAACAGATTTTAAGTTAACCAAATAGAACGACCAACCCGTGTGACACCCAAGTCGGATATTTTGCTTTGAATTATCATCTGTTGGAATATTTTTTTGAGTTAGTTCTACGATTACATAATCGTCTAATGTAGAAAGTTGAATATCCACTAAGCACTCTCCTGCAAAAGTGAACTGAATAAAATCCTTTCCGTTTGCCTCCGTAATTTTACCACGTTCGGTTTCGTCATATAGATACCAATTCCATTCATAACTATATCCTTTTTCTATGGATGTTGCTTTACTTACGGGTTTTCCGTTAGTATCCATAAAAACAGCCTTACTTAAAAACCACTTTTCAATTGTTGATGCTGTTGTCCAAGCGTTGTAAATGTCGACTAGTGGTGCTTTAATTGCTATTTTTCTTGTAAAGGTAGTCCAGTCAAAGTTTTTCATTGTAGGTGGGTTTTTGTTTTGTAGGTTTGTATCATGTTTATAGTACTTATTATTTCACATACCACAAGCGGGACGCTTGCGGCAGCGAGGGATTGTATATCATTTAGTTACCATTAAAAGATAGTTGTTTGATTTCCGACCTTGAAACTATCGTTGACTCTTCCTTTGAGTAATTGAAAAATATTAAGTATCCTTTTGTTTCTCCAATAATTACAAAATCCTTAGTAGATTTTAATTTACTGCCATCTACTGTAACAAGTTCAAACTTTTTACCTGACTTATTTTTGTAATTATCATTAACCTCAATTATTGTATAAGAAATGGTGATAAGTGAAGAAAGAATTATAAGATTAGTAAGGAAGTATAATTTGTCATGGTGGTTTTTTTTGAGAAAAATCATTTTATATCGAATTTCAACCAAAATAATTGTGAAAAAGAACCAGAGAAAATATACCATTAAACAAATTATCAGATAGATATAATTTCCTTTTGATGACCAAAGAAAAATTCCTAATGTAGTTGCAAGGAATAAAATTGTAATACTTAGGTAAAATAGGTTACTTAATCTTGTGGTAAACTTAGGTTTTGATAAATTCTGGATTGCTTTTTTATCTGATTTAAACGATTTTGTTCGATAAAATATTAACTGTACTAACACGATTCCGGTTAGATAACTAATAAGAATTGGTGTGATTTGGATAAAAAATAGAATTGTTTCACTAAAGTCCACATAATGTAAAATTTCCACACCAAATAGATAAAAGAAAATTACATGATGCAATACACCAAAATAAATAAATGTTCCTGTTATTATCCCTGAATATTTTAGAATTTGATTCATAGTCTAATTGCTATAATTTGTACATATTACTAAAAATATACGTTTGTCCAGATTGTCTGATATATACAGTTTTGGTTACTTATATTTTTCAAATATATAAAAAATAGCTCATAAACCAATCATGTAATTTTTACTATTGTGTAAGTTGTAGAGATGTCTATACTGTAATAAAACAAAAAAAAAAGCTTACCAGATATTCCTGATAAGCCTTTTTATTATAAATATATTGTTGGAATTACTGAACTACTTCTACATCTGCAGAGATGTTAAGGGTAGTAACAATAGGGTCTGTATTGGCCGTAATGGTAACTGTTTTTGTTTGAGCTCCTTGTTGTTTCCCTGGGCTGTATTCTACTACAATTTCTCCTGTTGCTCCTGGTTTAATAGGCTCTTTAGGGAATTGAGGAACAGTACATCCGCAGCTTCCTGTAGCATTTTCAATAATTAAAGGCTCTTTACCTGTATTGGTAAACTTGAAAATTTTAGTATGCTTAGAATCTTGTTTAATCTTTCCAAAATTATGGCTGTTTTCAGCAAACTGAACAGACGTTTTAGCTCTAGTTTCTGATAAGATAGGAGCTGCTGGAGCTGGTTCGTTAGTTGGAGTAGGAGACATTGGATTAATAGGGTTCAAGTCATTAACATTACCCGAGTTGGTTGTTACTGATGGAGAAGTAGCAATGCTTTCAGAAGCATTATAATCTCTTCTTGCTGGTCTGTCGTCCATAAAGAAGGTATCTACAATTAAGGTTAAAGCAATTACGCCCAATAAGGCAACTTTCAAATTTTCTTTCATAGTTAGTTGTTTTTTATTTTTAATGTGATGACAAATTTACAAAATGAAGTTGTTTAAAGTCCAAATATAAGAATGAAAATGAATTATTTTTTTACAATACGAGGCATTTTTGAGAAGCATAGCCATAGCTATGGTTAGAAAAAATAACAAATGTAGTGTGGAAAAATAAACATTTTTTAATTTATGGTTTGGGTTTTAAATAACTTCAATTTACTTATAAACTAGTTTTTCTTTTTTAAAGGTATCGTTTTTTATTTCTTCAACGGCTTTTAATAAGGTATTGTCTATATCGCTAATAATTTGATAATAGGCTGAGTTATCCCACATGTTTCTGGCAATCATTGCTTTTAATCGGGTAAGTAAAAAGGTTTTGGAAGTGTTAATTTGTTCTTCATTTTTTTCTACTTCGTTTTTAGCAGCAAAGTCAACAAATGCAGTTAGCAGTTTATTTTCAGCATCAAAATTATTTTTAAAATCGCTTACTGTAGGGTAAGCTGCCATTAGCTTTTCTCTGTTATCCTGCGTGTACTCTAAGGCAAATTCATTTACTAAGCCTTCTCGGGTAACTTTGCTTAAGTAATCAGAAATCATACTGGTGTCTATAGAAACAAACACATCTGGCATAATTCCGCCACCACCATAAACCGTTCTTTTGCTGTTTAGGGTAGTAAATTTTAAGGAATCAGGAAATGCAATACTGTCTTCAGTAACTAACTCTCCATGTTCGTATCTTCTTGTAAGCTCTTTGTAATATTCTTCCTTGCCTTCATCGTAAGGTCGTTGAATACTTCTGCCGGAAGGCGTGTAATACCTTGCAATGGTTAACCTAACCGCTGAGCCATCTATTAAAGAAAATGGTTTTTGAACCAATCCTTTACCAAAAGATCTTCTTCCTACAATTAATCCTCTATCAAAATCTTGAATTGCTCCACTAACAATTTCGGAAGCTGATGCAGAACCTTCATCAATAAGAATGACCAATTTACCTTTTTCAAAACCACCTTTTTCTGTGGTAAAATATTCTTGTTTCGGACTTTTTAATCCTTCGGTGTAAACAATTAATTTATCTTCATCAAGAAATTCATCTGCCAACTGTATAGCTGATTTTAGGTAGCCTCCGCCATTTCCTCTTAAATCTAATATTAAATGTTTTACATTTTCTTGCTTTAGTTTTTTTAAGCCTTCACGAAATTCAATTATGGTTTTTTCAGCAAAACGATTTATCTTTATGTAGCCAATTTCATCATCAACCATATAAGAAGCATCTACACTAAAAATCGGAATTTCATCTCTGGTAATGGTAAATTTTAATAAGTCTTTTTCTCCTCTACGTTTAACAGCAACGGTTACTTTAGTACCTTTTTTACCTCTCAGTTTATCTTGCACATCACTGTTTTGAAGACCAATTCCGGCAATATTTTCTTTATCTACTTCAATAATTTTATCGCCCGCCTGAATACCTACTTTTTCAGAAGGACCACCGGGAATAGGGGACACTACTACAAGTGTATCGTGTAAAATATTAAACTGAATGCCTACACCTTCAAAATTACCGATTAAAGGCTCGTTCATTTTTTTTAGTTCTTTTTCAGGGATATAAACAGAGTGAGGATCTAATTCTTTTAACAAAGCAACAATGGCTGCTTCGGTTATTTTTTCATCATCTGTAGAATCAACATAAGCATAGTTGATAAGTTGAAGTAAATTTTCAATTTTTTGTCCACCCGGTGTAAGCAGGTTTTGAGCAAAAATAGACAGCACAAAAAACTGTGCTATTATCAGAAGTGAGATTTTTTTTATAGTCATAATTTTAGTATAAAGTAAGGCTAACAAATTTAGGTAAAAAGTTTAGTAAAGAAAGTTAATAAATTATAAAACAACTATTATGCAACTTTTTATATTTTTTTAAAACCTTGAAGGTCTTGTTTTAATAGAGATAAAAAGGAGGGGAGTGGTCTTACATTTACTATAAAACAACTTTTATGTATTGAGGAGAGGAATTCTTGAAACGGTTAACACAAATTACAGTTCAATTTCACTAATTATCACCAATTTAAAAACATCTTTGATGTTTTTTTGTGTTCATTTTTTTTCTATTTCCATCAAAAAATTGGTGTAATCCGTGGTAATTTGTGTTGAGAAATTTATTGAGGGTATGAATTATTTTTAAAATTCAACATTTAGTTGTTGTAACACCATTCTGAGGCTGATTAAGAGCTTTTGTTTTTCCTCGTTTTCTTCCACATCTATATTTTCTTCTACATCAAAAATTAAGTCATTTACTTCATCTTCACCAAAAGTAGCATCGAAATTTTCTATTACTGTTAATGCTTCTAAGCAAACGTTAAAATCTCCATTTACAGCTTCTTGAACTAAAGTACTTAAATGATTACTTGCATCTAATCCAGATTGCCAAAAAATAGAAATTAAAAAGGCTTTGATAGAAAAATACTTGTCATTTTCTATGGCATCAATAATTGCTTGAGTGGTATTTTCTGCTTTTAAATCAAACAATAATTCAGTTATAGCTTGCTGAACTTCGCTATCTTTATTTACTAAGTAAACATCTAAAAGCGGTTCAATAGCTTCCGGTTTTCCACTTTTTCGGAGTTGTTTTATTGCGGTTAATACTTTTTGGGTGTCGTTTCCTTGTAAATCTTTAAGGATATTGTTGAATTTGTTGTCGTTTCTTTTTACTGCCATAGTAAATAAATTAGAGTGATATAAAAAATGAGTTAAAAGAAATAGGGTGAATAAACTAATTTATCCACCCTATTTTTTGATAAAAGTTGGAATTAATAATAAATTAACCTTCTAACTTTTGCAATATATTTAGCTAAACGAATTACTTGTTTAGTGTAACCAAATTCGTTATCGTACCAAACATAAAGTACTATATTTTTTTTGTCGTTAGAAACGATGGTTGCATTACTGTCATAAACAGAGCAACAAATGTTTCCTATAATATCTGTAGATACTAATTCAGGATCGTTTTCGTATTTAATTTGATTTACTAAACTTCCCTGAAGAGCCGCTTTTCTAATTAGTTCGTTTATTTCATCTACAGAAGTTTCTTTTTTAACTTCTAAACTAAGAATTGCCAAAGAACCGTTTGGAGTAGGAACCCTTACTGCATTTGCGGTTAACTTTTCTTTTAAAGAGGGAATTACTTTTGTTACCGCATTTCCTGCACCGGTAGAAGTAATAACCATGTTGATGGCTGCAGAACGACCTCTTCTTGGTTTTTTATGCATGTTGTCCAATAAGTTTTGGTCGTTGGTATAAGCGTGAACCGTTTCTATATGTCCTTTAACTACGCCTAATTCGTTTTCTACTACATAAAGAATAGGAGAGATGGCGTTGGTTGTACAAGAGGCTGCTGAAAAGATATTTTCATTTTCTAAGTCTAAGGTGTTTTCGTTAATTCCGTAAACAACATTAGGTACTTCTTTGCCCGGAGCAGTTAATAATACTTTGCTAATTCCTTTGGCTTCTATGTGTCTTGAAAGTTGTTCTCGGTTAGAGAAAACACCGGTATTGTCAATTAATAACGCATCGTTAATTCCGAAAGCGGTGTAATCAACATCTTCAGGATTGTTTGCCTCAATTAATTTTACAATTTGTCCGTTAATGATAAGTGCTTTATTTTCAACATCAGCATCTACAGTACCTGAAAATAATCCGTGTACAGAGTCATTTCTTAATAAAGCAGCTCTTTTAATAATTTCTTCATCAGTTACTTTTCGGGTAACAATAGCTCTTAATCTTAATTGCTGTCCTTTTCCGGCTTGTTTTACTAATTCTCTGGCAGCTAATCTTCCAATTCTTCCAAAACCAAACAAAACAACATCTTTTGGTTGTAATTGATGACCATTATCTGCAATAAAATCGGTTAATTTATCTTTTAAAAAGTCGGCTTGAGAAGTGTAACTAGCTTTTTCGTTGTGCCATTCAGCAGCTAATCTGCCAATGTCTATTTTTGATGGAGCAATGTCTAAGCTTTCTAATTCTTTAGCTAAAGAAGAGCTATCAAAAATATCAACAGGGTTAAAAGCAATACTTTTTGCTTTTGAATGCAGATTTAAAACATCAGAGATGCTTTTATCTACCAAAGGGTTTCTAAAAAGTACCAACTCAATAGATTTTTCGTACATTAAATGTCCGATAGAACTAATTAGCTTTACTGCAGCTTTTTCTCTCCTTACATATTCATTTAGATTTTCTTCGTAGGATTTGTTTTTGTCAAGAATTTCCATGATAAATTTTAATTGATTTTTAAATGTATATTATATAACTATATTTTTTACCCTAAATAGGCTTTAAGTAAATCGCTTTTTGATGATGTTCTTAATTTTTTGATGCCTTTTTCTTTTATCTGACGAACACGCTCACGCGTTAAATTAAAACTCTCGCCAATTTCATCAAGAGAAAGAGGTTGTTTACATCCTATGCCAAAAAATAATTCTATTACTGATCTTTCTTTGTCGGATAGTTTTGATAGTGACCTGCAAATTTCTTGATGTAAAGATTCTTGCATTAACAAAACGTCTGTTCTTGTACCATCAGTATCGGCTAAAACGTCTAATAAACTTCCGGAATCTTCATCATCTCCAAAAGGAGCATCAACAGATACATGTCTGCCCGAAACTTGAATAGAACCATCAATTTTGTCTATACTAATGTCTAATAAATTGGCAATTTCATCTATAGAAGGTTCTCTTTCAAACTCTTGTTCTAGCTTAGAAAATGCTTTTTTAATTTTGCTTAATGAACCTACTTGGTTAAGTGGTAAACGTACAATTCTAGATTGTTCGGCTATTGCTTGTAAAATAGACTGACGAATCCACCATACAGCGTAAGAAATAAATTTAAATCCTCTAGTTTCATCAAAGCGTTGAGCAGCTTTAATTAATCCTAAGTTACCTTCATTAATTAAGTCAGGTAAGGACAAACCTTGGTTTTGATATTGTTTTGAAACAGACACAACAAATCTTAAATTGGCTTTAACTAATTTTTCTAAAGCAACTTGATCTCCTTCTCTTATGCGTTGAGCTAATTCTACTTCATCTTCAGCAGTTATAAGTCCTTCTCGACCGATTTCTAATAAATACTTGTCTAATGAAGCACTTTCCCTGTTGGTAATAGACTTAGTAATTTTTAATTGTCTCATCGAGATGCTTTTAAAAGTGAATTGATAGGTACGCAAATTTAGTCCCTTTTTCTCGATTGAAGGGTTTTAAAACACTAAAATTTTTAACATTAAATTAATTTTAAAACAATGTTTAAAATTATTTAAATATCTATTTGATTGTTAGTTTGTTGGATTTTTTAACTTAATACTCCATTCAAAATTAAAAATGGCAACCGTTTCATTTTGTTCATTTTTTCCTACAGACTCCATCCAAAAAGTTTGACCTTCAGAACTTACTATAGTGTTTTGCAAGGCATTATCTATAATTTTTCCATCACTACAAGTAAAGGTTATTTTGCCTTTGGCTTTTTTAAGAAAAGTACCTTTTTGTTGTGTTACCAACATGGAAATAGGTTGCTTACTGTTTCTTATTTTTTGAAGTACTAAGGTTCCTGTAGTAAGTTCTGCCGACATGGCTAAAACTGCAAAATAAATAGAGCCAAAAGGATTTTGATTTATCCAATGGTGTTTAATGGTTGATGAACAAGCATTATCTGATACTGATTTTAACCTAACTCCTGTAAAAAATGCACTAGGTAATTTGGCTAAAAGAAAAAGATGAAACTTGAACATATTGTAAAAATGATTATTGTTTAGCGCTTATTTTATTGAGTTCATCAGCGAATGATTTGGCAAGAATTCTCCTGCTAAATTTTTCATACCCCTTGCTATTTACTTTTAAACTGTTGGATTTATAAGCGGCATAAAGATTTTTAATAATTTCTTTAAGCGAATCCACTTCTTCAAATCCTGTTAAAGTTCCAGCTTGAGTTTCTTTTATCACTTTAGCAGCATCACCTTCTGGCTTTCCAATAGCTACAATAGGTCGTTGAGCTCCAATATATTCGAATAATTTACCGGGAATTATGCCGTCATTTTTTGGTGTGTTATTTAACAATGCTAACAACAATTGAGAGCTAATCATTTGCTCAATTACTTGGTTGTGAGGCAAACTTCCTACCAAATTTAAGTTGTGTTGAAGTTGATGTTGGTTGATAGATTGAATCACTTCAGCCGCTACTTGACCAATAAATTTTATTTCCAAATCATTTTTAAATTGTTCATCTTCTTCAGCAAGTTCAGCAAGTACTTTCCATAGGGCATGTGGGTTCCTGTCTTCATTTAACGATCCGGTATGTGTTAATGTGAATTTTTTATCCAACACTACATTTTCAATAGCAGTAAAATCTGCCGGGTCGTAACCGTTTGTAATGACAACGGGTAGTCTTCCTGAAATTTCTTTAAAATCACTCGCGCAACTCCAACTTACAGTAGTAACTTCATTAGCGGTGTGTAATACTTCTTGTTCTAATCGTTTGTGTTTTTTATCCGCCCAGTTGCTAAGTTTAAGTTTGTGATAAAAATCTATTAAAGTCCAAGGATCTCTGAAATCTGCCAACCAAGGTATGTTATGTTTTTTTATTACATTTTTTGCAATAAGATGAGTAGAGTGGGGAGGTCCGGTAGAAATAATGGCATCCACTTTATTGTTCTTTAAATAATTGATTAAATATGTTGAAGATGGTTTTATCCAAAATTTTCTGGCATCGGGAATAAAAATATTGCCTCTAACCCATAAAGAAAGGTCTTGCAATAATGAATTTCCTTCACTAGACTGACTCATTCCGGGTAAAAGAGCTTCATCCTTTTTTTTGCCTAATAGTTTTTTATATAAACCAAATGGTTCCCAAATGTTGGTTCTTATGGTTTCAATACCTTCCGGAATTTCTTTTAGTAGTTCTTTATCTTGAATGGCAATTTCTCCGTTTTCTGTAGTGTAGATAATAGGCTCCCAGCCATATTCTCTGAGGTATTTAGTGGTTTTTACCCAACGTTGCACTCCGCCACCGCCCATGGGAGGCCAATAATAAGTTATGATTAATACTTTTTTCATCTTAGACAAAATTAGTCATTAAATCTCATCAGTTGGTTAGGAGTAAATGTCCATTCCGGAGTTGAAATTTCTGTTTTACAGTCGGCAACTGAATACCAAGGCGATAATGAACTGTTATTGGGATTTTTTAAAACATGAATATTTTGAGCGGGCATATAACTTTGTGCCAACATAAAAACTTTTTCTTTTGTGGTAGGATTTTCTGCCATATCTACAACAATAACGGCATGTCCAGGGAAACCTCCTAAAATAAATACATCACCAATTTTTATGTTAGATAAGTTGACTTCTATTAACTCTTTGCTTAGTGAAGCTGTTCCTGCGTACATAAATATATTATCCATGTATTTTCTAAAACTGTTGTAAGTGGTGTTGTTTTTTGATGAAGTTACCCAAACCACTTTATTTCCTTGTAGCTTAGGATAAAAACCTTCGCTCCATTTTTTAAATGGAATAGAAGTTCCGTTAGTATAATTAAATTTAATTTGATTGGTTTTATTGGTAGCAAAAAGATATTCAGCTCTAAGCCGCATAACAGCATCGGCACATTGTTGTAAATCTTTATTTCCAACATCTATATTAATTACTGCAAATTGTGCTGATTGATTGTATTTTTGCTCGCCAGTGTGTAAATAAACAGTATTGTCTGTTAAGTTTAATGGAAGATGTCTGAGCCAATCGCCAAAGGAATGTTGATTGACTTCCGTTCTCTTAAAACCTGATGGAACAGGAATGTTGTTGCATAACGCTTCTTTGTAGTTATATTTGTTAAGCCAAGCGTAGTTGTATGAAAGGGTATCTATAACTGGAATGTTATTTTCAGCACTATCTACTACAGTTGAATCTATAACTAACGCATCATTTTTTGTTGTATTATTTTGGCAAGAAGCAGTGACAAAGCAGCATAGTGCAACATAAAATAGGTATTTGTTTTTAGTTGCCAATGGTTTTTATTTTACCGCTACATTGGTAACATAAAAACCTGTGTTTGAAGCGTTGTAAACAGTTTCATAAATAGAAATGTACAACATTCCTGCAGCGCTTGCTTTGCCATTATACTTAGCTCCCGCTTTTGTTACTGTTCCGGAATCACCAATTTTAAACACTACATTTCCATAAGCCGGACTTGTTGAAGTACTGCTATTTGTGTTAAAGTCATCTGAACTATTATTTTTAACAGAACCATCAGGTTTGTATGCATTGTTTGATAAGCTTGCTAACACAACTTCTCCTGAAGCTGTCATAGAAATGGTTTGCCCCGGTTTTACAACAATACCTGTTTTTAGCCAACCGCCATTTTGATTAGAACTGATGTGAGTTGATGCCATCAATTTAAAAGTTTTACTATCGGCAGATGCATCTATATAAAGGATATCAATTTTCTCGATTTTTTCTCTAGGAATAGTTAAATCACCATATTCGGTTTTTAAACTCACAGTAGAAAAATCATATTTTCCACCCATACTGTATTCGTAATCAATAGTAATTATATCTTTTGTAGAATAGCTATTTCCTACACTGTGGATAGCTTTTAATTCAGACAATGCAGTAGTTAGAGAATAATCATAATGAATAGGTGTTTCTTCAGTTTCTGAATAAAGTACTTCTTCAATAACAGGAATAGCACCTATTTTTAAATTAACCAATTGGTCATAAGCTTTTTTTCTTTCTTCTTCTACAGTGCTTTGTAGTTGTTTTGCTAAATTAGCTATGGTGTTTTTTAGGCTATTATCAGGATGAATTCCTAAAGAAATAGAAGATACATTTTTTATTGGGATATCTAATTTACCATAATCGGTTACTAATAAAACATTAGAAACTTTTGTTGTTCCGGTTACAATATTTCCATCTTTTAAAGTAAGTGTAAATTCTGTTTTAGATTGTGCAAATAGGTTGCTTGATATAAGTAATATGAGTATAAATAATGGTTTTTTCATAATATAAATAGTTTAAAGATTAATTATTTTTTATTTAATAAAAATACGATTGGTTCTTGATTTTTTATATTAAAATCTATATTCTCTGATATAGGGTAATACCCATCGGCTTCAATTAAAATATTGTAATTTTTATCAGGAGCAACAATCATTACAAATTCACCTGTACTTGCTTTTGCATTGTAGATACCAACAATGGATTTATTGTTTTCTATTAAGGTTGCTTTCACAGGAATAGACTCGTTAGAAGATTTATCATATCCAATTCCTTTTAGTACTATTAAATTTGTAGGAGGATCATTTATAAAAGCTTTATACAAATCAATACCACCTATTCCACCTTCTCTAGTTGAAGAGAAGAATGCATTTTTTCCATTGGCTGTTAAAACAATAGAAAATTCATCTCTAACAGAGTTTATGGGTGTACCTAAATTTTCGGGGTTAGTCCAAGATTCATTAGAAACTGTGGAAACAAATAAATCAAATCCTCCCATGTTTTGATGTCCTGTACTACTAAAATATAAAGTTTTTCCATCGCTAAAAATAAAAGGATAGTCTTCATCAAATTGCGTATTAATGATTGGTCCTAAATTTTGAGCTTTTCCCCATGTTCCATCTGGTAATCGCTTAGCTTTATAAATATCTTTTCCACCATAACCTCCTGGTCGGTTACTCGAAAAATAAATGGTTGTATTATCTATTGTAATAGATGCACTGGTTTCATTAAATGCTGATTTAATTTCTGCTGGAAGTTCGTTTGGTGCTTCCCATTCTTCTAAACCCATTTGGGTAACTTGCAGGTTTCCGGTAATAAGAAATTTATTATTTCTCTGAAAAAATAGGGTTTGTCCGTCAGCAGAGATGCCCGCAGTAATTTCTTGTTGGTCGGTATTAATATTATTGTTTAGTTTATCAACTTGAGTGTTACTTTTATTATAATCAGTTATTTGATAAATATTATGAATGTAATTTTCTTTATTAGAAGAAAATAATAACAATGATGCATTTGCATTTATTAGTGGAGCACACTCATCAAATTCAGAGTTTATGGCACTTCCTAAATTTTCTACTGAAATGTTTCTATTGTTTTTTAAAGCCAATTCTGCATAAGAAATTTGATTAATGTAACGTGTAATATCATCATTGGTAAGCTCTTTTTCTCCGGCAATTAATTTATATCCGTTATAAAAGTTAGTCGCTTTTTTAAACTTACTGTTGGCATGAGCTGTAGCGGCTTTGTATCTAAATAGTTCTAAACTTACTGATGTTGCAGATTGATTAAAATGTTTTTCTGCTTTTTCGTATTCGTGTAAGTTAAAATAACAAATTCCCATTTGGTAATTTAAGTTTACATCAGTACTATCCTTATTGTAATGTTCTTTTAAGTTGGCTAATGCACCACGAAAATCATTTACTTCTATATTGAATTTCGCTTTAGAGATAGCTTTTTCAACTTCGGGGGAAGATTTTTGGCTGTAGGCTGAATTACCAAGTAAGAACAGTATGCAAATTAATAAATAGACTTTAGAAATATAATTGGTTGATATAAAATTCATGTTACTTCTTAAATTGAGCGTAAATATATAAACAATATTGAGTATTGAAAAAAATACACTCAAAAATAGTGCAATTATTTGCATTTAAGCTATTGAATTAGAAATGAAATAAACAGTTAGTTGTTAGTTAAAAATGAATTCTATTACCAGTCATATATAGATAAAAACAGCTAGAAAAAATAAACATAAAGGTAATAAATACTAAAATAGATAAAAAAAAGTATTCCGATAACACTTACTGTTTTAAGTAGAGTAGAAGGTTGTTTTTCTTTAGGAATGTCTTTTCCTGTAATAACTAAATAATTGAGTAGAGCTAATATTGGAGAAGATAAAAAGGCTATTGCTGTTGCGAAATCAATTAACGTTTTCATGTTTGCCGAAAAGAATGCTATGATAATGATACTACCAAAAGCTAGCAGAAATAGCCATAGCCAATAAAATGAAGTAGCTTTATTTTGAGTTTTATTAAATAAAATCGCAGAAGTTTCAGCCATAACTCTAGGTTGTGCATCTAAACAAGTTAATGTGGTACTAAACATGGTTGTTAATGCTGCTGCTGCAATAATTACATAAGACCATTCACCAATATTGGAAGTGTAAATTTGAAGTAATTGTTTTGTAAATTCACTTCCATTTGCAGAAAGTTCAACACCGCTTCCATAAAGACTTACTGCGCCTAATCCTAAAAAAGCCATTGCAAGAATTAAAGTAGTCCAGTAACCTAGTTTAAAGTCAAACATGATGTCTTTATAGCTAATGGACGTGTCTTTATTGTGATTCGTTTTTTCTGTAGTCCATATAGAATGCCAAACAGCAATATCGAACGGAGCCGGCATCCAACCCATAAGAGCAATTAAAAATAGTACGTGATTTTTATTAGAAAAAGAAAAAATTGTTTTTAGTGAATTATCTTGTTGATAGTCTCCAAAGAATGAAATTAAAAAAGTACCAATGGTAGCTATAGCTAGTAGGCTTATAATAAACTTCATACTGGTGTCTAATACTTTGTATCTTCCGACAAATAAAAATAGACAGCAAATAAAAAGTACGAGTGAAGCAATGCTCCATATTGGCAAATGTATATGAAAAACCTCGGCAACAATTCCTGCGGTAACTGTGGTAACGGCAGACTGTATGATAAACATTCCAAAAAATGTAATCAAGAAAAATAAAATTACAGACCATTTACCTAAATTTTTGTAGCCATAAAGTATGTTTTTACCAGTTATGGCAGCATAACGAGGACCGTATTCAAAAAAAGGATATTTTAAAATAATAACGATTAAAATGGCCCATATAAGTTGATATCCAAAATCGGCTCCAGCTCGTGTAGATTGAATAAGGTGAGAAACCCCAACAGCAGCTCCAGCATATAGTAACCCTGGACCTAGTTTTTTATACCAGCTCATTTTTAGAAGTTTAAAGGTGGAAAAGTAAAAATATTTTTCAAGAATAAAAAAATACTAAGAAATAAAATAAATGTGTTACATGGCTTATTTTTATAAAAAATAACTTATTTTAGTTGCAAATTTTAAACACACAAAAAATTATGAAAAAAATTTACACTTTATTTACAATAGCAATTTTAGGTTCGATAGAGGTTTTTGCCCAATGTAATGGCAGATATCAAACCAATATTTATACTACTGTAGATGTAACTACCGTGCAATATGGTAGCAATATGGATTTAAATAATAATGTGATTGATTTGTTTATGGACATTTATCAACCACAAGGAGATACAGCAACCTCGAGACCTTTAGTTATTTTAGCTCATGGAGGTTCTTTTTCAGGAGGGTCAAGATCTTCAGCAGAATTGGTTCATTTTGCTACAGAGTTAGCAAAAAAAGGCTATATATGTGCTTCTATTAGTTACAGGTTGGCTCCTAGTGCTTTTTCTTTAATAGCAGAAGAAACTACATTTAAAGTAGTATTTTCAGCAATTCAGGATGGAAAAGCAGCAATTCGTTATTTTAGAGCTGATGCTGCTAATGCTAATCTTTATAAAATTGATGAAGAACAAATTTTTATTGGGGGAACCTCTGCGGGAGGAATTTTAGCATTTAACTTAGTTTATGGAGATGATGTAAGTAAATTATCTACTCAGTGGCAAACTTGGTTAGGAGAGATTGGTGGACTAGAAGGTAGTAGTGGAAACCCTGGATATTGCTCTAGAGCTGCGGGTACTTTTGGTTTTGCAGGTGGAGTAGCTGATACTGCATGGATAAATGGTGATGATGTTCCTTTGTACGCTTGTCATACTTTTGGAGATCAAACCGTTTTATATAATTACGGACAGCCTTTAAATGGTTTTACACCGGTTAACCTTTATGGTAGTGGACCAATAAATACCAGAATGGATGGTCAAAATATCTATAATCATTTAGATCCATATACAGGAAGCGACCATCCTCCATTTGCTAATTCTACACCAATATTGGATACGACAAACACTAATTTAACTACTTTCTTATATAATATTTTAGATTGTAACCCTAGTAACCTTAAAAATCCTAATCAAAAAGATTGTAGCACTTTTGTGGGTGTTAATGAATTTGCTAAAAACAACATAGAATTATTGGTTTACCCGAACCCAGCTATAGAGTTTATCACTATTGATTTAAAAGAAATGAATTCAGTTAATAATGTAGTAGAAATTACAAATACATTAGGTCAGGTGGTTTTTACTCAAATATTAAATGAAAATATGTTAAAAGTGAATGTAAGCGGATTTCCAAATGGAGCTTACATTGTCAATGTAAATGGAGTATCTCAATTATTTATTAAGAAATAGTTTAATAATTATTTTCAAAAAAAAAGCTGTTGTTTATAAACAACAGCTTTTTTTGTTAGATAGGGTAGTAAGTGGTTAATTAAATCTTGCTCGGCTCTTTGTTCCTTTACCGGAAACAAAAGGATTAGGATTAATAAAACGGATAAATACTTCAGGACCACCTTTTCCGTTGCTTGCAGCAGTTAATCCGGAAACATTTAAATCATAGGCAAAGCCAAGAGAGAAGCTGGCAATTTCTAATTCTATAGCAGGGGCAAAAGCATCACCAAATCTATAATATGTTCCTAATGAAATAGCAGCACCTTTAAAGGCACCGGTATATTTAGATTCTTCTTGAAGTGTATATCTAACCATTAAGCCTCCTAAGATTTGTCTTGTTGGACCTTGAAAGTAAGCTAGAAATTTCGGTCTGAAAGCTAATTTACTGTTACTTATACCTATATGAGCTTCAGTATGAAAAGCTAATTTAGAATATAGTTTATCCACATCTCCAAATTCTAATTGCTGATTCGGACGTGTAATATGATAAAAAGCTACTCCGGATTGAATATTAAATTCATCTTGAGAACTTAATGTTTTTGCTCCTTTTCCATAAGACCATAAAGCACCTGCCGAAAAATCGAAAAAATTACTGTTTTCAAAAGCGAATAACTCATTAGAGCTTAACGATGCATCAAAATTTTGCCCATTAAACTGTGAGTCCCATTCTAGGTTATCGGGACTCATACTTGTTTGTCCCCAAGATCCCATTAAACCGACAGATGCTGAGTTTTTATCATCTAAAAATAAGACACTTGAAAGAGCAAGATTAATTTTAGTTGTTCCAAAATTAGTTGTTCCGGCAACATCTTTAAAAGCACTTATTCCGGCTCCTATATATCCATTCTTCCATTTGTTTTTTAATAATCCACCATCAAACATTACAGCATAAGTTTTATATGGGTTGGAAATACTTCCCCATTGACTTCTATAGTTCAAAATACCTCTAAAATCGCCATTAAACACACCCGCTGCTGCCGGATTTGTGGTCATTATCATTGCGTCATACATGGTAAAATGTATATCTTGAGCTTTTAATTCCGAATTTGAGATTATTCCTATTTGACAAAATAGTGCTATTAGTATGCTTATTTTTTTACTCATCGAATAGTTCTTTTTTCGGGTGTTATTGAATACGTTGTATTTCATAATTATTTTTTTTATCTAATTAAAGTTACATCTCCTTTTTTGGTTACTTTACTACCATCTATAAAAGTAGCTTCGAGGTAATAAACAAAAACTGCTTTATTCATATCTTTTCCTCTGAATTTGCCATCCCAGCCAATATCTAAACTAGTTGTTTCAAATACTTTTTCTCCCCATCTGTCATAAACAAAAAAGTTTAAGTCAGCAACACCTTTACCTCTCACATAAAGTATATCATTACTACCATCACCATTTGGAGAGAATATGTTTGGTACCCAAATTACATAGTCGTAATCAACAATTACGGTTACTTGGTCAGAAGCCATACATCCATTTGAATCAACCACAGTTACAGTATAAGTAATAGTTTCTTCTGGTGTACTATTAGTTGTAGGACATAAAGGACAAGTTAACCAAGTAGGAGGTGTCCATGAATAATTTCCACTAGAACCAGTAGCATTTAATATGGTAGTTTCGCCTAGTTTTATAACAACATCACTTCCTGCATTTACTATAGGAGTTGGGTGAACAGTAATTGTAGATGTCATGGTGTCTGAGCCATTTACATTTGAAGCAATTAATTCAATGGTATAAGTGCTATCAGTTCCAAAACAAATATTTGTAGGGTTTTGGTCAGTTGAAGTAGATGGAATACCTCCATTAAAAGTCCATTGCCAAGAAGTAGCTCCTGTACTCATATCAGTAAAATCTACACAATCTCCTGCACATATTTCATCATCAGAAACTGTAAATACAGCTGTTGGTGTAGAGCAATTAGAAACGGTAATATAAGCTGTCATGGTACTATCATCACTACCATTAGCATCTGTAACAGTTAATGAAACAGTATAGGTTCCTGCTGTTGCAAAACAAACATTAGTTGGATTTTGTTGATTTGAAGTTGATGGTATTCCACCAGTAAAAGTCCAACTCCACGCTGTAATTCCCCCTGTAGCTGATGAAGTACTTAAGTCTGTAAAATTAATACAATCACCCTCGCAAATATTAGTTTGCGAAGCAGAAAAGCTAGCAACAGGTTGAGGAAGTGTACAATTGTTTATGTTAATAGACACAGTACTAGTATCAGGACAAGTACCATTAGTAGTATAAGTTACATTGAAAACACCCGATCCACTACCAGAAATATTAACTTCACCGGTAGTTGCGTTAATCACACCACTATTGTCTATGGTAAAAGTTCCACCAGTAGTTCCAGTAATAGTAGGAGTAGGGTTAGGATCGGTAGTACAGAAAGTGGTAGGAGAATAACTAAAAGAAGCATCATCTTGAGCATCTACTACAATTGAAATAGTATCAGCATCACCACAAGAACCTGAAATAGTATAAATAATTTGATGAGTTCCTGAACCAGCAGTAGAAGGATCAAAAACACCTGTTGAAGTATTGGTTATTCCTGTTCCACTCCAAACACCCCCCGGATCAACAGCAGATAAAATTACTGAAGCGGCATTTTCGCAAAAAGGACCGGCAGCAGTAATTGTAGCATCGGCTCCTGAAGTGATGTTTATTGTTACAGTTGAAGTATCAGGACAAGTACCATTAGTAGTATAAGTTACATTGAAAACACCCGATCCACTACCAGAAATATTAACTTCACCGGTAGTTGCGTTAATCACACCACTATTGTCTATGGTAAAAGTTCCACCA
>Ga0209231_1000353_pt1 | contig 27754 bp, 21 predicted proteins | sample Deesub45470m_DNA_FD_188086 | JGI IMG/M metagenome (GOLD analysis project Ga0209231, IMG submission 188086) | Deep subsurface microbial communities from North Pacific Ocean - 450_OLKR46/470m Metagenome (SPAdes) (version 2) | ecosystem: Environmental > Terrestrial > Deep subsurface > Unclassified ... | reverse complement strand
GGCGTTTCCGTTGCCGGGAACACGCCTCGCTCGGTCACTGTCGATCCGTCCGGAAGCTTCGCCTACGTGGCCAATGCGGGCTCGAACGACGTCTCGGCCTTCGGCATAGACGCCACGACGGGCGTCCTGACCAGTCTCGGTGCGGCCGTGGCGGCGGGCAGCAATCCTCAATTCATCACCGTTGACCCCAGCGGCAAGTTCGCCTACGTGGCAAATAATGGCTCGGACGATGTCTCGGCCTACACCATCAACGCCACGACCGGCGCGCTCACCAGTGTCGGTGCGGCCGTGGCAGCGGGGCTGGAGCCTCTATCCGTTTCCGTTGATCCCAGCGGCAATTTCGCCTACGTGACGAGCGCCAGCCACATCGCGATTTACGCCATCAACGCCACCACCGGGGCCTTGACCGCGCTGCCCACGGTCGCTGGCCGCGGCTCCAGTGCGGCCATGGCCATGACCAAGGGCACGTCGGCGGTGACGTATACACCAATGTTCGCCTATGCCGCCCACTACGGCCCCGACATTGTCTCGGCCTACACCATTGACGCCGCGACCGGCGCCCTTACGGCGCTCCCCGATACTCCGACGTTCGGCATGGGCACTTCGGTCACCGTCGATCCCTCCGGCAGGTTCGCCTACACGACACACGAAGTCTTTGTCGACACGCCGACCATGAATGTGTCGACCTACACGATCGATGCAATGAGCGGGGTACTCACCCGCGTCGGTGCCGCCGCGGCGGTCGCAAGTTTTCCTGCCTCCATCGCCGTCGAGCCCTCCGGCAGGTTCGCCTATGTAGCCAATTCGGCCTCCGACAACGTTTCGGTTCATACCATCGACGCTGCGACGGGCGCATTGACCGATATGGGATGGATGGCAGCGGAGAGCAATCCAGTCTCCATCGCCGTCGATCCCTCCGGCCGGTTCGCCTACGTTGCCAATGGCGGCTCATCGAGCATCTCGGGCTACGCTGTCAACGCCAGCAGCGGAGCCTTGACCACAATCGACCTGAATGGCGCCCTCGTCGGCACCGCCATGGGGTCAGGTATCAATCCCACGTCCGTTACCGTCGATCCCTCCGGCAAGTTCGTCTACGTCACGCAACTCAACGGCGTTAACGCCTATGTCATCGACCCCGCAACGGGCATGCTGTTTAACGCCTCTTCTGCGGCGGCCGGCGCCAATCCGCGGTCCATCGTCGTCGAACCCTCAGGCCGCTTTGCCTATGTCGCCAACAGGGATTCAGCCAACGTCTCAGTCTTCAGCATCAACGCCACGACCGGTTTCTTGACCAATATCGCCACAGTGGCCGCTGGAGACCAGCCCTGGTCCATCGCTGTTGACCCCTCCGGCAAGTTCGCCTACGTGGCTAATACCGAGTCGGGCAATGTCTCGGTCTACACCATCGACGCCGCCAGCGGGGCGCTCAGCATTGCCGGCACCATAGCGTCGGGGGCCGCTCCCATCTCCATCGTCACCACCGGCTCTATCCAGTGATCCCCGGTGGCGATGCAGGGGTGGCAGGGCTTCTTTGGCGAGGTCGCTGCTTTTCTTCCACCGGGTCCCGGCGCACCTGCCGGATGCTTCACCGGATTCCAGGAACCGACCGATTTTATTTTTTTCGAGAAGGAGTTTAATCATGGGGAAAATTATCGTTGCCCTTCTGTTCGCCCTGATCCTCCCGGCTGCGAGTTTTGCTAACGACACGATGCGTGAAGGATATTGGGAAATAACCACCTCCATGGTGATTCCGGGTATGCCCATGGAAATGCCAGCCACGAAGATCAAGCACTGCTATACCAAGGAAGACCTTAAGGATCAGAAGAGCGTTATTACATCCGATAAAAACTGCACAGTTACCGACGTGAAACAGTCCGGCAACAAGATCACCTGGAAGATGAAGTGTACCGGGGAAAATGCCGGGACCTTCATCGGCGAGACGGTTTACAAGGGGGATGCCTACGATTCGGCGATGACGGTGCAGACCCAGGGACAAACCATGGATATGAAGGTCAAGGGGACGCGGTTAGGAAGTTGTCCCTAAAAGAGGAGGCTTATTATGAAATACGTCCAATCAAATCCCCTGCCAGTCGCGCTGTTTTTTTTGTTTACTCTCGCGCTGCAATCAGGCTCTGCACTGGCTCAGACCAAGATGAGCGCGGAAGAGGAGGCCATATACAGGAATATGGTGAAGAGTGCGGGCATGGACCCGGAGACTCAGTTGGGGGCCATAAAGCAAAATGAAAACGCTCAACGCTGGACCGACGCCAAGGTCATTCACTACCACATCGTCGGTGTTTATGAGGGTAAGCCCAATATTACCAGCGACCCTGGGAAAGGGTCGGGATTTGCGGATGTGACGGAACGTGTGGAAATCGACTTGGACTGGAAACTTTCTGAGTCAATGTTGGTGGGAACGCCCCACATTCAGAACTCGAAATCCGTGGTAAAGAATCCGCAGGATGCGGAACCGTCCTGTCTACCGCCGGTACTCAAGGGCGAATACGAACACTATGACCTTCTGGGGATCAAGGAAGGTCCAGGCGGCGCGCTCGAACTGCAAGTGCAAACCATCTACCCGGTAGTTGAAGTCGTGCAGTTTTGTACCGGCAGCCGTAAGCCCATACCCGCCGCCCGCAAGACACGACCCGAAGAATTGGTCGTGCCATCGCCGGTGATGTTTGGGATGGCGCTGCCCGATTCAGACAATCTGCGCATCTCGCCGGACAAGAAATCAATGAGCCAGAGGAAAGCCGGCTGGACCTGGACCTTCACGCCGAGCGTCAAGAAATAATCGGAAGCCTCGCCCGGAATGAAAGGCAGAGGTCGATCGGGAAATTCTATATTCCATTGAGAACGGCAGGCGAAAGAATACCGGACGCCCATATAAGTTTATAAGTTCCCCGCCACGATTCTGTCCAGCCGCCACTCCTAGTCTCGCACCAGCCTCTCCCCCCATTCCCGAAAAAGCGCGCCGGCCCGGGCGGCAGGCGAAAAAAACGTCTACATTCGGAAGGAGTCCTCAAACGTCAGGGCCTCGTTTTCGGGGAGGGCGGCGCTGAAAAAATACCCTTGGATCAGATTGCAGCCATAACCGCGCAAGGCTTTGAGCTGTGCATCGGATTCGACCCCCTCGGCAAGAACGCGCAGTTTCATGCTTTCGGCCAGGGCCATGATCGCGGTGATGATCGCCTCATCATTGCTTTCACGGGAGAGGTCAGTGACAAAAGAACGGTCTATTTTCAAGGTGTTGACGGGGAAACGCTTGAGATAGCCCAAGGAGGAGTAGCCGGTGCCGAAGTCGTCGATGGCCAGACCGACGCCCATCCGACTGAGCTCTCCCATCGTCCTGGTTGCATTCTCCCTGTCGTCCATGATCATCCCCTCGGTGATCTCCAACTCCAGGTGCCGCGGATTGACCCTGGTGCGCGTCAGAACCTCCGTGACCATTTCCACAAAGCCCGGTTGGCGAAAGTGCCGCGGCGAGATATTGACCGCGACGTTCCCGGTCGCCCGTCCGAGATCCTGCCGGCGGCGGATGAAACGGCAGGCCTGGTCGAGGGCCGACTCTCCCAGGGAGACGATTAATCCGGTCTCTTCGGCGAGGGGGATGAACTCGTTGGGGGAGACGGTGCCGCGCTGGGGGTGGAGCCAGCGCATCAACCCTTCAAAACCGGCGACCTTCCCCTGGCACAGGTCAATTTGCGGCTGGTAGAAGAGGCGCATCTCTCCTTCGTTGATGCCACGGCGAAGATCCATCTCCAGGGCATACTGGTCATGGGCCCGGCAGTCCATGCTTCTGCGGTAGAAGGCATAGGTGTTTTGCCCCTCGGTTTTTCCCCGGTACATGGCGATTTCGGCGTTCTTGATCATGCTTTCGACATCGTGGGCGTCATGAGGGAAGAGGCAGATCCCGACACTGGCGGTCACAAAGAGTTCGATGTCCCTGATGCGTATCGAATTGTCGAAGAGCGCCAGGATCTTACGGACGACCGGGGCGATTTGCTCCTGGTGTTCGAGCCCTTCGAGGAGAATCATGAACTCGTCGCCTCCGAAGCGGGCGACAGTATCCGTCTCCCGTACCCCCTTCAGCAACAAGCGTCCGATTTCGATCAGGGTCAGATCGCCGATGTCGTGGCCGAGGGAATCGTTGATGACTCTGAAACGGTCGATGTCGACAAAGACAAGGGCGCAGACCTGATCGGTACGTCGGGAACGGGACATGGCCCGGGTGAGTCGTTCCTGAAACAACAGCCGGTTGGGGAGGCGGGTCAGGGGATCATGGTAGGCGAGAAATTGAAGGCGGTCCTCCTGCTCCCCGATCCGCGACTGCATCGACGCCCGTTCGCTGACGTTGCGTCCCCAGTGGATGACCCCCTGGAGTTCACCTTCGTCCGACCAGAAGGGAGCCGCCACGACTTCGAAGAGTTCCGTCTCCCCCTGGTTCCCTCGCTGGTACTGGAGGAGCTTGGTGTGGGTTTTCCGCCGCAACACCTCTTCGATCGGGCAGAGGGAGACGTCGTTCTGACAGGGGGTGTCGACCGCATGGCAAATGTCCCGGCAGGTCATCTCTTCTCCGGTGCAATCGGCGAGGGCACCGGGGCGCCTGGCTGCGGCGTTGAGGAGGAGGACTTTCTTGTCGGTACCGATGACCTTGATCGGATCGAGGACGCTGTCGATGATATTCTGGAGAAATTTTTGTTTATTCTCCAGCTCCGCTCCTGCCTTCGAACGCTCGGTCATGTCGAGAAAGGAGCAGGCGACTCCCTCGATCTTCCCTTCGGCCGTGGTGACGGCAGCCTTGTAGATCAGAAACTGACGAATCTCGCCGTCGGGAAGGGTGAGAGGGGCTTCGTGCTGGGTCGCGGCCATCTCGCCGCTGAGGATCTTTTGCTCGGTGAGACAGCAGTCCGCCTGAAGGTCCTCCGGAGCCACCTCGCTCAGCGTCTTCCCGACAATCTCTTCGCGGCTGAAACCGAGCATTTTCTCTGTCGCACTATTGCACGCCAGATACTGGCCTTCCCGGTCCTTGAACAGGATCGGGTGCGGAATTCCATCGAGGAGCGACGCCATCAGCGTCAGGCTTTTCTCTGCGTCTTTGAGGGCACGGCGTTCCTCGAGAAGAGCGGCGGTGCGATCGGCAAAGAGCCCGAGAAGGGATTGCACCCCTTCGCGGTCTGGCAGAGGGGTCTTGCCGAGGATTGCCATCACTCCGAGAGGCGCCCCTTTCCTGGTCGTCAGCGTCATCTCGGAGACGTTCTCGGCGCTGAGAGGGGTGCTGCCGGCAAGGGAGTGCGGCCAGGCCGAGGTCCAGAGGGGCTCGGAAAAATCGAAGGAGAGGTTGGGGAGGGAGGTCTCGCCCTGGTATAGGACGAGGGTCGTCAGGCGAGGGGCGCCGGGCGGGTCGAAATGCGCGATATAGGCGTACTCTGCGGCCGAGGCCCTGACCAGGTGGCGGGCCAACGCTTGAAGATAGGCGTCGCCGGAAGAGGTGGCGATGCGGAGGAGCTCGCCCTGTTCCGGTTGGGAAGAATGGTTCATGATGCCGTGGTCCTTTAATCAATTGACGCGGACCACCCTTTTGGGGTGACCCGCGAGGAAGCATCGCCGAGCGATGCTGAACAGTCCCTGGTGGGGAGGCGCTCGAAGCGAAGGAGGGAGTCGCCAGGCGTCCGATGACGGCCCTGGCGACTCCCTCTGTTTCAATGAGCCTCCGCCCTGAGGCAGGGATCGGCAGCGGTCACTTCATGGCCTCAGGAGGCGAGGGCCGCCTCGCCAACGGTCTGCACCAGACTCAGTTCCTCGGCGGAAAAAACCCGGTCGATATCGAGGATGATGACGAACTGGTCATCGACATTGCTCATCCCTTTGAGGTATTGGGTATTCAACCGGGAGCCGATGCTCGGCGGCGGCTCAATCATGTCGGCCTGGAACTCGCTGACTTCCTGAACCGAGTCGGCCAGCGCACCGACGATCAGCGCATCGCCGTCGATCCGGAGCTCCATGACGATGATGCAGGTGTCGATGGTCTTTTCCGTGGCCGGCATCCCCAGCTTGAGCCGCATGTCGATGACGGGTACGACGTTGCCCCTCAGGTTGATGACCCCGAGCATGAATTTTGGGGTTTGCGGAACCCGCGTCACCTCGCGGAAGTCAAGAATTTCCCGGGCCCGGCTCACCTCGACGGCGAAACACGCGTCGCCGAGTTTGAAGGTCACGTACTGCTCTGTGTCGGTAATCTCTGTCACACTCATAGGTTTCCCCTGATCGCTCGGCGCACTTAATAGCTCATGAATTCGTCGTCCAGCTTGTCGTCCCGCCCTTCGAGGTTGAGACTGACGCCGTCAAGGAGACCGTTGTAACCCTTCTTGACCGAGAGCCCGGCGACCCCGGTCGCCTTGTGCTCGCTCTTCTGCACCTGGCCGATGCGCAACTTTTGCGCAGAGGCCGATTGCTTGCTCTGGGCACTGCCGAGGCGCTTGGCGCCCTGACCCTTGACGGTGCCGGCGAGGGTGAAGAAGGCGATCATCTCCTGCAACTGCTCGGACTGGCTGGAGAGTTCCTCGGCCGTCGAGGCGATCTCTTCGGAGGCCGAGGCGTTCTGCTGAATGACCGTGTCGAGCTGCTGGATCGCCTTGCTGATCTGCTCGGCCCCGGCATCCTGCTCCCGGCTGGCGGCGCTGATCTCCTGGACCAGTTCGGCCGTTTTCTGGATATTGGGAACGATGATATCCAGGAGTCTTCCGGCCCTCTCTGCAACCTCGACGCTGGAGGTCGAGAGACCGCCGATCTCCCCTGCGGCGACCTGGCTGCGCTCGGCGAGCTTGCGCACCTCGGCGGCGACGACGGCAAACCCCTTGCCGTGGTCGCCGGCGCGGGCCGCTTCGATGGCGGCGTTGAGAGCCAGGAGATTGGTCTGGCGGGCGATCTCCTCGATGATCATGATTTTCTGGGCGATCTGTTTCATGGCCCCCACGGTCTCCTTCACCGCGGCGCCACCCTCACGGGTATCCTCGGCCGCCTTGACGGCAATCTTTTCCGTCTGCAAGGCGTTCTCGGCATTCTGGCGGATGTTGGCCGACATCTGCTCGATGGAGGCGGAGGCCTCTTCGGCGGCGGCGGCCTGTTCGGACGCCCCTTGGGACATCTCCTGCGATGAAGCGCTCATCGCCAGGCTTCCCGAGGTGACATTGTCGCCGGCGACCTTCACCTGGCCGATGACATCGTTGAGGATCGTTCCCATGGTCTCCAGGGCCCGACCCAGCTGATCTTTATCGGAGGCCAGTCTCACCTCGACGCCGAGGTCCCCTTTGGCGATCTGTTCGGCGACATCGGCGGCCCGCTGCAAATTGTCCGACATGTTGTCGAGGGCCATGGCGAGGTCGCCGATCTCGTCGTTGCGCTTGAGGTTGAGGCGCATGGAAAAATCGCCCAGGGCGATCTCCTCGGCCAGTTTGACCCCCTTGTCGATGGGGAGAGTGATGGCGCGGGTGATGATCACCCCGAGGAAGATGCCGAGGAGGATGGCGCCAGCCAGGACGCCGATCAGCACGGAGACGGCGTTCTGCGTCGAGGCGCGGCCGCTCTCTTTGGCGGCGTTCATCTCCTCGCCGGTGAGTTTTTCCACCTCCGAGAGCATCATTTCGGCGTCGGCGCCGGCCTGGTCGAGCTGGGCCATGACCTGTGCCGCCTTGGCCGATTTCTCCACCATCGCCCGTTGTGCAGCCATCAGCGCTTCGGCGCTCTTCTGGAAGTCCTCGTGGTTCTGATCCAACTCCTTGACGGCATCGCGGATGGCGGCGTTGTCGGTGGCGAAAATCGTTACCCCGTCGACCACCCCGCCCTTGAGGATCGCCGAAACGTTCTGGTCGAAAGAGGCAACGGCCTGGCGGTATTTCCCCTCGATCTCATCGAGCTCGGCGAGGTCGCGGCTCTGGACGAATTCCTCGAGGAAGATCCGGGTGAGGGTGAGGCCGCTCTTGATCTCGTTGATCATGTCGGCCAGCGGCACCTCTTCGCGGAGGATCGCCTGGGCGGCGGCGCCCATGCGGGCTTCGGCGGCAAGTTTGGTGATCTCCTTTTGAAGCATCTCCTCGACGTCGGCGGCGACCTCGTCGAAGACCCCCATCATCGATTTCATGGCGACATCGGCTGCTCCCTTCTGCGCAAGGAGGTCGCGCCCGTCCTGCATCATCTCTCGGGCTGCGGTCTGGTAGCGGCCGTTATGGGTTTCATCGGCCTTGCGCACCAGGGAGGCCAGGGCCGCATTGTCGGTCTTGATGATCTTGATCCCCCCCTCCAGCTCGCCTCCGTCGAGGATCGCCGCCGCTGCGGTGTCGAAACTTGTCAAGGCGGCCTGGTAGCGCTCCTCGATGGCGCCAAGCTGCCCGGCGTCATCGGAGGCGATCACCGAGGTGGCGGCCATGAATTCGTCCATGGCGGTCATCGCCTGCATGAGGGAGATCTTCATCTCCATTGCCGCGTCGACGAGCGGTGCCTCTTCCTCGGAGATGACCGTCAGGGCGTGGCCGACGGTCCTCAGCCCGGAGAAGCCGACGATGCCGGCGGTCGCCACCAGCAGGAGGAGACAGCCGAATCCAACGGCGAGTTTGGTCCCTATCTTCAGATCTTGCCATTTCATGGTTGATTCCTTTGTTATTGGTTTTCATCTTCCAGCAGGTTGCGGCGAATCTCGCCTGGCAACAGGATGGGGCGGTCATTTTGACGACACCGAGAAGGCGCTCGGCCTTGAAGGGTTTGACGATCCATGCCGAGGCGCCGGCATTTTTCCCCTCTTTAAAAAGGATCAAAATTCCGACATCGTCAAAAAAACGACATTGTCAAGAAAACGACATTGTCAAGAAAACGACTCGCGCCTCACATGCCAGCCCGGGGAGGGCGCTGGATAACCCCGGACAGGCGCCCCCCCTTTCTTTTTCCAAAAGGCGACAGAGCTACCCCCAGAGGACTCCGCCGAGGGAGCTGTCCGTGGTGTCATGGCACGCTCTGTCTGACTGAGCGAGACGCTTTGAGTCTCTTGCTGTCGTTTTCATTAAAAAACAGAAGGGCCTCGAATGGGCAGCATTTTGCTGCCTTCTAAATTCACATCCAAGCGGTCCTCAACCCGACAGAACACATTCATTGCCTCTCTAATACGAAACAATTAATGTAATATTTGTGGGCTTTTGCACAGCCCGTACCAGTAGATGTTTTATTTTCACGAACTAATACAATCAACGGTAAACAGTCTTCCCTTCACCCTTGCGTATTGCGTAAGGGGACGCCCATAAGAAAATAAGTTTCCCTTCATTTCTTCCGGTGATATATTCCCCGCATGCTCGCCAATCACCCATAGACGCTCCTGGCGCCCTGCACCGCATCCTCTGCCGCGGTATCGAGCGCCGGGACATATTCATCGACGATTCGGACAGGAACGATTTTGTCTCCCGTCTTGCCGCCGTGCCGGTCGAAACCTCGACGTGCTGCTTCGCCCGGGTCCTTATTCCCAACTTTTTTCTCCCTGGGGACCGTCAGAGGTTGAGACCCTTAGGATGTTCCATTGAATGGGAGGTTGGTAGTTGCAGTTATTGTCGGGGGACAGGCAACTTTTTGGACTGCAAAAGTAGCCAGTCCCGACCTTTCCCACCCCCTCGCAATCGCCTGCGGTCACGATCCAACCCGGTCCAAGGATGAATCGGCCATGCCCCTGCGTCCCCCCAAAAAGCTGACCTTCCTCTCTGCCGCCGGCTACCTGCTGATATTTGCCCTCTGTGCCAAGGCCGTCTCCCTCTACGCCAGCCAGCACCCGGGGAAGGGCGATCTCCTTGCCGTCCGGGGCACCGTCACGGATGTCCGCCTCGGCGGTCCCGGGCAGGCGACCTGGCTGATCGTCGCCTCGGAGGGGGATAGCCGTCGCTATTCATCCTGGTTTGGGAGGGACTGGCCGGGGATGGAAGAGATCCGTTCGGGGGATGCGGTGGCGCTACTGGCGGAACGAAAGCGGCTGAATCGCAGCAGGCCGTTCCGGGGGGCGGAGTACGATTTCTGGGAGCTGCGGCACGGCGGGAAGGTCGTCGTCCCCTACGGGACCGTCGCTGCCCTGGTGGCGGAGAAGGAAGAAGCCTTCGAGTACTATGTCGATGGTGTCCTGGCGGCGAGTCTGCTGCTGTGGGCCATCGCCTATGTCCACCGGGCGGTTCGGCAGGCGAAGGGGCCCCGATTGCCCGATTGACAGCGGCGTCCGCTACCCTTCTCGGGCCATCCCCTGAGAACCTGCTTTTCCGCCGGAGGCGCCGATAACCTCTGAAAAGCTCCTGAATCCGCAGTGAAAAAGGGCTGTGTCGTGGCGCAGCCTTTCGTCGTTGGGGGAGGAAGGTATGCTCAGAAGATGCGCGGTAATTGCTCCTCTGCGAGCATCTCGATGGCGGTGGGCATGAAGACCCTGCCAGCCCCAGGGAACTGATAGGGTTTGCCATCTACGCATTCCGATGGTCGACCCCTTTTGGCGATTAGACCCCTATTGGCGCGGCGAAAACGCAATCGTCGGCATGTCATTGCATTTCCGTCAAAGGTGAACCATAATTGCCTCCCCGGAGTATCCAGGGAAGCGTCCTTCTTTTTCCGAAGCCGGCCGGCGGCCTATCAAAGCGGAGCAATATGTCACGACCCTGCAGAATTGGCCTTGCGCTCGGCGGCGGTGCGGCCCGGGCCTTCTCCCACATCGGCGTCATTGCCGGATTGGAAAGACACGGCATCCCCATCGACATCGTCACCGGAACCAGCATGGGGGCGATCATCGGCGCCATGTATGCCGCCCGGGGCGATGTGGCGAGCGTCAAGAAGACCATCACGGCTTACCTGGAGAGCGAGGAGTTCGCCACCTCGGGATTCGAATTTTTCAGGGAACTCGATGCCGACGGCGAGGGTTTTCTCTTCCATTTGGGGCGTGTGGCGCGACGGGGGCTCTTCAACACTCTCATGGTTACCCGCACCGCCCTGGTCAACGACGAGACCGCCATGGAAAACTACGCCTTCCTGGTCGAGGACATGGCGGTGGAAGGCACCCGCATCCCCTTTGCCGCCGTCGCTCTCGACCTGCAGAGCGGCGAGGTGGTCGTGCTCGACCGGGGCCCTCTGCGCCGGGTCATCGCCGCCTCCTGCGCCATGCCGGGGGTGCTCAATCCGGTGGAGCACGAAGGGCGGCTGCTGGTCGACGGTGGCTGGTGCGAGCCCGTCCCTTGTCAGGCCGCTCGAATGCTCGGCGCCGATATCGTCATCGCCGTTGATGTCGGCGATCACCCGCCCGACTTCGATGCGCCGCGCAACGCCCTCGATGTCATCGGCCGAGCCGACGCCCTGGTCCGCGAATCCCTGGCCAGGGAACAGCTCAAATCGGCCGACATCATCCTCTGTCCGAAAAACGGCGTCGCCCACTGGGCCGACTTCTCCACCGCCGAGCAGGCCATCGCCCGGGGGGAGGAGGAAGTCGACCGGCGCCTCATGGATCTCCTCCGGGTCGCCGGAAAGGGGAGACGCAAAAGCTGGTGGCCTTGGGGCGCTGGAATGGTCCAGCCTGCCGGGCGTGGGAATCAAGCGGAGGTGAGGGAGGGAAACGGAAAAACGGATCCGGACTGCATTGCCAGGAATGTAACCTAAGAAAAGATCTCCAGGGATACCTGGTTGGGTCTCCTGGTCTTGCCGCTCTCCCTGTACGTTCCCTTCGAAGGTATTTCAACGTTTTTCGACCGAAGGGGAAATGAAAACAAAAAAAGGCCCGAATCCTCATGGATTCGGGCCTTTTTTTGCCTTGTGCTCTAGAGAATCTGCAGCACGGCACACTTGAGGTATTCGGTCTCGGGGCAGCTCAGCAGCACCGGGTGGTCCCAGGCCTGACCGCGCATCTCCACCAGGCGGGCGCTGCGCCCCGCCTGCGCAGCGCTCTTGCGCAGGGTGTCGAGAAAGAGCTCGCGGTCCATGTGGTAGGAGCAGGAGCAGGTGAAGAGATAACCCCCCGGCTCGACCAGTTCCATGGCCCGGCGGTTGACGGTGAGATACCCCTTGACGGCTTCCGGAAGTTTTTTCTTGCTCTTGACGAAGGCGGGGGGATCGAGGATCACCGTCCCGAACTGCTCGCCGCTCCTGGTCATCTCGCGGAGGGCCTCGAAGGCGTCGATCTTGACGAAGGAGCAGACCTTCTCCAGTCCGTTGAGAGCGGCGTTGTCACGGGCGAGGGCGACGGCGCCTGCGGAGATGTCGATCCCCTTGACTTCGGCGGCGCCGTAGCGCGCGGCATGGACCGCCCAGCTCCCCGAATAGCAGAAGAGGTCGAGGACCTTGCGCCCTTCGACCCGGCCCTGGAGGGCGCGGTGGTTTTCCTTCTGGTCGAGAAAATGACCGGTTTTCTGTCCCCCCGGCACGTCGACGGAGAACCTCAGTCCGTTTTCCTCGACGATGACCTCCTGCGGCATCTCGCCGAAGAGGAGTTCGATTCCCTGCGGCAGCCCTTCGAGCTCCCGCACCGCCACGTCGTTGCGGGCGACGATGGCCCGGGGCTGGAAAATCTGTTGCAGGGCCTCGACGATGGCGTCCCGGCGTTTTTCCATCCCCAGGGTGAGGAACTGCACCGAGAGGACGTCGCCGTAGCGGTCCACCACCAGTCCGGGGAGGGCATCCCCCTCGCCGTGAACGATGCGCAGGGCCTCGGCCGAACCGTAGATTCTCTGCCGGTAGCTCAGCGCTTCGCCGATGCGATGGCGGAAGAATTCGCCGCTGTCGATGGATTCGCGTTTTCGGGAGAGGAGGCGGGCGGTGATGAGGGACTGGGGATTGTGATAGGCGGTGCCGAGAAATTCGCCGCCGGCGGCATGAATCTCCACGGCGGCGCCGGGGACGGTTTCTTCATCCAGGCGATCGATTTCGTTGCTGAAGACCCAGGGATGGCCGGCGCGCAGCCGGCGGTCATGTCCCGGACGGAGGATCAGCCGGGTCACGGGCAGCCGACTGGCTCGAAGAGGGCGTCGACGATGCGCCGGGCCTGGTCGGAGACGACGTGGTAGAAGACTTCCACCCCCTCGCGGCGCCCCTCGATGATCCCCTTGTTCTTGAGGAGGGCCAGGTGCTGGGAGACGGTGGCCTGGGGAAGGCCGAGGCATTCCCAGATTTTCTTCACGTTGCAGGTCTGTGAAGTCAGTCCGGCAATGATCTTGAGTCGGACCGGGTGCCCGAGAACCTTGAGGATCTCCGCTTCCCGATCGTAATTCTGCATTTTGTTGAATTCCATTTTTCCCATGTCGTCTCCGGGGTGATGTTGATTTTATGAATATACGGATATTATTGGCGGGACCGATTGTTGTCAAGAAGGAAGCGGCAATATCGCCACTTTTCGGGCCCGGGGGACCATAATGGGCTCGACTTCCCCTGCCGTAGAGATTAAGATTGTCCGGCATCAGGGAATGGACCGGGCTCCCGGCTTCCTCCGTCCGCAAATCACACTCCCCCCAGGAATGGTTTCGACCATGATTTTAACCGCTCTTCTCTTCTTCGCCGGGCTTCTCCTTCTCTACTACGGCGCCGAATATCTGGTCAGCGGCAGCAGCAGCCTGGCCCTTTCCTACGGCGTGCGCCCTCTGGTCATCGGCATGACCGTCGTCGCCTTTGCCACCAGCATGCCCGAACTGATGGTTTCGCTCCTGGCGGCAATCCGCGGATCTTCCGATATAGCCGCCGGCAACATCATCGGCTCCAATATCGCCAACATCGGCCTGATTCTCGGGACGGCGGCGCTGATTGCACCCCTTGCGGTCGATTCGAGCATGTTGAAGCGGGAAATCCCCTACCTCATCGGCGCCTCCATCCTTCTCCTTCTTTTCTCCATCGACGGCGTTCTCGGTTTCGGCGACGGCGCCATCCTCATTCTGCTGCTCCTGGCCTTTCTCGTCTATTGCCTGTTCAACGCCCGCCGCGATCCCCTGGGAGGACCCGCGGCGGCGGACGTCGTCGCCAGGGAGAAGAGGGGGCGGAAGAAGGATCTGTTTCTCATCCTCCTCGGAATCGTCGGTCTCGGAGTCGGGGCCGAGCTGATGGTGCGCTCGGCGGTCACCATCGCCCGGTCCTTCGGGATCTCCGAACTGGTGATCGGTCTGACCATCGTCGCCATGGGAACCAGTCTGCCGGAGCTGGCCGCCTCGATGATGAGCGCCTGGAAGGGAGAGATGGATCTGAGCATCGGCAACGTCATCGGCAGCAATATCTTCAACATCCTCTTCGTCCTCGGAGTCTGTCCCATGATCCGTCCCTTGGCGGTCGATCCGTCCCTGCTGCGCTTTGAACTCCCGGTGATGCTGGCCTTCACCGTCGCCCTGGTCCCCATGCTCCTGCATCGCTCCACCCTCGGCCGGAGGAAGGGCGGGCTTCTGGTCGGCGGCTACGGCCTCTTCATCGCCGCGCTGGTTTTCCGATGAGGGCCCTGGCCTGCCGCCTTCTGGCGTCCTTTCTGCTGGTCCTGGGATGCATGGCCCCGCTTCAGGGGGAGGAGTTGACGGCCCACCACTCTTCCCTGCAGCCGCGTCCCGACGCCATCGAACTTCTCCTCGGCGAGAAGCTCGATTACGATATCTCCTTTCTCTGGTTCGATCGCCTGGCCGAGGCCCATGTCCGTTTCGAGCGGGGGGAATCTCCGGGGACCTTTCGTGGAACCCTCGTCGCCAAAACCCGCGGCATGGCCGCCTGGGTGACCCAGGACCGCCAACAGGAATACGTGTCGCTGATGGATCTGGCTCCGGACGGCCGGCTGCGCTCCCTGGTCCATGAGGCCCACACCCTCAAGGGGAGCGGCAAGGATCGCCAGGATCGCTTCAAGCGTTATACCTTCGATCACCAAAAAGGTCAGGTTCACTATCAGAAACTCGCCGACGGACAGCAGGTCGATGCCAAGACCTTTGCCATGGGAAGCGATCCTCCGAACGACATCCTGACCGCCATGTTCAATTTCCGCGCCGGATTCTTCGGGCCGGTGAAGGCGGGGAGCATCTACCGGATTCCGACCTTCAACCGGCGGGGTATTTCGGAAATCGTCATCGAAGTCCTTGAACCGGGGGAGATTTCCGACGGCCGTCGGGTCGATTTCCCCTTTTTCCCCGGCGGCGGTCTGTTGTTCCGGGTGACGGTCGATCCCGAAGTGTTCGAGACGGGGGAGGGGGCTCTTTACGGCTGGTTCGATAATTTCGGCCGCCCCGCCCGGGGGATCGTGGAAAATGTACTCGGGCTGGGGAACGTGCAGGGGATCCTGCGCAGATAGCAACAGGTTCAAGAGGCAGGGTATTCAATGAACAGGGGCATCACCTACGTCATCGGTCACAAAAATCCCGATACCGACTCGGTCTGCAGTGCCATGGCCTATGCCCGGCTGCGCCAGGAGCAGGGGATGGCCAACGTTCAGCCGGCCCGGGCCGGCAACATCAACCGCCAGACCGAATTCGTTCTCGAACAGCTGTCCATGCCGCTGCCGCCGCTCCTCACCGACGTCCATCCGCGGGTGCGGGATGTGGTCGGCGAGCAGGTCATCACCATCGAGCAGAACGCCCCTCTGTCCCGGGCCCTCGAACTGTTTCATTCCCACAGCATCCGGGTGCTGCCGGTCATCGACGGCGATCGGCGCCCCCTTGGGCTTCTCTTCCTGAAAAAGGTCTCGGAGCGCTTTCTCGTCCCCAGCCGGGAGGAGGAGATCCGCCGGGTGCTGGCTTCCCCGGCCTCGATCACGAAATGCCTCAAGGCGACGCCCCTCCATGAGCTCGGGGGGGACAGCGTCGAAGAATTCAACCTCTACGTCGGGGCCATGGCCTCGGAGACCTTTGACCAGAAGATGGAAGGGCTCGACCCGCGGCGGATGATCCTCATCACCGGCGACCGGGAAAACATTCAGCGCCAGGCCGTGGAACTCGGGGTGCGAGTGCTGATCGTTACCGGCTCTCTCCCCGTCGACCCGGAGATCCTGCGCCGCGGACGGGAAAAGGGCGTCACCGTTCTCTCCACCCCCTTCGACACCGCCACCAGCGCCTGGCTGACCCGTCTCTCTACCCCGGTCGGCGCCCTGGTCGGCGACGCCTACCCCTCCGTGGGACTCGGAGAGCGCCTCGACGATCTGCGTCTCAAACTGCTGCACAGCAAGGATCCCGGCGTCATCGTTCTCGACGGCGACGGGCGTGTGGCCGCGGTGGCGACCAAGAGCAACCTTCTGGCGCCGTCTCCCGTCAAGCTGATCCTCGTCGATCACAATGAACTCTCCCAGGCGGTTCCCGGTGCCGACAAGGTGGAGATTCTCGAGGTCATCGACCATCATCGTCTGGGAAATTTCCATACCGATCACCCGATCCGCTTCATCAACCAGCCCCTGGGGAGCACCTGCTCCGTCGTCGCCAGCCTCTACCGTCAGGCCGGCCTGACCCCCGACCGGGGCACCGCCGGACTGATGCTCGCCGGACTTCTTTCCGACACCGTGATCCTTAAATCGCCGACCACCACGGCCGCCGACCGGGATCTCGCCCTGTGGCTCGAAGATCTCTCGGGTCTCGATCTGCAGGATTTCGGCCGGCGCATCTTTGGCGCCGGCAGCGCCCTGGCCGCCTACCCCTCCCTGCGGGAGATGATCGTCGCCGACTTCAAGGAGTACCAGTCCGGGGAACGCCGCTTCGGCGTCGGGCAGGTGGAGGTCGTCAGCTTTCACGAATTTCACGCCCTCAAGGCCGAGATCACGACCGCTCTGGCCGATCTGCGCCGGGAGCGGCGCCTCGACACGGCCGGGCTGCTGGTGACGGACATCGTGCAGGAAACGAGTCTCTTTCTCGTCCTCGGCGGAAAAGAGCTCCCCTATGTCATCGGCTATCCGCAGGTCGAGGAAAATCTCTATCAGCTCAACGGCGTTCTTTCCCGCAAAAAACAGCTGGTTCCCCATCTGCTGAAGATCTTCAAGGACTAAAAATGGCGGCCCACGGCTGAGAAGGCCGGGTCGGCGCCGGGAGCCCCTGGCACGGATATTGAATCAACAGATCCCTGTCCGTCGGACGGCGGCGAGAAGAATAACCTTTAAAAGACGGCGGTATGCAGGTGATGATCAGGAATTACGGGAAGAGGCGGCGGCTGTCCGGTATCGGCGTTTTGCAATTGATCCTGCTGACGGTGGCCCTGGGGAGCCCGGTTCCTGCGGTCTGGGGCGGTGAGATGGTCTGCGGGGGGGTTTTCGATGCCGCCTTCGGGACCCCCATCGCCGGGGCGACGGTGACCAGCGACACCGAGGTGGTGCAAAGCAATGCCGACGGCAGCTTTTCCATCGACAGCTCCGACGGTCGGCTCAAGCTCCGGGCACCGGGTTACCGCCGCCAGGAGACGGTGGCCGAGGCATCGCCGGAGGTCCGGCTGATCCCCTTTACCCCCAAGGCCCTCTACCTCTCCTCCTACGGCATCGCCTCGGCCACCCTGCGCAATCCGGCGCTGCAGCTCCTTGAAAAGACCGAACTCAACGCTCTGGTCATCGACATCAAGGGGGATCGGGGGCTCCTCGCCCACCCCAGCGCCATCCCTCTGGCGACGGAGATCGGCGCCCAGAAGCCTGTCATCCTGAAAAACGCAGGGCCCCTCATTGCCTCCCTCAAAGAGAAGGGGATCTATACCATCGCCCGGATCGTTGTTTTCAAGGACGATCTGCTGGCCCGCGCCCATCCCGAATTTGCCATCAAACGGGGAACGGGGGAGGTATGGCAGGACGGCGAAAAACTCGGTTGGGTCGATCCCCATCTTCCGCAGGTCTGGGACTACAACATCGCCATCGCCGAGGAGGCCGCCCGGCTCGGTTTCGACGAAATCCAGTTCGACTACGTGCGCTTTCCCGCCGTTCCCGGTCTGGTTTTCTCCCGGGAAAACAGCCGGGTCAACCGGGTGGCGGCCATCTCGGGATTTCTCGCCGCGGCCCGGCAGCGCCTCGCTCCCTACAACGTCTTTCTGGCCGCCGACATCTTCGGCTATGTCTGCTGGAACAGCAACGACACCGGTATCGGGCAGCAGCTCGAGGAGCTCGCCGTCCACCTCGACTACCTCTCCCCCATGCTCTATCCCTCGGGGTTCAGTTTCGGTGCCGGCGGCTACACCAACCCCATGGAAAATCCCTACGAAATCATCTCCCTCTCTCTGGAGAAGGCCCGCGAGCGCACCGGACTGGCGGCGGTGCGCTTTCGTCCCTGGCTCCAGGCCTTTCGCGACTACGCCTTCGATCGCCGGCATTTCGGCGCCGCGGCGATCCGCGCCCAGACCGCCGCCTCCGACGAGTTCGGCAGCAACGGCTGGATGCTCTGGAATGCCCGCAACGTCTACAACGGCGCCGGTCTCAACGTCGTTGAAATCGAGGCCCGCGCCGAGATCGAGGCGTCGCCGCAGCCGGCGCCTCCCCCTCTTTAGGCTCTTTCAGCAATCCTTCAGAAGCTCCCGCAGCTCTTCCCCCCGGGTCACGGGGGGAAGGCAGGTCCTTTCCCGGCAGAGGTAGGCCGTGGGGCGCCCCTCCAGTGGCGTCTTGCCGAGGAGCAAGGGGAGGGGGGGCGAAGAGCCGGGGCGGTCGACCAGGACCAGGGTGCGGGGGAGAAAGGTTGAGCGCAGGACGGAGAGGAGCTCTTCCGGCGGGGCTCCGGCGGCCGAGGGGGTGAGAACGACCTCGCTTTTCGGCCCCAGGGCGTAATCGAGGGCGATCAGGCTCTGGGAGTAGGCCGTCGGGGTGCTGCCGATCCGGGGGAGAGTCAGGGCGAGGAGGCGCTCCCCCCGTTCCTCGGTCCGCGGATCGCTTTCGAGTCTTCCCAGCCGCAGGAGGTTGAGGGCGACCACCGAGTTCCCCGAAGGGAGGGCGCCGTCCTGCAGGGAACGCCCCCGCACCAGGACATGCTCGGCATCCGAGGCGGTGTCGTAATACCCCCCGCGACCATCGGCAAACAGTTTTTCCATCCCTTCGCTCAGTTCCCGGGCCGCCTCAAGGTGCCGCCTTGCAAATCCCCCCAGATAGAGTTCCAAAAATCCCCAGGTCACAAAAGCGTAATCTTCGAGGAAGGCCGGAATGGCCGCCGTCCCGGCGCGATAGGTGCGCAGCAGTCGTCCCGTTTCGTCGCGCAGGCGCTGCATGATGAAATCGGCGGCCCGCTCGGCCCTTTCCAGCAGCGGCGGCAGGTCGAGGACCGCACCGGCCCGTGCCAGGGCGGCGATGATCAGGCCGTTCCAGCCGCTGAGAATCTTGTCGTCGCGATGAGGGTGGAGGCGTTTGCCGCGGACCTCCAGGAGCTTTTTGTGTCCTTCGCCGAGGAAAGCTGAAAGGTCCTGCGGGTCGACTCCGGCCTTTCGGGCCAGGGTTTCAATGTCCTCGGCGAGGTGGGGGATGCTGCGCCCCTCAAAATTCCCCCCGGCCGTAATCCCGTAACTGCGGCAGAAGACGGCGGAGAGTTCCCGGCCGAGAACCGCCTCCACTTCCTCGGGGCTCCAGAGGTAATAGGTCCCTTCCTGTCCTTCCGAATCGGCATCCTCGCCGCAATAGAAGCCGCCCTCCGGGTCGGAAAGCTCTCTTTGCACGTACTCGAGGATTTCGAGGGCGCTCTGGCGGAAAAAGGGGGCGCCGCTCATCTGGTAGGCGTCGAGAAAGGCGATGACGGCCAGGGCCTGGTCGTAGAGCATCTTTTCGAAATGGGGGACCAGCCAGTTTGCATCGACGGAATAACGGTGCAGACCGAACCCGACCTGGTCGAAAATTCCGCCGAGGCGGATCTGCTGAAGAGTCTGCAGCGCCATCGTCGTCGCCCGCTCATCGCCGAAGCGTTTTGCCAGGCGCAGCAGGAGCGAGAGATTATGGGGGGCGGGAAATTTGGGAGCGGAGCCGAATCCGCCCCGAGCGCGGTCGAAGTCGGCCAGGTACCCCTCGAAGGCGCGGCGCAGCAAATCCTCCTGCAGGGGGCCTGGCGACGGGGCCACCCCCTCCATGTCGCGGAGCGCCCGCTGGACTTCGGACCCGGTCTGCAGCAGCCGATTTCGGTCATGTTGCCAGAGTTCGGCGATCCTTTGCAGGATTTCCATCAGGCCGGTCATCCCCCCTCGGGACCGGGGAGGGAGATAGGTTGCGGCGAAAAACGGCTTCTTGTCGGGGGCAAGAACCAGGGTCGTCGGCCAGCCGCCGCTGCCGCTGAGCAGCTGGCAGGCGGTCATGTAGGTATGGTCGAGGTCGGGGCGCTCTTCACGGTCGACCTTGATCGCCACGAAGTGCCGGTTGAGCAGGGCGGCGACGTCTTCGCTTTCAAAGGATTCGTGGGCCATGACATGACACCAGTGGCAGGTGGAATAGCCTATGGAGAGAAAGACCGGCCGGTCTTCCTCCTGCGCCCGGACAAAGGCTTCCTCCTCCCAGGGGTACCAGTCGACGGGGTTGGCGGCATGCTGCAGCAGGTAGGGACTCAGACTGCCGGCCAGGCGGTTGGCGCTCTTTTTACCTCGGGGGGGGGAGGCTGGTGGGGAGTCGGGATGGCGCGGCTTCATGGGGGCTCCTGGTTGACTGTTTTATTAAACAGTAACACCGGGGGCGATGAAGACAAGAGAGGAGCGGGGGGATAAAAAAACCCCGCGAAGGAGGGGCCTCACGGGGTAAAAACCCACGACCGTCAAGACGGCCGGGGAGACATGACGGTGATTCTATACCAGCCTGCGGGAGTTGGCAATAGCCATTTTCATCCCCGGCTCTCTCCCCGTTGCAGGTCGGCGACCGCCTGAAGGAGTTCGCTCAGATTCAGCCCCCGGCGGAGAAGACGGCCGAAACCTGCTTCCTGTCGCCGGTAGAGATCGAAGAGGGGGTGCCGCTCACCGGAGGCGTCCTTGAGGCTCTTGACGGCGATGATGCCGACGGCCGCCAGCTGCGGCTGGGCGCAGGAGTTGGGGCAGCCGGAGATGGCCCAGTCGAGGCCTCTTCCCCCTTCGTCGAGAGTGCTGGCAATGGCCCGGGCCACATCCCGTGTCGGCGCCAGCCCCATGCGGCATTCGTGATTGCCGGGGCAGATGCGGAAAGTGACCTGCTCTTCGGCGGTGGCGCCGGAAAAGCCGGAGGCGGCCAGGGCCGCTTCGGCGGCGTTTGCATCGTCGTTTTCGAGGAGAAAAGCGATATTCTGATCGGCGGTGACCGCCATGAACCCCCCGGCGTGATCACGGGCCACCTCGGCCAGTTGCCTCAGGGCCTGGGAGGTCAGTTCGCCGGCAAAAACGACGGCCTCGATTCTCGCCCTTCCGCTCCCCGGGGGGAGGGGAGTCAGACGCTTCTCAAAGGCGTCGCCGAGGGGGAGGTCGACGGCATGCTCCAGGTGCTCACCGACGAGGAGGCGGAATTTTTTTTCGCCGATCTCCTGCAGCAGGTGCTTGAGGCGCTTTCCCGCCGGGGTGTGTTGCCGGTAGATGCGCACCACTGCCTCGATGGTCGGGAGGACCCGCGGTTCGGGGACGTTTCTCTCGAAGAGGAACGCTTCGACCGGCTCCCGACCCAGGCCCCCGGCCGTCCAGAGGTCGTAAAGGTCGATGCCGTCTTCGCTGCCGGCGTAGACCAGGCCGAGGTCCTGTATCAGGTGCCGGGATCCCTGGTAGCCAGCGTCGACGCTGATTTTGAATTTTTTCGGCAACCCTTCGAAATGGGGGTTGCCGGCCAGGTGCCGGTGCAGCTTGCGGGCCAGAACCTGGGCGACGGAAAATCCGTCGGCAAAGGTGGTGCTGCAGGCGATGCCGCGCACGGCTCCGCCGCAGGCCCCGCGGGAAGTGAGGCCCACGGCCGCCAGGCGGCGGTGGATTTCGGCGAGGTCCTGGTGCTGCAGCCAGTGGATCTCGAGGCTCCCCCGGGTGGTCAGGTGCAGGCGGCCGTCGGCATGGCGGTCGGCGATGTCGCCGACGACCAGCGCCTGCTCGCTGGAGAGGACTCCGGCCGGGACCTTGATCCGCATCATCAGGTGGCCATCGTCCGTCTGCTTATAAACGCCCTCGATGCGTAATCTGCCGTAGTCAATGGTCATCGATATCCCTTTTCGTTACGAGTGTTTCGCTCGTTTATACCCTATCGGACAGCTTTGGTCAAGCTAAAGGGAAAGACCCGTTGTCAGGTCAACAAAAAACCGGAGGGCCAAAACGGCAGAAGCCCCCGGCAAGCGGGGGCTTCCGAAGGAAAGGGGCAATCGGTCCCTTTCACAGCAGGGTGGTGAGCCAGCGGAAGGCGACTATGGTCCCGATGGCCGAACCGAGGGAGGAAAAGACAAAGACGAGCAGCACCCTTGTCATCCGGTTCTCCCACCAGCCCCTGATATTGGCGAGATCGTCGCCGACGCTCTCCATGTCCCGGACCGTGGGGGCAGCGATGAAGGCCTGCACCAGACCGGTCACCATCCCCGCGCCGATGGTTGGATTGAGGGAGGTGATGGGGGCGGCGACGAAGGCGGTGGCCACGGCCAAGGGATGGCCGAAGGCGATGGCTGTCCCGAGGGCGGCAAGGAGGCCGTTGGCCAGGATCCAGGCGACGGCTGCGCCGGCGATCCTGTCGCGGTCGCCGAGGAAAAACCCGGCCACGAAGAGGGCGACGACCACTGCGGGGATCAGCCAGGGGAGAAAGCGGGAGAGGGTGGTTTTGGTCGGAATGGTGGAGATCTCCCTGATCTCTTCCAGGGGGATCTCTCTTTGGAGATGGCGCTGTATTCCGGGAAGATGGGCGGCGCCGACCACGGCGACGATGCGGGACCCGGGGGCGTTGCGGAGGTGGTGGGCCATGTAGATATCGCGCTCGTCGACCAGGATCGTCTTCACCGACGGCAGGACATCGGCCATTTCATCGAGCATCGCCGAGAGGGTGTCGGTCTGACGCAGGCGTGCCAGTTCTGCCTCATCGAGCTTCTGGTTTTCAAAGAGGCTGGCGATCAGGGTTGCCATCAGATTCATCTTCTTCCAGAAGCCGGTCTTGCGCCAGGCACGCAGCAGGGTGGTGCGGATCTCCCGGTCGACGAGGCAGACCTCAATCCCTTGCGCCTCGGCGATTTCTGCGGCCGCCGCCAGTTCGGCTCCAGGTTTGACTCCCGTCTGCAGCCCCATCCGCTTTTGGAAGGAGGCGAGGGCGAGGTTGACCAGCAGAAAGGGAGCCTGCCCTTTGCGGATGACCTGGACCAGGTTGAGGGATTGCCAGCGGTTGGGGTCCTTGAGAGCCTGGTGGCGCTGGTCGTCGAGTTCGATGCAGACCGTGTCGGGGGTTTCTTCGGCGATGACCCTCCGTACCGTATCCACGGACTCCTGGGAAATATGGGCCGTACCGATGAGGATGATTTCCTTGCCGGCGACAAATATCCGCGGCATGGCGTCGATTGCTGGATCATTCATGGGTTTCTTCTTTCGATGACGAATTCAAGGTTTCGATATTAACACAGATTGTCGGCCGCCTCGTAGCCTTTTCTGGCCGGGGGATTCGTTCCGGGTCTCCGGGCCGATCTCTTGCGGATTGGCTGGAATTCGCGAAACCTCTTGATTCAGTGGTATAATTACATCAGACAAAAAGAAAGGGAGGTCAGGATGATGAAACATGGAGGCTATATCGATGCCTGTGGGAGGACTGAGCATAAGGGGATGCCGGCTCGCCTGCGCAACCTGAAAACGGGGGAGATCGGTACCGTGATCCAATGCACCGGCTTCGATATCCCCGAAGCCTTTCTGGTCAGCGTCGGTGATGAGGTCACCAGCTGGACGCCGGAAGAGGTCGAGGAGGTAACACCCGGGGAGTGAAGCGCGCCCCGGAGAAAGGAGAGGGGCGATGAAAAAAGAACGTTTCGCATTTGTCTGTCAGGAAGCCGAAGCCGGCAACGATGCCTTTGTGAAACATGGGTCGAGCAAGGAAGAGGGCGTGGTCCTGAGCTGTTCCACAGACCACCTCGTGGTCCATACCGCAGAAGGAAAGGATCGTTGCTGGGATTTTAACGAATGTGAAGAACTGAGCCGTTCGAAGGATGAATGGCCCTGGCGTTGACCTTGCTTCTCCTTATGGTGGCAAGAGACGCAAAAAAGGCGACGGAAAAATCCGGCGCCTTTTTTCTATTAGTGCTCTCCACTCCAGCCGTGGGTCGTTGGGCCTCTCAGCGAGAACCAACAGGGGGGATCCCTTGTTTCCGTATCAGGCGTCCCACTCGGGGTGGGCTGGCACACAACGGACCTGAAGCGATCCCGAAAAAATATTATTCCGCCTGGGCGTTCTGACCTCACCTGCAGGGCAGAGAGCAGCAATGGGGTCAGTATAGGCGAAAGGGGAGGGGGAGACAAGGGTAAAAATAACCGGCAATGTTTCCCCCCCTTTACGATTAGCCGCAGACTCCAACCATGTTGGCCTTTTCCCAGCGGACCTCGCAACTTAAGGAGCAGCAGTACTGATCCCGGCCATTGAGCCGGCGGCGAATCATTCTACCCTTGGGGCGCAGACGACCGCAGGCGGCACAGCTGGTTTTTTCCATGATGACCCTCCTTCGGCAAACCGGCTGATTTTTTTAAACCAATCTATCAGGAGAGCGGGCCTTTTCAAGGCTATCCTCGGGCCGACCTCTGTGCAAAAAGAAGGCATGGGGCGTCAGGAAATAGGCAGTTTGCGGCCCGACGCCGGTTTCGACAAGGGTAAAAAATCAATCTTTATGCGGGATTTGTGCAGGAAGGCTTATGGCACGGCTTGTGCCTTGACTTAAAGGGGAAGACCCGCAAAAGGGAGATGACGGTATGGCCCCGAGATCCGACGGACAACAGGAAAAACTGCTTCAGGCCTTGATCGATATCGGTCAGGAACTGGCGTCGACGATCGATCTCGATGAGCTGCTGAGGCGAATACTCCAGATCTCCCGCGAAGTCTTTCGCTTCGAAAATGCCATTATCCGTCTCCTCGACCGGGATCGCCGGGTGCTGGTGACCGCAGCGGCTTACGGTTATGACGAAGAGGCAAGTCGCCTTGAGCTGCCACTGGGGAAGGGTGTGATGGGGAAGGTTGCGGAGACGGGAGAGCCGATCCTGGTCTCGGATGTGACAGCCTTCTCCGCCTATGTCCCCGGCATTCGGGGGGCCAGAAGCGAGCTGGCCGTGCCCCTTCTGGCGCGGGACAGGGTCATCGGGGTATTCAACGTCGAAAGTCCCCTTCCCAACGCTTTCGGCGCCGGGGATATCGCCCCGCTTCTCATCATGGCCGGTCAGGCCGCCATCGCCATCGAAAATGCCAGGCTCTACGACAACCTGCGATCGGTTTCCCGCCGCTACCAGGAGTTGCACCAGCTCAACAGCGGCATCCTTCGCAGCGCCAACCTCGGTATATACACCGTCGATGCCGACCTGCGCATCACCTCCTGGAACCGCAAGATCGAGGAGATGAGCGGTCTCGGCGAAAGTGAGGCCCTTGGCCGCCATCTCTTCGAACTCTTCCCGGGACTGATCGCCGAAGGGTTCGCCGCCCGTATCAAGCGGGTTCTGGAAACGGGGGTCGCCGAAAAACTCAGTCTTTCCCACCGCAACCTCAGGGGAGAACTCCGGTTTCAAAAACGTCGACTGACTCCTCTCAAGGATGGCGATCGCACGACCGGGGCGGTGGTGATCGTCGAGGATATCACCGAATTCAAGCGGCTCATGGAACAGACGGTCCAGGGGGAGAAGCTTGCCGAGGTCGGGCGGATGTCGGCAGGGATCGCCCACGAGGTCAACAACCCCCTGTCGGTCATCTCCTATGCCGCCCAGCTGTTGCTACGGGAGAACCTTCCGCCCTTTCAGGCCGAGCTGGCCGAAAGAATCGAGAGCGAAGTCGAGCGCCTCAAGACTCTGACGGGGAGTCTCCTCTCCTTTTCCCGTGGCGGGGATACCTTCAAGCGTCCGGTCGATCTCAACGAGGTATTGCGGGATGTCCTGCGTCTGGTGCGCTACGAACTCGAACGCAACAACGTCGAACTGGTCGAGAACTATGCCGTGCTCCCCCTCGTTCAAGCCGATGCCAACAAACTCAAGCAGGTATTCATCAATCTGATCATGAATGCGGCTCATTCCATGGGGGGCGTCGGCAGGCTTGTCCTGAGCACGAATCTGGTGGCCGGCGACGAGGTCGAAGCCGTGGTGGCCGATTCCGGTCCGGGGATCCCCGAGGAGGTTCTGCCGCACATTTTCGAGCCTTTCTATTCGACCAAGAAGGAAGGGGAGGGGACCGGTCTCGGGCTCTATATCTGTCGCAATATCCTTGTCGAACATGAGGGTCGCCTGACCGTGGAATCCCGTCCCGGAGAAGGGGCCACCTTTCACGTGATTCTGCCGATCGGTCAGCTGCCCTGAGAATGAACAGGGGGGGGGCTGTGCTGATTAAATGTTGAACAGGGTTGTGGATTCGATTCACAAAAGATCTATAAAAACAGAGCCATACAGATTGGCATGGCCCATGCTAATAGGATTAACAGAACCCACGGCGCGGTTGCCGGGATCGGCGAATCGCCTGGGTGGATAAAAAAATAGCCAGTTGCACGACAAGGGCGTTGCGCGGCGGCAGAAACGATGGATGGCAAAGGCGCCAACTTTTCATTATGAAAGGTCGGGCGTCTTTTTTTGTTTTGCCGGGACTCTGGAAAGGAGCAGCAGCATGAAGAAAATCGAATGCATCATCAAACCGTTCAAACTCGACGACGTCAAGGGGGTCCTCACCGAAATGGGGATCACCGGGATGACGGTCAGCGAGGTTCGCGGCTTCGGCCGGCAAAAAGGGCACACCGAGCTCTATCGCGGAGCCGAGTACCAGATCGACTTCATTCCCAAGGTCAAGGTGGAGCTCGTCGTGGCTTCCGACCGGGTCGCCGAGGTCGTCGCCGCGATTCAGAAGGAAGCCTGCACCGGGCGTATTGGCGACGGCAAAATTTTCGTTCTCAGTGTCGACCAATCGATTCGAATCCGGACCGGTGAAACCGGCGAAGATTCCCTTTAAACCGACTAACGGCAGACAAACAAGGATATCCAGGAGGTATGACGATGAAAAAGGCTCTTTCCCTCATTATGGCGGCTGCGGGTCTGCTGGCCCTTCCCGCCCTGGCACTGGCTGAAGATGTCCCGACCAGCGAAGTTGCCTACGTACTCAATACCTTTTCTTTTCTGGTCAACGGCGTCCTGGTCATGTGGATGGCTGCCGGTTTCGGGATGCTCGAGTCGGGCCTGGTCCGGACCAAGAACGTGGCCACCATCTGTCTGAAAAATATCGCTCTCTTCGGCGTCGCCGGCATTCTTTTTTATCTCGTCGGCTACAATCTCATGTATGCCGGTGTCGATGGCGGATTCATGGGGACGTTCGGCCTCTGGGGTCCCGATGATGCCGCCGCCGCCGCCGGGGATTTCTCCGCCGGTTATGCTGCCTCCTCCGACTGGTTCTTTCAGATGGTCTTCTGCGGCGCCGCCTGTTCGGTGGTGTCCGGCTGTGTCGCCGAGCGCATCAAACTCTGGGGTTTCATGGCCTTTTGCGTGATCATGACCGGCATCATCTATCCGATCCAGGGGTCCTGGGGCTGGGGGGGCGGCTGGCTTTCCGAAATGGGTTTTCTTGACTTCGCCGGGTCGACCCTGGTGCATTCGGCAGGCGGTTGGGCGGCGCTGACCGGCGCCATTATTCTCGGTGCCCGCAAGGGGAAATACGCCGCCGACGGTCGGGTCACCCCGATCCCCGGTTCCAACATGCCCCTGGCAACCCTCGGAA
>Ga0209231_1000352_pt1 | contig 27925 bp, 40 predicted proteins | sample Deesub45470m_DNA_FD_188086 | JGI IMG/M metagenome (GOLD analysis project Ga0209231, IMG submission 188086) | Deep subsurface microbial communities from North Pacific Ocean - 450_OLKR46/470m Metagenome (SPAdes) (version 2) | ecosystem: Environmental > Terrestrial > Deep subsurface > Unclassified ... | reverse complement strand
GCAGGAGAGGACTGTGTGTCCTCGGGTGTCCCGCAGCTTGTGACCGAGGAACCGCAGGCATTCAAGGCCGTTGGTCGTGTCCCCTGCCACGATAATGTTCTTCTCAAGTCTGCTGTAGTCGATACTCTTCTGCGGAAAGTCCGCGTGTAGGTCCGACATAAGAGTGAATTTAATCGCTGTCATCGTCGTCGATCCTTTCGTAACTGACCAAGTGGTCGCCTTCGGTCCAAGCGATGTCACCGGCCTCTCTTTCCGAAAGGACCTCGTAAACCTTGCTTGTTCCGTTAGTGTATTTGAATAGGTACTTTAGTGAGTCTCTGCCCAAGTCCTTCCTATCTTTGCGTCGCCATCAATTTGAATATTGTACTTGAAGACCTCGCCAGCCCGAGGGAAACAAGGGAGCGCAGCGTCAACAAACGCGCTTGCAACTCCTCGTCGTACTCGGTACTGCCACTCGTCGTGGATGTCGGCAACCTTGAACACGTCTTTGGTCCATCCATTTCGGCGTACCTCCTCGTCTACGAAGATCATGGCCTGCTTCATGAGCCGGCTCTCGTCGCCCTGTAGCTTGTAAGGGATGACCATGTGGGGGGAGGGGACGATGATGGGGGTATCGTCGCACAGTCGAATACGACCTGTCTGCTGCAGCTCTCGCTGGAGTCGCTTGGCCGTCTCGTTGAAGCCGGGGATGTTGTCGATGATGCCCTTACGCAGAGCCTCACCTTCCTTGGCCGACAACTTGGTGCCGAACTGTGCTTGGTCAGCTGCGATAAGGGCACCGCCGCCACCCATCATGATCGTGTAGTAGGCTTTCTTGGCCGCCGCCTTGTGCGCCAGACCGAGGGTCTCGATATTTCGCTTATGAATATCGCCGAAGAGACTAAGCTGCTTGAAATCTGCGACCGCTTCCTCGCCGACAGTCTGGATGAGAGAATGGATGAGGCAGCGATTTTGAATGCCAGTGCCATCAATGCCGACGAGCACAAAGTCTTCATCTTCTCCAGCCCACCAGACGTCTCGTGACTCATACGACCACGCGCCGTCTTCACCATATCGGATATGCTCATTGCCCTCGTCATCCTTCTTTAGACGTACAGCCGGTATATTAGCTGAGTTAGGCGAACTGTGTTTATAGCGAAGTGTGCTTGCAATGAACAAGCTACCGTGCACAGCTTTTGTTTCAGGGTTGTACGCTTCGAGCCATGTTCGGACCATGTTGGCTCGTGAGTTAGCCACGATCCACTTAGCAAGGGCCCTAACCTCTGCCTGTCCGGATGACTCGGCGAACGCGAGTAGTGAGTCTTCATCGACCTTGGGATTACCTTTCTTGGTGAGGTTTACAGGTGTCCACCCGAGTTCAAGAAGCTTTGCAATTCTTTGAGTTGGGCTTCCAAGGTTAAACTCAACGTAGTCATACGCATCGTAGGTTCCGTCATCATGCTCCACGAGCTTGGGAAATTGCTCTGAGTGTCTTTCAAATTGTTTAGAGTAATTTCCATTTTTGAGACGTGCCTGTTTATAGCTTCCGACAACATCCAGTCGCGGGGGCCAGAGGGTGTAAATCTCACGCTTTAACTCCTCTTCTCGTTGCCGCAGCTCGGCGTACAACTCTTCGGCGGCTTGCTTGTTGAGCGGGAAGCCGTTTTGCTTCTGCTTGTTCTGGATGATGTTCCATGCAAGGTGCTCAATTCGGCATCCGAGTTCAGTGAAACCGAGACGTACGAGGCGCTCCGTAAGCCGTATATATACGAGGCCGGTAAGTCGGGTATCGCGCTTACAATACTTGAGCATTTCCGGGGAGAAGCGATGAAACTCATCGAACTTTCCTTTCGGGTAGCGTACACGTTCGCCCCAAATCGCTAGGGAGTGGCCTCCGGTGAAGTTGGGGTTGTACATTTGGCTGAGGACGAAGATATCAACAATGCGCGACGCAGGGATTCTAGCTCCCCAAAAACGGTTGAGCATGGGGGCGTCATAAGATATAAAATTGTGCCCCACAAATACTGCGGAGGGATTTTCAGATCGCCATACGTTAAAGGTTTCTGCATCAGTGAACTCCCGCTCTTCCTTGGTTACTAGGTTGAGGACGGTGGCGCACCAGATGACGGTGGCCTTGTCCTTTAGTTCGTCGGCCTCAATGTCACAGGCCCAGTGCTGTGCGGTTGGTGTCAGATACATATGGCGGGTATTCTCCGTTCTCTTTATAGTACTCTTTAGCGCTGAACCAGCAGTTGAAAGAACACACGTCCCAAGCCCAAGGGTCGGGACCGTATATCTGCCATCCCTCTCCATCTAAATACTCGATATCGCCAACGCTAGCGTCAGAAGTCAAAATCTGTGTCATTTAGGGATTTTCCTTCTTCGTATTTAGCAATAGCGGCATCATCGAGTTCAACAAGGCGGCCCGTGAACTCGTCATAGAAGAGGAGGCAAGCCGGGCCCGTTCGACCGCAGAACCTGTTCTTTTCGACGATGATGCTGGTGACGTTCCGACGGAAGGGGTCGGGGTCTTTCTTGTCCCGGTGTAGCGAGATATGAATGTTGGCAACTTTCTCAGGACCAGCGGAGCCTCTCGCCTCGCCGCTACGGTTCGTATGAATGACGCAGACCACTGCGATGTTAAGTTCCATCGTGAGTGTTTTAAGCTTTGTGCTGATTTCGTCAAGCTGCTTCCTTTCGTCCCCGCGCTGGTCCGACACGATGATAGATAAGTGGTCGATGAAGATGTACTTACACCCCATCACCACCATGTGGCGAACCTTGTTGAGGATTTCGTCGATTTCGTTGGAGCCGAAGTGATCGTAGAAGATGGCCCGCTCGTTATCGAGAACGACCTTGAAGGCCGACTCAATCTCGTCCTGTGGGCGATCCGTGTCGGGAAGATGGTACGGTTTACTCTTCTCGATGGATAGGAGCTTTAGCGCCGTGTCGTGGTTCGGCTCCTCAAGGTGGAGGAAGCCGACGCCGAAGCCGCGTTCGATGACCTCAGGCATGGTCAGGATGCTGTGCTCGACCTCGCTAAGGATGGAAGTCTTACCAACACCCGTGTCTGCCATGAGCAAGACGAGCTCCGACAAACGAATGCCGTAGGTCTTCTTGTTCATGCCGTCCCACGGCCAAGGAATGGCGAAGTGATCAGGACGGTTGACAATCTCGTCAAGCATCCCTGAGCCAACCTTTAGCCCATCCGGACGGTACGGGGGCGCCTTCCACCACTCAGCGACGAAGATTTTCCGGTCAACGTCATTCTGGAGGTAGTCGCTGGGGTCTTTCCCGTGCTGGAGAGTAAGGATGCGGCACTTGCCGGGGGCGAAGAGGTCAGCCACTTTGAGCGCGGCCTCTTGTCCGGGGAAGAACGTGGAGCCGTCCGGCTTAGTCTTTGCTTCATCAGTGTCCAGACAGATGACAATCTGCTTAAAGCTGTTGAGATACTCGAATTGGGCGCGGCATTCAGGTGCAGCGCTATCTGCTGACTGGACGGCCACGACAGGGTAGCGTCGTCCCAAGAGCTTCCACGCGGAAGGGGCATCAATGGCTCCCTCGACGATAGTGATTTGTTCAGCGCATCCAGCGGGGAATAGGTGCTGTCCAAAGAGTTCGACTCCTTCGTTGTCGCCTTCCCAATAGAAGCCTTTCTTGCCGTCCTTATCCGGGCGCAAGCGCACCTGATTGGCGGAGTGAAGACCGTCTCTGTAGTAGGGATAGCGGTGGCCGACCTTCGAGTCCTTGTCCATGACAATGTCGATGCCGTATTTCTTGATATCCTCTTCGTCCAGTCCTCGACGGGGGATAGCCCGGAAGACGCTAGTGAGAGGAGTGAGGGGTTTCTTAGGCTTGGGGGTAGAGGGTTGCTGAGGTTCGCTCAATCCATGTTCTCCTTGGGTGTGCTCCGAACAGACGAAGCAGTAGGTGTGACCATCGTCATAGACGCTAAGGCCGTCCGAGCTACCGCAGGCGGGGCACGGGGCATGGTGTGTGAAATTACTTTTTACCTTGTTCATCAGGCAATGCCATAAGGACGAGTGCTCCTAATAGGGTGAGTATTATCTGGCCGGGGGTCACTCTTTGTTGATCGCCTCCTTGACGACATCTGCGTACTTGTTCCAGAATGACCAGTCCCATTTTTCATTGGACTCGATAATGTGCTCAATCATTTCCTTGGTGAGCTCTTCGACAGACCACTGGTTCTCAAGGCCGTAGCAGCTACAGTGGCTGCCCTTGACGTAGCCGAACGTGCCGTCCTCATTTCGCCATAGAACGTTGGCGTCACCCTCGTAACCTTCAAAGCTGTACTCAGCGATAATCAGGTCGGCGGGCTCGGGATACTCGAGCTTGGTGTGATAATTGGGGCCGAACTCTTCGCAAACATCGTCCCAGCTACTAAAGTTACCTACATACTTATCCATATAATATCTCCTTAAAGGGGACATCCCCCCAAACCCCCCTTTCGGAGGGCTGCAACCTCTTTACCGAGGCTGTGTCCCACAGAGCCCGTCGCTGGGCCCTATATTAGTATTATAACAGGTTCCGGGGGGACTGTCAAGCAAAATCGTACTTAGCAAGATTGATCGCAAGGCTGCCACCCGCACGATTTACAAGCAACCGGCGAATAGGCGCAACCCTCTTCGGTGCAATAACCGTCCTTGTCAATCTCGCACTCACATTCCTTGCATTTGCCCGCCGTATCTTCTGGGAATGCCCCATACGGATCACAGCAGCTCATCCCCCGAACCCTTCTGAGTTGTACGGCTTGCTCTCGCTACCGAGCTTGGCCTCAAGCGTCCGGATACGACCGAGAATGGCCTCCTTATTGCTCTTGGGAATGGACTCCTTGAGCTCTTTCTTGAGCTCTTCCTTGAGGGCTTCAAGGGCCCCGAGGGTAATCTCCTCGCGAAGGCTGCCCCCGAAGGTCACGGCTGTTTCATTCTTACTCATGGCGTATCTCTCCAATGCTTTGTTGCGGCGGGCTATGTCAAGCACTCTTGACACGCTCCTGTTTGGCCAGAAAGTGCTGCTGTGGCGTCATTCCGTAATCCGGGTGGTTACGCCCCACATTGGCGAGGATACGCACTGGGCGCACCCCTGCGGCGCTCCGTTGCCACTCCCGGCGCTCGGCCATGCGGGCACGGTGTTCGATACGGCGTAGTTGCTTGGCGGTAAACATTAGGAAAACTCCTCAGCAAAGGCGAGAACAGCCACGAATGGCACGATAATGATTGCAAGCGTAATAAATTCCATAGTATCAATACTCCTCGTCGAGATAGTGTTTGTTTTGGGGCCAGCTTTCGTGCAACGTCAGCGGAATGTACGCCGCGTCGTCGTCCAGCTCGGTGTAGATGTCTTCGTCGTATCCGTTGACAAGCTCTTGGATGGCCAAGAGGCACGTCTCACACGGCTCATAGGCGTCATACTCAGCGTTGAACTGAGGTTCGTCGATTACTCGGTCGCAAATGTAACAGCGCATTTATTCGCCGACCTCTGCCTGAGTCCCGATGATCTGCATGACCTCGACCCGCTCCCCGCTCTTGAGTCGGATGAACTTGGTCGTGGGTGCCGTGGCGCTGACGAAAGAGCCCTGCAGATACACCTTGTGGGCCTTGGGCCCGATGGTGATCGGCAGAAGCTGGCGGTAGTTAACGCGATAGTTGGTCTTGTAGCTCATTTCACTTACTCCTGTTCCAGATTTTGAGGGCTTTGCTAAATGTAGAGTCCCGCTCTTTAGCCAGTTGCTCTCTTGCGGCTTGTTTGGCTCGCACTTCGTCGGCACTGTCGCGTTCAGCCATAGACTCCAACGTCTCCGCCACTTCTTTCATGGCCTCGTGGACATCAGGGTCCTTGGAATAAACAACGTCCTCATATACGATACGGAATTTATCAGCGTAAATCTCGATGTAACCTGCCCCGTAGACTCCTGCAATTCGCTTGGCGGTAAAGGGGCCAATGGTTTGACTTCCTTTGAACTTTAGAAAGTCTTCAACTAGCTTCCTGTTTTTGTAGCTGATGATGTCCCGGACCATGGCCATTACCAGACACTCAAACTGGGTGCGAATTCAGCCAGAAACGCCTTGACCTTGGCGATCTGATCCGACGAGCCTTTGACACTGATGATAGATTTAACTCCGTGCGGGTCTTCCACTACAGTCGGGGCAGCGGGAGTGAACGGAACGCTGCCGGCCTGCCACGCGGGCTGGACCGTCACTACTGGAACGACCTCCTCCTTCTTCTCGAACAGGCGGAAGAAGGCTCCGTAAATCTCCGCAGTCTTGGGCGTGATGGTCGGCGCCGAGTTCATCTCAAGGACGTAGGCCTTCCAGTTCCAATCACCCTCTACTACGATGTCAAAGGCCCCGAAAGTCATTTCCGGGAACTCATTGAAGGCGGCGCGAGCCACTTGGCTGGCCTCGGTCGGAAGCACGACATCATTGCCATTGACGGTCCAAACGAAGTTGGTGCCCTCTCCTGCCCACACGCTGGGGTTTTCGAGGGCGGCCATGTTCGGCACGAACTTCTGTTGTACGCCGATGACACGGACTGAGCCGTCCGGCCAACGCCCCATGTGGACCCGGTACTCCTTGTTCTTTGCGACGCCTTCCACATAAAGCTTGGCGTCCACCAGTTCATTGATGTTCTGCGCCACGACGATACCCTCGCCGTCCTTGCCCTCGACCGTGGTGCGGCAGAAGACCGGGAACTTCATAAACTCAGCTGCTGCCCTTGACGTGGTGAAGCGGGGTGTCAAGTCCTTTCCCTTGAGGCGCTCGAAGAACTTGATCTTGTTCGTGACGTCCTTGGTGCCATAGTTCAAGGCCTGCGGGAACGGGCAGTCACTCGCCCCCCAGTTGATGATGACGTCGGAGTCCTTGGGCGTATAGGTGCTATTCTGGCGAAGGATGCGCTTGCCGCCGAGTTCTTCGGCAATGGCTTTGGCACCAGCGGAACCTTGGGTATAGGGGAAAATCATGAAAGTCATTGTAATTACTCCTCGATATTAAAAAAGAAGGGATCGTTAAGATCGTTAAGGCTACTGTTAAACACGGTGTTGTATTCGAGTTGCGCCTGTTGTATAGTCTGCATCAGCGAAATCTGCATCCCGGACTGGGGCGCGGGCATGGTCGGCATGGACGGCGGAAGGTCGGGTTCTGCTTCATCATACTCGGGCTCGAATTCTTCAAAGTCATAACTAATTGACGGCGTGGGGGCCGCAGCGCCGGGGCCGTTAAGAGAGCCGAGGATCGAGGCGGGCGAACGACCAAAGGGATCGGGCTCCAGCTCAATCTGCTCGAACTTGGACCAGTCCCGACAGTAGCACAGTCGCTGTGCCAGACGAATGCCCTCGTAGATCGAGTTACGGATGAACGTATCGCCCAGCCCCAGCTCCTTGCGAAGGAAGTCCGCCTTGTCCCCGAGAACCGTCTCGAAGAACGTGATGGGTCCGCCCGCCGAGAACATCTGGCAGACGTCGCGCGGGTCCTTGAAGCTACGGGCGAATTCGTAGATGCGCTGCAGGATTTGCGACCAAGCCAGAACCGTGGCGTAGTCGGGGGTGCCCCTCATGGTACGAATTTCAATCGAGCCGAACTTGTTCAGCGCCTGCGGATTGAACGCCGCGTAGTGCAATGCCTCCGAGAAGCGCATGTCACCGTTGTCGACGATGAACGACTCGATAGCCGTGATGATGCCCGGTGCGTCCTTGGCCCGTAGACAGAACAGATTGCCGACACGGTGGTCGCCGCACCATTCCGTGAGGATTTCCTCAAGGGCGAAGTACGTGGCCGCGAAGGACGTGAACTCATTTAGGAACATCTTCTGGCAGTTCATGTGGACGTGGACGCTGGTCCGGTTGGACTCGTCGATGATGGCGCCGTTGTCCTCAAGCGCGCCCCACAGACGCTGCAGCTCACCCTCGACCCTGTTGAACGGCACAGGGCCGTCCATCACGTACTCGGCGTTCTCCTCGCCGCGAAGCGAATGGTCGACGTGATACCGCCAGCCCTTGACGACGATGTTGCCCTCGTCCTCTGCATGGAGCAGCCGCTTGCCCTCCATTTCGATTTCGATGCCGATGTCACCCTTGACCTCTTTGTGCCGAAGGATCAACCCAATGGGGATGCCCTTGTGGCTGGCGGCCTCTCGGCGGAAAATCTCAGTATTGCTCACAGTAATTCTCCAGTTGTTGTCAGTTAGTTACAGCGGTCACATTGCCAAAGACGCCGAGGTCTTCGACGGCTTCCTTAGTCCAGCTCCAGTCCCGTCCAAGCACCACGTTGCCAAGATCAGCGGCGGGTAACGTACCGATGATGTCTTGTTTGTAGGCCAAGAACAGGGTGCCGAGAGGACCACGAACAAGGGCGAACTCACGGCTAAATGCCGCCGCCTCATTCGTAACATCGCGGTCAAGCAGCGACTCCAGACACAAGTCAATGTCCGGATACTCTCCCTTCACGCAGTTGCGGAACCACTGGGACCACAGATCGACGTTACGGGGCCCGCTGTAGCCGCTGTTAGGCACATTGCGGGGGCTGGCCGTTACTGCCGTCTCGACGACCATGCTGGAAATCATGCCCTGTTCCATCTTGCGATTAGGGATGCGTTCCAGATAGTAGACGCGACCGCCGAAGTTGCACATACCCATCTTGAAAGGCCGGAACTTATTGAATTTAGGCGAGTTAATGCGCTTGCGCACCAACGTGACACCTTCGTTCGCCGGACCTCCCTCGTCCATCCACTTGTCGAGCGCAAGACCCAAAGCCGCATCTGCTCGATTGTAGTTGTCCATGATGGGAATGTAATTGCCGTTAGCGCTGGGTGTCATATAGACGCGGAAGATGCCATCGTCACGGTGGTTGGTTATGGCCTGAATATAGTATGGCTCACCGTCATATACGACGAACGTGCTGTGAAGCCGCCGCAGCGCCTCATCCAAGTTCTCGTAAAAGTTGGGGTATTCCATGCTAGAAGTTCTCCTTGGTTACGCTGCCAGCAGGCCGAGGGGCGCAAGGATGCCCGACACAATCGACGAGTCGAGCTGGCCACTGTTGATCGAAGCGACGAGCTTGTCCGAGAAGGACTTGTCGATCTTGGTCGGCAGGAAGTTCGAACGCATCTTGTCGATGCCGTTCATCATGCGGTTCCAGACCTGCAGACGGTTGGCTTCGTCCATCACCCAGAAGTTACTGAGCACACGGTACTCGACGCCGTGGGGCTTGTAGCGACAGGCGCCAGCCTTACCATACAGCGAGCGGCGGGTGTTGTCCTTGTCCATCTGCACCGACCACGCACCGAGATACCAGTCGAGCTGCTTGACGAGGTCCTGACAGGCGAGGATGTGCTGCAACGAGCTCATGTCTGCCTTGTCCGTCCAGCCGATGTGCAGGTGCCCCGACGCCGTACGAAGGTACGGGTCGTTCACCAGATGCGGCGGGGGATTGACGCGGCCAGTCCATGCATCGAAGTCCGGCATACAGCCGAGCTCGACAGCCTTCGGCGGCAACGCCTTGAACACAGCCTCGTCGTAGCGTACAGCCGACACGGCCCGCAGTTCGGCGTCATTCGGAAGAAGCTTGCGAAGTTCATCCAGCACAGTCGCGATGTTGTCGTTGAATTCCTCGAACGACGACGCCGGATCGGTGTTGAACTCAGCCGCAGTACCATCCACTTGGACAGCACCGCCCTTGACCTTGAAGGGCTCTTCCTTAGTGCCCGGCAAAAGATCGTGCGCCGAAACCAGATTGCCGTTACGGAACACAAAAAGCTCCGGATCGCAGCCGAAGGTGAAACCCTTCTTAGCGATGCGGGCGGCGCTGCTTGTTTTGATCATAACCATAACTTACTACTCCTCGATTAATAAAGCGAATTGAAGACTTTAGACGTGATATAGATGCGGGTTGCATCCGACACCGAACAGTCCGGGCATAGAATGTGCGACTCCTTCTCGAAGACCGTGGTTCCCGTGTCCTCGTACTTGATCGGCTGCTTGCACCACGAACACCCACCGCGAGAGTAGGTGTCGAAGTCCGGCTTAGATACGAACCCTGCGTAGGGGCTGTCCGGGCTGCCGTCGATGTTCAGGCAGTCCATATGGACACGGTTAGTTCCACGGGAGCTCGTCGTCGTAGAATTCGTCCCACCGGTATTGTGGAATCCCATTGTGCCATTCCACTCCCGATCCCACCCGTCGACGTCCCTCCCAAAAGGGTCGCCCTTCACTTCAATCATCGGAGCCCTCCCCTTCATGTTCTTGAAGATTTCGGGTACGAACGGGCCGTCAGTTGAGGCGGCGAGCTTTTCCAGATCGTAGCTGTGGAGCTCGTTATCCGGCAACGGGAAGAAGCAGGCGTCGTCCTTGTCCGTGTAGTACTCGTACTTCGGAGTGGCTACTCGGGTGGCGTAGTCGATCATTTCCCATTCCGACGCCCACATGATCAAGTCACCATCCTTGCTGTTGCCGATGTACAGCGGGCGATGCTTGTTCTTGAGGAAGTTGAGCGTATGCGCCTTGCCATCGTACCACACCAGCGCCCAAGCACCAGTTGAAGAGTTGGCACCCTCCTCCATCAGCTTGAGCGTTTCCTCGATGCCGAGGTCGGCAATAGCCGCGAAGATGGCATTCGAGTCCGTGCCGAACTTCTCGCCTACCGCACCTTCCAGCCGCTGCCACGAAGCAGAGTCGAGGGTGCCGTTGTGGGCGCCGACGATGTGCTTGTACTCGTACGGATGCGCGTTAGCCGCATTCACAGCCCCACGCGTCGCAGCACGGTTATGGCCAATAAACGCATGGCTCGTCGCGCCCGTAAGGGCCGACCGGAATTTGACAGAGTCAAAAAGATCAATAGGGTGACTGGCGACCTTAGAAATAGTAGTCGTGTAATCACGCCCAATGGCTGCAAGCCCCGTGGAGTCAGTGCCACGGAGATAGTCCAGAAGCAACAGCTTCCGCATGGTGGCTTCGTCGCGATACTTTAGATCGCCGGCCATTCCTACCAGTCCACACATTAAGCATTCCTTCCTTTGGCATTGATAGCGGGCAACTGTTCAGCCGCCAGCGGTACTTCGATGATAGATTGTGGGAGTTTCCGAAGAGCTCGGACCTCGGGCTTGACACGGAACATCTTGTCGATGATCGCGATGTCGGGGTTGCCGGTGATTACGTCCTCGATGGTGCCCATCGTCCACTTGGCGAACTCGTGATACCCGCGATACTCAGGATGGCCCTGAATGCCGAGGCAGCACGTGTCCCGGTAGAAGAACGCTTCGATGTCCGCTTGGGTTCCAACGATACGATCAATCGCATTCTTCCAGCGGTTCTTTGCCCTAGAGTTGGTGGCGATGATGCTCATCCCGCCCTTGGTGTTCTCGATGCACATCTGATGATGCACCGACGAAACGCGGTTGACGAGCAGCTTGAGACGAACGTCCCACATGCTGTGATCGCCGTTGTGTTCATCAACATCCTGATACAGCTTGCCGCCGTTCATGACGTGGAGGAACTGTGCGCCGCGACAGATGCCGAGCATCGGAATGCCCAGCTCCAGACACTTGGCGTAGACCATACAATCCTCGGTGTCGCGGTCGATGTTAATCTCGGTCGACGGGTGAGGATCTTCGCCATACAACGCCGGGTTGACGTCTTCACCGCCCGTGAAGATGACAAGGTCAGCCTCTTCGATGGTGTTGGCTTTGTAACAGTCCGCACGAACAAAGAGTTCGGCGAACAGTGCCTCTTCCCACGCCGGACCCTGCACATAGATCGCCATGTACAGCGACGGGAAATTCACGTACGCTTCCGGCATGAGCGTAACCCGATGCCGTTTGTCAGTATTGTTGGTTGTTTTCGCAGCCATGTTATTTGTCATCCTTGTCATTCGCCGCGATTGGCGGCGCCGAGCCTTGCTTCTCTTGCCCATTCGGGTCAACTCCGTTTTTACGTTCCCATAGACGAGCTAGAACGAGCAGCCGATTCCACGCTTGGTCGCGCTGATAGCAGTAGGCGTCCCATTCCGCATCGTCGAGGAGGATCTCTTCTTGTGACCTAGGGCCCACGCGATAGTAGTTCATGGCAGGACCGCTCCTTCCTTGTTACTCCCAAGGCGTTGCTACCTTGGCGACGGCGACCTCAGCCTTGCCCGTGGCCTGCTCCTCCGTCATGAGGATGGTCTTGCCCTCCAGCCACAGCTCGGTATGCGTCTTGGTCGGTTCTGGTAAGTCTTCCCAAAACTTCGGGGGCTTGAAGGGGTCATCGACGCGGGTAGTGCCGATGTTGCGGAACAGGCCGAACAGATGGACGGGATGGGCGCCCCCTTCCTCCTCGCCGTCATCGTCACCGACCCAGTTGCCGTTGGCATCCTCGTAGTGGCCGGGGCAGCAGGGACAGTCGGACTCGACGAACGTCCAGCCGGTCTTGTCCACTTCGGCAGGCTTGCCCCCATCGGTTACACCGCTGATATCGACACTGGTGCCGGTGTAGACCGAGTTGTCCACGCGACCGATGAAGATGAACCCCTGCTCCTTGAGGATCGCCAGCCACTTCTGGCCGTTGTTGGATGCCACTTGCTCGTCAGTCAGCGACGCAAGGAACATGCGATTGGGCATTTCCTGTGTATCGAAGGTGCCGATACGAAGGTATTGCAGGAAGATGTCCTTGTTCGTCGGCCCGAGCCAAATGGTCTTGGCGACGCCATCGACGTACTGGGTCAGAGGTGTGCCTTGATCACCGTGGAACAGCTGCACAGCACCCTTGGCGTCCGGGTCATTGATGAACCCTTGGAAGATATCAATGGCGCAGCAGCCGATACCCTCCCCACCCTTGCGACCTGCGAAGCGCAGGCATTCCATCTTACTAGCTGAATAGGCCATTAGTCGTAGTCCTCCTCGTAATAGGAATCGTCGTAGTCGTCTTCCTCGTCGTAGCTATCGCTACCAGACTCATTGCTGTTGCGGTGATACACGTAGCAAGTGTTCTCGCTATTGCTGTTGACGTTGGAGTTCACAAGTTTGAAGCCGTGCTTCAACAAGATCGGTTCCCATAGGGCCAACGCATCAACACCGTATTGTCCATTGGCTAGCACGACCTCGATGATACCGCGAGGGCGACGTTCATCGCAGTACGCGAGATACCGCTTGAAGCGTTGAAGCCACGTCTCCACCGGTGCCGAAAGGTGGTAGAAGCGATCACTAGACCGAACGGGATTGCCGTTTGCATCCTCGTTGGTCAGATTGATAGCCTCAAGCTCTTGGGCGTTCTGATCCGGGTGATACCAGAAACCCCAGATGGTTTTGATACCGCAGCATTGGCCGCCGTGATAAGATAGGTGCATGTTACGCGGCCTCCTTTCGTTCGAGCCAGTCGCCGCCCTTGATGAGCGCCTCAGGGTCTACGTCCGGCCTGAACGTGTAGACCCATACCAAACGTTGGTCAATGTCAACGACCTTGACGCGGTCGTACAGAGACGGATAGCCTTCGTAATCGTCGAGGCGTTCAGGCACATCTTCGCCAACGATTTCAAAGACTTCACCGTGCACAACGTTTTCCTCATCGAGGCCAAAGTCCATGGGGTTCTTGACGCCCGGATACCAGCCGCAATCGTAAAGGTCGCCGCAGATGGTGGACTCACCGACAAAGCGGGTAGCCGCACCTCCACGCCACGATGATAGATCGTTGACCTGCCCTTTGCGAAGGGTGCCGTATACGAAGATAAGATCACCGACCTTCATGTTATGCGAACCCCTGTGTTGAGCGATGGATATAATCCAGTCGCGATTTGAGGTGGACCTCAGCGTTGACCAAGCGTTTCACCTCTTTAATCGAACCTTCATCGCCTTCGACACAGAAACCACCCCAGCCGAAACCGGCAGGCATCCCCTTGTCAGGGAAACACTTGAGCGGCTTTGGCAACTCCGCCACCTTCTTCTCGACAAAGCCCTCCTCCGTCTTGCGGACGGCATCTCTGAACGCCTGCGAGGGGCGGGCAAGGGTGATAGCGCCGAAGCCACCCTCGCGCGGCTCCATTAGCTGGTCAGCCGTCGGCCAAGTGTCGTTGGTGAACGCGCCCGCCCACCCCACATAGGGCAGAGAAGTCTGTTCCTCAAGCCTACTAGAAAGGGCTTGAGCGTGTCTGCGTAGCGTGTATTCCGGGCTACCGCCGACAAGGCGAAGGATCAGCCCGAGCGTTACGAGTTCTTCCGACGACACGGTGACGGTGTGGACCGCCGCCGGTTCAGCTGGGGCAGGTTCGGTGGCGTTGCACTTGCATTCGTTACACATCAGATATTCCTTCCTCTTGGGCCTTTTTCAAGGAACCGCTCGTATTCTTTGACGGCGAGTCCCGCCAACCAACCGGCTTTTGAGGCGGGGTTGTTGGGGTTCCGTTCCATCTGCAATAAGAAGTTCTGCCGCCAGAACGTCATCACTTCACGACTGTTGGTGTAAGGACGGGGTTTCGGATCGGGGGGTGTTTTCATCTTCATTCTCCTTGATACGGTTCACAAGATACGACCGGCGTGACGTCCGGCGTAGGGTGGTTGTGGAAGGTGGTTCCGAGCGTGAACGCGGCCAACGCCAACGCAATGATGGGCAGAACCAATCGAATGGGTCTGGCGTCGTAGGCGGCGTCCCACTGGCGTAAGGAAGTCAACGTGCACCCCATTTCTTGAGACGTGCTTCGAGGTACATCGGAGCCTTCCACCAAGGGAAGTTGAGGCGGGCGCCCGTGTCCATGCGGCCATCGTCAGTCTCACGCAGAGACATCCAAGTCTTACGCCTGCCGCCGCCGGACTGCGAGCCCTTAGGCCGACGCTTGTCAGGGCGAAACGGATATGAGGATTTTGACTTGCTCATTTCAACAGTTCCTTCTCTTTCATCAGTTCGATAACCTCTTTATCGAATTCATCTTCCTCTTCGGGCGTCACCTTGACACAACGGAGATGCACGGCCCCCGTAGTCGAGCCGAACTCAAGGACGGTGCAGCCACAGGGTTCATCACCCTTTGCTCCAATCATCGAGGGGCCGACGTAAAGGACTTCGTGAATGGTGCCGGCGGGCGGACAAGCCTCTCCCGTATGCAGATGGGGCGTGGGCGCATCGAGCAGCTTTATCACACTGGTATTGACAACCAACGCAAGGTCGCCGACTTTCCAGTCCTCGGCCATGCTACTTCACCTTTATGATTTTAGGGGCGATTGCCCGCCGGAGCTGTGCTCGGAGCGATATGTTCCTGTTGGTAAGACTTACCAAAGGTGTGCCACGCTCGACGACCACAGGCTTCTGATACAGCGGGGTGCGGTCACACTTCTTCACGTCAATGACGACGACGGAGCCGTCATTATTGCGTATTGTCAATGACTTATCGTGCGGAAGATCTGCCTCCCCACGAACCCGTGTTTCGTATATCCGGCCTTCGGCCCGCTCCTTCTCCGTTATCCACGGATTGCCCATGTTGGCGAAGATCATCGCGTTGTTCTTCATGGTGTGGTTTCTTTCTCAGATGGGTCAAAGCAATAGCCACAGCCGGAAGCAATCCGACCATGGCCACCGCAGCACATGCATCACACATGGGCGTTAAAAGGTAATCTCGACGACGTCGCCCGCGTAGACGGCCTTGCGCCCCAATTCAAGCGCGGCTTGCGTGAGATTGAGGATACCGCCGGCAGCGGGGCGAGTGCCGCTCTTGTCGGTGAACATCACACCACCACCTTGTGCCTCCGTGAATATTCCCACACCACAAGATGCGATGACGGCGATGGGATCACGCTCATTGGGGCCGGAAACGATACGAACCTTTTTCAACTTACTTCTCCTTTTAAAAGGTAATCTCGACGACATCGCCCTCGTAGATGGGCCTATGGCCGCCGGACGAGGCGAGGAACGACTTGAGATTTGAGGGTGACGTCAGCAGAGTGTAGATGCTGTTCTTGCTGATCTGGACGAGGGCCCCGTTAGGTTTGGCGACGACGATGCCCGACCCATCACAGTAGAGGACACCCACCAGCTTGCGCTCAGGCACCTGCTCCTTGACTGAAAACTTATTCACGACTGCTTCTCCCTTTAAAACGTCAACGTTACGACATCACCCGGATAAATCGCGGGCTGGCTGTCGATGCCGTTCGCCACGGTTAGCGAAGCTTTTCCTTCGGAGTCGATAAACACGAAGTACTTCCCGTCCACGGGTTTATTGAGCCGGAAATACATGCCGCACACAGAGCCTTTGTAGGCAATGGGCGCGGGCTTGTTTTCAACGGCTTTGTTGAGTTCGACTTTCACGACTGCTTCCCCTTCTGTTGTGCGGCGAACAACGCGGGCCGCGTGATGAAGTTCTTGAGCGACTCGCGATCCTTGGCCGCCTCAATGGTGCGGTCGCGACGATCCGGGAGGATTGCGGTGCGGCGAGCGTTTCCGCTGCCAACTACTACGGTCATCATTTCATTCTTCTCCTTCTTTGGTAAGACTTACCAAGCTTCAATGTTATCGCAACGCGGGAAATGGTCCTCCTCATTGGCGAACAGAGGCCCTTTCGAGCCTTTGCATCCGTAGCCTACAAGGCGCGGAACCCTGTCAATCGCTACATAGCGATCATCAATATCGTGCTCATAGCCGTCAAGGGCTACACTTGGGTAAGCCGCAAGGCCAGCCGATGCAATGATCAGCGCGGACGACGCGAAGGCTACAGCAAGACGTTTCACGGGCTACACTCCGATTTGAGGGAACAAGTGGCAACACATACTAAGGATGGGGGGAAACCTAGTATGTGTTGCCGCTGGTGCTCTCAATTTTTGGTAAGACTTACCAATTTCGACGCCATTTAATTTCCGTCCATGTACTGCAGTCCCGTCCGACGCGGGCCGGGAGCAACACGTAAGGCGATATTGCCAGCGGGACCAATCGCAAGAGGCGATAGGCGAGCGAGTCGCGGTGAATAAGCATCTTGTTAAATCCCTTTTCAATATGGCGCATAGTGGCCGGTTTGCATCGCGTAGTGGACCCGCCAAGTGTTAGCGGACAAAAGCTTTTGTATGCGGTGGCTAGGGTGCGATACCATGCCAAGCGCGCTAGCGGCTTCCGTTTCAATCCGCTTGCGTTCCGCCATTAGGGCGCGAAGCGGACCAAAAGCCGATGCAATTTCGTTAGTTCCCATATCAACCTTTCCTTTCGACAACATCAGGACTGAACCGAGTCAGTCGCCATGTTGGCGCACCGTTCTAAACCCCCATTAGGAAAGCTTGGGGGGAAAGCTTGGTAAGACTTACCAAACCTTCCCCTTAGGCCTTATTCCGTCGTTTCAGCCACCTTAAAGGCGGCATCGGTGACGTTGCGCAACATGGTATATGCGGCAATCAATGCCTCACTATTGCGTAGCACATCAGCCATGCCGGGTTGGCTCAACACGTCCGCCAATCCCGCGATATGCTTAGGGTCAATTGCCTTTTCGACCGTCACGCGTTCCACCTTGCGGATTTCCGCGATATTGTCGAAGGCGGTATGAACGCTGATTTCGCCAGCGTCCACCGACGCGACGACAACAGCAATCTGTTCCATCTGGTCAGCGTCAAGCTGTTGGAAAGCCCGCCCGACGTTGGTTCCGTCCACCGCTTCGCGTGCCGCCGTAAGGAAGCGGACATACTTACGGATTGTTTCACCGGCACCGTTAGGCGTTGCGGACGGCGTGCCGTCTTTTTTCGCCTTATCCCCGAAAATATCGCCGAGTACCGCCGACAGTTCAGCGTCCGGCAATATGTCGTCGCGCCGCGCCTGATAGAGCTGCGTTGCAACATCTGCCACGATTGACTTTGCCGCCGCTGCCTTTTCGTTGGCGTCGCGGAAAGTGTCATCGGCTTCAGCCAAACGCTGTTTCGCCACCTGAATGATCGTTAGCTTGGCCTGAAGCTTGCCAGCGATAACCTCGCCATATTCGTCACGCAAGTCGCGGACGATAAGGGAGGCGCCACCTTTCGTGGAATGTTCCGGCATTGCGACCTTGTTAGGGGTCGGTGCAGCCGCAAGAGCCGCGTTCGTCGTTTTGTTCTTCTGCGTAGTCATATCAATTTCCTTTCGCACCGTCGCTCCGTGGAGTCGCTCGCGACCTTGGGAAGTCTTACCAAGCCGGATTGGCTGGCAGGGGCGACGCTAGGCCACATCCCGACGCATGAGGAGCGCGGGTGCTTTCTTGGGGGTTCAACGATGTGAAAGAGCAGGGGACGCTTCACAGCGGGCCGGGTGCGGAACGCCCGCACATGAGGAGCATTGCAATGGGCGTGCCAATTAGGGGAAAGCCCCTATTATCAGTCACTTAGCAGGATGGGAAAGGTGAATAGGGGTTCAAGTGTGTAAGATATTCCGACACATTCGTTGTTATTATGTTGCGTATATGGCCATTGTCCCCTGTTTTCAGTAGCTTAGTAGTGTAAAGCACACCGACACCAGATGGGTATCATAGTACCGTTTCCCCCATATATCAGGGCAAGGCCTTGTAAAATATCCCGACGGGGGGAGGGTAGATCGCGCGGGCGATGGTGCGTAGTTCAGGGCGGCTCTTGGATTTTATAAAAAAATAGAACTTTTCCCGTTTTAGCCACGGAAATGCGTAATAGCCTCTAGAACGGGTTTTAAGGCCCCGTACAGCGCAGAGAGCCCTTGAGAGCTACGTGGGTAGCACCCCTCCCCCCTGTCTCTTCTGTAGACCCCCTTTCCGGGCGATCCTGACGGCATCGAAAGCTGTAGCTCACCCATCTGCCCCGTTCCAGCTGAAGGTCCCTTATCATTATATTTATCTACTATCTATTATTCTACAGTTATCTTCTAACTAACATTCTATATAAACCTTCTATATAATATACTAACTAATATACTATTATATATTATAGCAGATAAACTGCTAACTGTCAATCCCTCTTTTGTCGTCCCATTCATTTTTCTTTGTCGGAACATCCTTGGTTTGTCGCCTCGAAGGTGAGCCCCCGGCTCGCCTACGGCTCGCCACCCCGCCAACGCAAAACTGCCAAAAATGAAGAAAGTTTCCACTCGATTGCAGTTTCTTCTTGACTTCCGACCCAAAAACTGTTATAATATTAGTAGAGGGTTTAGAAACACACGCATTAAAGGGATAGCTGTCTGTGCCGAAAAAGAAAACAACGCTCCCGAACACAGCGGGCAGAAAAGCTGCTCAAGCGAAATACAACGCTAAGCCCGAACAGAAGAAACGACGTGCTGAACGCAACGCCTCCCGCCGGGAAGCCATCAAGGCTGGCAAGGTGAGGAAGGGCGACGGGAAGGACATCGACCACAAGAACGGGAACACCGCAGACCGCAGCAAGGGTAACATCCGGGTTCGGTCGGCCTCAGCCAACAGGAGCGACAACAGACGATGAGCACTGGTAAAGCAAAACATCCTCACGATGCTAAGCGACCGGAAAGCTCCGCTGTGGTTGAAGCGTTGGAGGCCAACGACATCGAAGCCCTCGAACGGGCTCTGTCGCCTCGCCAGCTAGCCTTTGCTCGCGAGTACATCGTAGATTACAACGGGGCAGCAGCAGCCATTCGGGCCGGTTACTCCGTCAACTCCGCTGACAAGCAAGCCTACATTCTCAATCGTCACCTCGGGGTGAAGCGGTACATCGAGTACCTCCAAACCTCCAAGGAAGCCGCGATTATCTCTGTCACCCCCGACTACATCCTGCAACAGATCACCTCGATCATTCACAAGCCGGGTGTCAAGGAAGGGGACGTTTTGCGAGCACTCGACATGCTGGCCCGTCACAAGGGCATGTATGTGGACCGCACGGAGATTACCGGCAAGGACGGCGAAGCTATTCGCATCGAGAAGGAAAAGACGGATCGCGAGTCCCGAGAATTCCTCGCTCAGCTCCAGCTGCTGGCTAAGAAGAACCAACCGAAAGAGGACGTCGTACTAGATGAGTGACCAACTTTCTCTCGCCCAAGTGTTTGCTCAACTGAGCGAAAAGGACCGAGAGGAAGCTCTATCTAAAATGACTCCCGAGGTTCTCGCTAACCTCCGGTACGATTGGAAGTTCTGGGCTCGCCCCAACCAGATGGCCCCCGAGGGGCTGTGGACCACGTGGCTCGTCCTTGCTGGACGCGGCTTCGGCAAGACCCGAATGGGCGCTGAGTGGGTCCGTGACCTAGCGGAGAAGCACCCCGGGTGCCGTATCGCTCTGGTCGCTGAGACTGCTGCTGACGCCCGTGACGTTATGATCAAGGGGGACTCCGGTCTCCTCGCAACTGACCCAAATCTGACGGAGGATAGCTGGTCCCCGACGAACCGCTGCCTGACTTGGCCGAACGGTTCCAAAGCTTGGTGCTATAACGCTACCGAGCCTGACCAGCTTCGAGGCCCTCAGCATCACTTTGGTTGGGTGGATGAGTTGGCGAAGTTTCGCTATGCTCAGGAAATCTGGGACCAGCTGATGTTCGGCCTCCGTCTGGGGGAACACCCTCAGGTGTTGGTCACGACGACCCCCCGCCCTCTTGAGATAATCAAGAAGCTCATGGCGGACCCCAGTACGTACACTACGCGTGGCTCGACCTTGGACAACAAGGACAACCTCGCTGCCAGTACCGTTGCGTACCTCTATGATCGTTACAAGAACACCCGACTGGGTCGGCAGGAGCTGGAAGGCGAAGTGCTCGGGGATATCCCGGGCGCCCTCTGGAACCGCGAAGACATTGACAACGCAAGGCGCACCAAGCAGGAAATCCCTGACATGGAGCGCATCTACGTAGCGGTTGACCCTGCTGCTAGCTCGAACGAAGGCTCCGATGAACACGGCATCATTGTCGTGGGCATGGCCCGGGACGAGGACGGATACGCCCGAGGGTACATCCTAGAGGATGGATCAATGAAGGGCACTCCCGAGCAATGGGGGGCCAAGGTGATCAAGCTTTACCGAAAGTGGGAAGCTGACAAGATCATCGCTGAAAAGAACAACGGCGGCGAAATGGTGTCTCACGTCATCAAGTCCGTCGACCGGTCGGCTCCCGTTAAGCTGGTCCACGCCTCGAAGGGCAAGTTCGTTCGAGCAGAGCCTATCTCGTCGCTATACGAGCAGGGCCGTGTGCACCACGTGGGGGACAGCTTCGATAAGCTGGAAGACCAGATGTGCGAGTTCTCCGTGGACAACCTCCGTGGTGGCTCAAACGGCTCTCCTGACCGCGTTGACGCCCTCGTGTGGGGGCTCACCGAAATCTTCGATAAGATCACCAGTCGTCGTCGTAAAGACCCGAACGGACCAACAGTAATCGACAACACGAAGAAAGTTACCTTTGTGCCCGGCGGTTACACGAACTCCCCTAACGGGTGGATGGCAGGATAACAATGGCAACTAAGCCTAAGGCAATGGATAAGGGCCACAAGGAAGGCGCAACGGTTGACGTCCAAGACAGCTATGTCGCGGGCAAGGTCAGCAAGAGCTACATCCCTGAGGGCTTCAAAAGCCGCGAAGAGTTTCTCGCGGACATGCGCCACGAGCATAAGGCTGACCTCGACTACGCCCGCATCGAGCGGGAGCAGGCGCTGGACGATAAGAAGTTCTCTGCCGGCGAACAGTGGGACCCGATTGTCCTTCAACAGCGCGAAGGCCTTCCGTGCCTCGTGATCAACAGCATCCCTCAGTTCACGGCCCAGCTGGTCGGTGACTGGCGGGAAAGCCGTCGGGCCATCAAGGTGGTTCCGTCGAACGATGAAGACACCGATGCAGCCTCCGTTCGGGGGGACCTGATCCGGGCAATTGAAATGCAGTCTAGGGCATCCCGTGTCTATGACTCCGCCTTCGAGAGCCTTGTCCAGTGCGGCGATGGTGCCTTCCGTGTCGCTGTTGAATACTCCCGCGAGGACGTGTTTGACCAAGACATCCGCATTCGCCCCATCGAGGACGCTCTGGCTGTTGTCTGGGACCGCTTCTCGGTGGACCCCACCGGTCGTGACGCTCGCCACGTGTTCGTGGATGACCGCATCCCGAAGAAGGAATTCACCCGCAAGTACCCGGACTGCAACCCGGATGAACTCATGGCCGAAAGCGGCTTCGAGGACATGCAGGTAGAAGGCTGGTCCGATCAGGACTCGTATCGAGTGACTGAGTACTGGCGCCTCATTGAGCGGCAGCGTGTGCTGGCGGCCTTTGAGAACGGCAAGATGTTCATCGTCGAAGACGACAACATGGAGCAGATCATTCAGCAGAATGGCCCGCCTGTGAAGTCTCGTTTGACATGGGTCACTTACGCCCAGATGCACCTTGTCACTGGTTTCGAGATACTCTCGGGCCCGTACGAGTACAAGCTCAACCGCATCCCCGTGGTCCGCATGTCGGGTCGCATCATCAATATCGGCGGTCGCCGTGTTCGTCACGGCCTAGTCCGGTTCATGAAGGATGCGGCTCGTCTCCGTAACTTCAACCGTTCGGTTGCTGCTGAGCAGCTCGGGTACGCCCCGAAGGCACAGTGGATTGCAACTGAGAGCGCTGTAGAGGGCCACGCAGAGGACCTCCGCAAGGCTCACCTTTCTCGCGATCCCTTGATTGTCGTCTCGGATGATGCCGTCATCGGCCAGAACATCCAGCGGCTTGAACCGCCTACGCCTCAGATGGCCTTGCTCCAAGAAGCACAGGTCAATACGCAGGATATGAAGGACGTCACGGGCATCCACGATGCTTCGCTGGGCGTTCGCTCTAACGAAACCTCAGGCCGAGCCATCCAAGCGCGTCAGCGCGAGGGTGACATCGCTGCCCTGACCTACTACGACAATGGTAACGAGGCGATCCTCGAAGCTGGGGACGTTATTAACCAGCTGCTCCCGCAGATTTATGACGGCACCCGTGTGGTCCGCATCATCGGGGAAGACGAGACGCTCAAGTTCCAGAAGCTCAACGACCCCATGAACCCGGACGCGGTGGACCTCTCCATCGGCCAGTATGATGTGGCTCTCTCGACCGGCACGTCTTACACGACCCGCCGCGTTGAGGCCGCTCAGGCCATGATGGACGCTATCCAAGTCTGGCCGAACCTCATGTCGGTTGCTGGCGATCTTGTCGCTAAGGCACAGGACTGGCCGGGTGCTGAAAAGCTCGCGGAACGTCTCAAGAAAACCATTCCCCCGCAATTCCTCGAAGAGGATGAAGGCGGCGGCCCCGGTATCGGGCCCGAGGAAATCCAGCAGCTCCAGATGGAAATGCAGGCCCTTGCTCAGGAGAATGAGAAGCTCAAGTCGGATAAGTCTATCGACCTTGAGAAGCTCAAGATTGACGCCTACAATGCCCAGACTCTACGTATCCGCGCGATGAGCGATCACGAAGTGGATGCCCAGAAGTTGCAGATGGAGGGGATCGAAATGATCCTTGAGAACTCTGTCAAGCTGGACGAGATGGACATCAAGCGTGAAGACTTGGCTGAAAAGTATACCCTATCTGATAAGCAGTTAGATCAAGCGCGTGTAGCTAGCGAGCGTGATGCTGCCATCAAAAAGGCCGTGAAAACGGCATCCTCGACCTCCGGCGGGACCAAAGCTCCCTCCCCCTCGGAATAAGTCGCCCCTAAAGAGTGAGCGTTCGGTAAAGGACCGTTAAATCCTAATGAGTGATGAAAATATCGTCAATAGCGACGACACACCGATCAACGAAAACCACGACGATCTTGCTGCCTTTGAGGCGGAGTTCTTTGGAGCTCCGAACTACGATAAGGACAAGGACGTGGCCAAAGAAGAAGAGGTGGTTGTCAATGACGACGACACTCTTGAAGAAGAAGTAACCTCCGAGGAAGACGATACCCTCGCCCCCGAAGACGAAGAAGAAGCTGAGGAGGAGCCGAAACCGGAACCTCCGAAGAAGAAAGATCGTTTTCAGGAACGTATCGACCAAATGAGCGAGAAGGTCCGGCTGGAGCGCGAACGCGCCGACGCCCTTGAAGCCCGACTCGCGAAGCTAGAACAAGGCAAAGAGCCGGAGGCCCCCAAGCCCGAGGAAAAAGCCGCTGATACGGCGAATGACGGACCGCAGCCGGATAATTATCCGCTCGGCGAGTTTGACCCGGACTACGTCCGCGATTTGATCCGCTTTACCCATAAGCAGGAGCGTGAAGCCGAGAAGGCAGAGCGAGCCAAGGAACAGGCGCAGGAAGCTGCCAACAAGGCCCGAGAAGAACTCGACGGTCAGTGGCAGGCCAAGCTGGAACCCGCACAGGAGCGATACCCTGATTTTCACGAACGTGGCGAGGAACTCCTCGAAACATTCGCTGATCTTGAACCAGCATACGGCGAGTTTCTCTCAGCAGCGATCATGGGCATGGAACATGGTCCGGACGTCTTGTATCATCTAGCTTCAAACATCGACGAAGCCAAGCGAATTGCAGGTTTGGGTCCAGTAGGTGCGACTATCGCGCTGGGCCGTTTGGAAAGCAAATTCGACAAGGCAGAACAAGAAGAACCCAAGCGTCCGAAGACGTCAAGCGCCCCGCCCCCGCCGCCCCGTAACAAGGGATCAGCAGCGAGTGCACCAGAGGTAGCTGACGATACTGACGACCTTGCCGCTTTCGAGGCTAAATTCTTCAAGGGCTATCGAAAGTAATACTCAAGGATGAGACAAGAAAATGGCTGTAACTGTTGACCAACAGCGCCTCGTACTGAACGCCTTCGCGGCGATTATGCAGAATAACCTCGTGTCGGCTGACCTCGTCACGTGGCGCAAACATGACGCTGAAATGAATGACCGCAATGGTCTGACGGTCGTTGAGCAGGTCACTCCTGACTACGCGACCAGCTTCACGCAGGACGGCGTTGCCGATCTGAGTGGCGGCGTCCAAGACACCATCTTTGGTTCGGAGCAGTATCGTCTGCGTCAGACCATTAACAGCTCGATGGGCTGGGGTGACTTCGTTAAAATCCGTGACATCGGTGAGGCGCGCGAAAGCCAAGCTCTCCGTAAGTCGGCCCTCCGCATGGCCACTGACATCGACGCCTATATTCTCGCCTTTGCCGCGAAGGCCTCGAATAACTGGCTGGGCGATGGCGTCTCGGCTGTCGGCGATTGGGATGACGTTGCTTCGGGTTATACCCGCCTCAAGGAAACCGGCGTCGATGACGACGGCAACCTCCGTGCGGTCCTTAGCTACGGCGACAAGCAGGCTCTCGGTGCTGACGTCCTCTCGGACAACGCATCGCTGACCGATGTCGGTGAAGGCGTCTACCGCAACGGCTGGGACGGCAAGGTTGCAGGTATTAAAACCCTGTTCACCCAGCAGCTCCCAAGCTTCACGGTGGGTACTCGCAACCAGACGGCTGCACTGACCGCAGGTACGGCGGACTCGGCCACGACCTACGCTTCGGTTGCAATCTCGCCGGGTGTCGGCCAGTACAAGACCCAGCTTCTGAACCTCGGTGGCTTGGGGAATACCCTGACCGTTCTGGATGGTGAAGTCTTTACCATTGCCGGCGTTTACCAGTGGGATCGCTACGCCAAAAAGGCGCTCAACAACCTGCAGGAGTTCCGAGTAATCGGCAACTTCACGTCCTCGGCGGGCGGTGCTGCAGCGGTTCGAGTGTTCCCGGCGATCATCACCTCGGGCCCCCACCGTACCGTTGCTCAGGCAGCGGGCAACACGGCTGTGGTCACGTTCAAGGGCGCAGCGGGCGCGGTACTCCAGCCTCGCTTCCTCGCCAACAAGGACGCGATCATTGTTCACACGGCAGACCTCATCACCCCGGCCACCGGTAAGTCGATGCGTAAGTCGCTGAACAAGCTGCCGCTGTCGGTCCGTATGTGGATGGACTCGGTCTTTGCCACCGGCGAACACCGTATCCGCTTTGACGTGGCCATTGAGGCCAACATCGCTGCGGACGCGCGGGAACGCCTTGTCCGTATCAACGGCAACTAATAGAGAGGGCCGGGGAGGCAGTAAATCGCTTCCTCGGCCACTCTTGTTTCTAGAAAGGACATCTAAATGGCAATAATCACTAACAAGTTTTACAAGGCCCGCCAAGCGAAGGCCATGCTTGACAAGGCTCCGACCACGGTCGCTAACCCCACGGGTACGGCCACTCGCACGACTTTCGCCACGGGCTCTGTAACTCTTCCGCAGTTGGCAGAAGCTGTCAATGCACTGATCCTCGATCTAAAGACTTCGGGTATCGTAAAGTAATAGGAGGGCCGAATGGCGACCGCTAATTTCAGTATTCAACCCGAGGACGGTTGGGTCCCTGTGACGGCAGCTGACGTTAAACTAATTAAAATTCGTCAGTATCCACGCACACAACCGTTCTATGTAACTTTGGAGGCGGCGCCCCCGGCGAACACGGTTCGGGGATATCTTGTGGATAAGTGCGAAGAGTTTTTCATTAATGTCCCATCGGGCGCAGAACGTTACTACGTTCGCACGATCAACTCCAAGCCCGACATTGATCTTCGCATTGACGTTTTGACCATCGCCGTATAAAGGACCCCTCGATTGTGACGACAGTTACTGAAATCATCACTGACGCCCACCGGATCAGCAACCTGTTGGCAATCGGAGCGGAACTAACAACTGACCAACTGGCGGAAGGCTTGAAGTATCTGCAGCGGATTGTGAAGTCCGTATTCGGCAATGAAGCCGGAGAGCAGCTGCAAGCCTTCCCCGTGGGTCGTAAAGATATCTCGCGCCCAGCTGGATACCCTTGGTGGAACCCCGTTCCAGATAACGAGTGGTTCGTTCCCAAGAACACCCGGCTGATGTGCAACCTAGAGGACGATCTGACGATTGCCCTCCACCCTGCGCCGGATGACGGCTCCCGCTTTGCGGTGATTGACGTCCAAGGCAACTTCGCCACTTACCCGCTGACTGTGCTCGGGAATGGCCGCCTCATCGAGAACGGCTTCTCTCTCGTTCTTAACACGAACGACACGAACAGCGAGTGGTTCTATCGTGCCGATCTGGCTAACTGGATCAAGTACGCTCCGCTGGCATTGGACACCGAGTTCCCCTTCGGGATCGAGTTCGACGTGTTCTTCATCGTGCTGCTGGCCATTCACCTCAACCCGGCATACGGGGCGACGATTGACGGCCAGACGGACATGGCGTTCAAACGCGCCTCCAAGCAGTTCCGGGCGCGGTACAAGCAGAAAATCCAGATGCCCTCGGAGCTCGGTCTTCGCCGGATGTCTCGGATGGCTTACGACCGCGATATGTGGCGTGACGATTACTCGTACTACGACCCCAACGCAGTTTGGACGATAGGCAGGCCTTATTAACATGAAGAAGATTAACTTCCTTCCCCGGGACTTCAAGAGGGGAGTCGCCAACGACGAACTCTACCTCCGCAACCGTTACTTCGAGACGAACCCTACGCTCTCGGAAGATGGTGCGAGCTTGCTATCCCGCCCGGGAGTTACCTTCCTAAAGGACCTCGGGCAGGGCCCGGTTCGCGGCATGTACACGGAGGAGGGGTCGTTTAATGGCGACCTCTTCGTCGCTTCTTACGAGACGCTTTACCGTGTGGATGCTCTGCTGGCTTCGACCGCTCTCTACACGGGGCTCTTTGATGGGGACCTCGGTGTCGTCAACATGACGTCAACCGCCCCCATCGGCACCACTCCGGAATACCTGTTCTTCGCCGATGGCCGCAACCTGTACGTGTACATGGAAGACGGCTACGCGCGAGGCACTCTAACAGGGACCCCCGCCAACACGGACGTTGTCCGCATCGGGGATATGTACTACCAGTTCACGTCGGGGGCCGTTGATACGGGCACTCCTGCCGGTACGGTGGGCAGCCCTTGGTTGGTCAAGGTCGGCTCCAGCTCGGCAGCCTCCTTCGAGAACCTGCTGAACGCCATGAATGTGACGGGCACCGCCGGGGTTGACTATTCGACGCTGACGGAGATTAACACGCAGGCTCGCGGGACCAACGCAGCTACCGGGACCTTTGTGGCGCGAGCCACGGCAGTTGGCATTCTCGGC
>Ga0209231_1000351_pt1 | contig 27937 bp, 22 predicted proteins | sample Deesub45470m_DNA_FD_188086 | JGI IMG/M metagenome (GOLD analysis project Ga0209231, IMG submission 188086) | Deep subsurface microbial communities from North Pacific Ocean - 450_OLKR46/470m Metagenome (SPAdes) (version 2) | ecosystem: Environmental > Terrestrial > Deep subsurface > Unclassified ... | reverse complement strand
GCTCGGTCAGCAATCTCGCCTGTTGCTGTTCCAGCAGTTGCTGACTGAAACAGAACAGCGGCTGGCGGCAGAAGCGGAGGAGAATGCGGCAGCCGCAAGGCATATTTCCGCCGAACGGGTCGCTGCCGTGGAAGCCCAGGAAAAGGCGAAGCTGGCAAGGCAGGCCACGCTGCTCGCACAGCAACTGGCTGAGCAGGATGAACAGGAAAATGAGCGGCTGCGCGTGCATGTTGAACAAACGCGAGTTGAACTGGCGCCTTACCAGTTGCAGGCGCGGCTGCGCAGAAGCCGGCAGTTGGTTAAGGCGGCAAAAATGGCCGGCCTGATCTCGGTTGCGGCCTTGTTCGGATATTCCTGGTCATTTTTCAATGCGCGCAACAGCGTAGTGAGCGTTCAGGCGCCGAAATCGGCGGAATCGGCAAAGCAGCTTCCTGTATTGCAAGAGGCGCAGACTGATGAACCCTCGGCCAGTCCGGGTGGGTTGAAGCTGTCCAGGCAGCTCAAATCTGAAAAGTCCGGCAATTAACCGGGCGCAGCGATAGATTCAAAAAAGCACCGGTTTATTCACAACGGCGTCCAGTCGGCTCCTCTGGATTGCGTTGCTCCCGCCACGTTTTTTTGGATGCTGAATCAGTGGTTCGTGGACAACTACTTTTCCCGGAATAAATGCCTGTTGTCAGAGTGACTATCGCACGAAATGCGCAAGAGTGATGGTATAATTCCCGCCCATGGCTGGAGTATTCAGCGCGAAAGTGGCGGAATTGGTAGACGCACTGGATTTAGGTTCCAGCGTTGTAAGACGTGAGAGTTCGAGTCTCTCCTTTCGCACCAGCATGATCAATGAGTCAGGACGACCCCGTATCCCAGAACGCAATCTGATTTCGCCCGCGCTCTTTGGCTTGATACATCGCTGTATCCCCCCGTTTAAGGATGTCGTCCGCCGTACCTTCATGATCACTGAAAACGACAACGCCCATACTCACCGTGCAGCGATGCACGACTGCCGGATTCTCGTCTCCTTCTAGGCCGGTTGTCAGCAAATAAGGCTCAGCCAGAAAGGCCAGTATCTTCTCGGCTACCACTCTCGTCTGAATAGTGGCTTCGGTTTTATCCGCATTCAACTCGCTCAGCATGATCACGAATTCGTCGCCGCCAAAACGGGATGCCGTATCGATTTGCCGGATTGATTTCTTCAGTCTGATCGCTGCTTCTATGAGGAGCAGGTCACCCACGGCGTGACCATATGTGTCGTTGAGTGGCTTGAAGTTGTCCAGATCAAGAAACATCAGCGCGCCATAACAACCGATCCGCTTGCTTAAGGCCATGGCCTGACTCAGGCGATCATTGAGTAAGCGGCGGTTGGGAAGATTAGTCAGCGGGTCGTAGAAAGCCAGCTGACGAATCCGTTCTTCCATTTGTTTACGCTCTGTAATGTCGCGCGTGACGGCCAGATGCAATGTTTTTCCGTTTTCGAACATTGGCACTGCATGGGTTTCCAGCCAGCGGCGGCCGCCCTTCAATCCGACGGTCTCAAATTCCATTTGCACTGTTTCACCGGCGATAACGCGCTCGTGCATTTTTGTAAAGTCTGCACGATACTCAGGGGCGATCACATCAAGAACCGGCCGTCCTGAAATCTGCTCCCATGTGTCCGCTTCTATCATGGCTAACCCTGCCGGATTCATTTGTACCAGCCGCCCTTGCGCATCGAGGGTCTTGATGCACTCAGGCTCATTGTCAATTACCGTTTGCAAGTGAGCCTCACTGCTCTTGAGCATATTTTCCTGCAATAGCAAAGCACTATGCTCCATATCCAGTTTTCGTTTTGTCACCATTAAACGAAGGCCTAGCAATAATATTGCCGAAATAGCCAATAAACCAGTGGCTATCTGCCACAGATATTGCTGCCAGACGTCTTGCAGGTTGAACCTGGGTGCCTTATCGAAGGGGGGCATCCTCAATTCTTTGAGTAAATCAGAAACCGGGGTGTAATCGGAGGGGACAACAAAGCCGTGTATGCCCATCGCCTGAGTGGCTGCAGTATTTTCTTCAAGCGTAAACAGGGCGGCTGCGACATGACGGGCGGTGTTCTCATCCGTGCTGGGCAACGACGAAAATGGCCACTCCGGATAAAGCCGGGTAGAGAGCTTCTGCGGGAATTTCGGGTGTTCCTGGGCGTTGATTATCCTGATTTCAGAAAGGTCGAGACTACCTTCATTAGCCATATGCTCCAGCACTCCGGTGCGCACAAAACCGATTTCAGCGCGCCCGGAAAGCACGGCCTTCACTGCGTTGTCGTGCGGCATGCCTGTTGTCATCAGGCGCATTTCGTTGGGAAACTTCATTCCTTTCAGGCTTAATTCATAGGCCTGCATTTGGTAGCCACCCAGTGATTCTGTACTGGTGGCGGCAACTGATTTGCCTTTGATGTCATATAAGGAGCGGATATCGGCACGGTCGGCACGGCAGAAGATGACACCGCCGAATTTCGTGCTGGGACGACCGTGGTCGTCGACAGCCAGCGTTGCAAGTGGCGCGGATAATCCGATGCGATTAGCCAGCAATACATAATGCCCCGGATTGGTTAGCACAAAATTCAGATGCTTTTCTGAGGTCGCTTCTTCAAGCTCGGGATAGGTATAGGCCTCGACAACAAAATCCATGCCCGGAATGGCTTGCTTCAGCGCAACTGCCAGCGGCTGCCATTGCTCAAGTGTCTGCGGTTTGGGACGGAATGCGAGAACGCCAATACGAACTGTTTCTATGGCCCCGGCTGGAATGCTTAAAAGAAGTGAGCTGGTTAAACAGATTAACTGAACCAAAAAACGAGGGGCCGCACGCTTGCTGATATAAACTGCCATGATGGGCGAAGCGTATCCCTGCGCCTGTCAAAATGCAAGCTGCCATTGATGACTATCAACACAGCGATGTAAGGAGTTTCTTGCGAGTGCACCTGCATGGTGTCGTGCCTCACAGATTTTTCTGATGAAAATGAGCTAAGGAAGCGCTGATTAAATCGTCTTTGCGAGGAGCGTAGCGACGTGGCAAACCAGAAACCCTTTTGGATCAAGCAACTGGATTGCCACCCGCCACGCACCTCGCGGCTAAAGGCCGCTCGCAATGATGTTTCGTATGAATAAATCAGCATATCCCTAATCTACCGTTGCAAAAGAATATTTTTGTTTTTCCACAATATTTGTGGATAACTGTGTGGATAAGCCTGGTGGCTAAGCTCTTAAAGCGGTGACGCATAAGGATATTTTACATGTTGCCTGTTTTTTGTGCTGTTTGATTATCGTTAATAATCAATGGGTTGGCGTAAGTGTTAAGGTTCTGTTGCGTGTAATGTGGCGCGAAGCGGCATGGCATAAGGCTTTGTGAATAATTCTAAATTGTCAATATGTTACCGCCCTGTTTTTGCAATTACTGCGTTGTTGGTAAACCTGTTCGTATAATCAATGGCTTAGTGGATTCTGTGGATTTGATCCCGTCTGCTTTTACAAGGGTGATGACTAAACAGATTTCCCCTGCGATAATTTTCCTGGAACAGGGGCGCCGGCAGTTATAATTTCGCAGGTTCAGAACACCGACGAGCGGGTGTCTGCATTAATTTTTAGCGCCCGGATATTCAGCTTGTCGCAATGGGGAGTAGCAAAATTCAGCATTTAGAAATGAACCCAAATAATCCATTAGGTTCGTCATTCCCGCGCAGGCGGGAATGACGTGATTTTTGACCTAATGGATAATCCGGGATGAAATCAGTGCAGGACGATGACGACGATGAATTGCAGCCTCAGTCGCCCCTGCCTCCGGGCGTCAAAAATTACATCACGCCGGGCGGCTATCGCAATCTGCAGGCCGAGCTGGAGCAGTTGTGGAAGGTTGAGCGTCCTGTGCTGGTTAATACCATTACCTGGGCGGCTTCGAACGGTGATCGTTCGGAGAATGGCGATTATATTTACGGCAAGAAACGTCTGCGCGAGATAGACCGGCGCGTGCGCTATTTGCGTAAACGCATTGATCAGGCTGAGGTGGTCGACCCGGCGCGGCGCGGCGCGTGCGGGCAGGTTTTTTTTGGCGCGACAGTCACCGTCTGCAACGATGAGGGGTGTGAGATTATTTATTCCATCGTGGGGGTGGATGAGGCGGATGCGGCGCGCGGCCGCATCAGTTGGGTTTCGCCGCTGGCGCGGGCCTTGCTCAAATTGTGCGAGGGTGACGTGGCGAGGTTGCAAACACCGGTCGGCATCGTCGAACTTGAAGTGTTGAATGTCATCTATTTGTCGCTGGAATAGTTTTGAGTGGCTATGTCTTGATACAATGTGCGGCGTTCAAATCCGATTGACGGTTCATCCGGGGCGTACCCGGATTTTACGTAAATACTTAATCAGGGAAGTTTGCCATGAAAAAAATCGAAGCCGTAATCAAGCCTTTCAAGCTGGATGAAGTACGCGAGGCGTTGTCCGAGTTGAATATCAGCGGCTTGACGGTCACTGAAGTCAAGGGCTTTGGCCGTCAGAAAGGGCACACCGAGCTGTATCGCGGCGCGGAATACGTGGTGGATTTTTTGCCTAAAATCAAGGTCGAGGTCGTGGTATCGACCGAAATGCTGGAGACCGCTGTTGAAGCCATCGTCAAGGCTGCGCATACCGGCAAGATAGGTGACGGGAAAATCTTCGTTTCCAGTGTAGAACAGGTTATCCGTATTCGCACGGGTGAAACCAACGAAGCGGCGCTGTAAAATAGCAAAAAAATCCCGATTAATTTTACCTGCGTGCAACGGTTGATTTACCCGTTCGCCCTTGATGCGTATAATGCGCGTTTTGATAAAACTACTAGCCATTCGACTAGGCTATCAAAAGACGATAGCCAAGTCGCTGGTTATGCCGAGGGCAGTTCAATATGCGCATCATTCAAAAAGCATTAACCTTTGACGACGTTCTGCTCGTTCCCGCCTACTCCAATGTCATGCCGCGCGATGTCAGTCTGCGCACGCAACTGACGCGCAATATCAGTATCAATATCCCGCTGCTCTCGGCCGCGATGGATACCGTTACCGGTGCGCGCCTGGCGATTGCGCTGGCGCAGGAGGGTGGGATAGGCATCATTCATAAAAACATGTCTTCCCGCGAGCAGGCGGCCAAAGTAGCCAAAGTCAAACGCTTTGAAAGCGGTGTGGTCAAAGACCCCATCACCATTACGCCCGATATGTCGGTGCGCAATGTATTGATTCTGACCCGTCAGCACAAGATTTCCGGATTGCCGGTGGTGGAAGGCGGGCGGCTGGTGGGTATCGTCACCAACCGCGATCTGCGCTTTGAAAGCAATCTGGATCAACCGGTCAAAAACATCATGACCCCGCGCGAGCGTCTGATTACTGTCAAGGAAAACACCGGCCTGGATGAGGCGCGCAATCTGATGCATCAGCACAGACTGGAGCGCGTGCTGGTGGTAAATGACGCGTTTGAACTGTGCGGCCTGATGACGGTGAAAGACATACTCAAATCCAGCGAGCATCCTCTGGCCAGCAAAGACAGCCGGGGCAGACTGCGTGCAGGCGCGGCGGTCGGCGTGGGCGAGGGCACCGAAGAACGCGTGGCTCTACTGGCCGAAGCGGGCGTGGATGTGATCGTGGTGGATACCGCGCACGGGCACTCGCAGGGCGTGCTGGATCGCGTTCGTTGGGTCAAGACCAATTTCCCGCATGTCGAAGTAATCGGCGGTAACATCGCCACGGGTTCTGCGGCGCTGGCTCTGGTCGATCACGGGGCGGACGCGGTGAAAGTGGGTATCGGCCCCGGTTCAATCTGCACCACGCGCATCGTCGCAGGTGTCGGTGTGCCGCAGATCGCCGCGATACAGAATGTGGCGACAGCCCTGCAGGGGACGGGCGTGCCGCTGATCGCCGATGGCGGCGTGCGCTTTTCCGGTGATATCGCCAAGGCCATTGCTGCCGGTGCGCACACCGTGATGCTGGGCGGATTGTTTGCCGGCACCGAAGAGGCACCGGGCGAAATCGAACTGTTCCAGGGGCGTTCTTACAAGTCTTATCGCGGCATGGGCAGTCTGGGCGCGATGCAGCAGGGCTCGTCCGACCGCTATTTCCAGGAAGGCGAGTCCAATCAGGACAAACTGGTGCCGGAAGGCGTGGAAGGCCGCGTACCCTACAAGGGCAGCGTGCTGGCCGTGATCCATCAGCTGATGGGCGGCCTGCGCGCCAGCATGGGCTATCTGGGCTGTGCCGATATCGCGATCATGCACACCAAGGCGGAATTCGTCGAAATCAGCTCATCCGGTATCCGCGAATCTCATGTGCACGATGTGCAGATCACCAAGGAAGCGCCGAATTACCACATCGACTAATTGCGAGAAGGGAGAAGGGGGAAGAGAGAAGGGTAAAACCGCTGTTACTCCCCCTTGAGCGCAGCAGGCGCGATCCCTTTCCCCTTCACTCTTCCCCCTTCTCGGTTCTCAAGTTATGTTACACAAGAAAATTTTAATCCTCGATTTCGGTTCGCAATATACCCAGTTGATCGCGCGCCGGGTACGCGAAGCCAATGTTTATTGCGAGTTGCATCCTTACGATGTGGATGATGCCTTTATTCGCGACTTTCAGCCCAGCGGCATCATTCTTTCCGGCGGGCCGAATTCGGTGACTGAAGGGGACACGCCGCGTGCGCCGCAGGCGGTGTTCGAGTTGGGTGTGCCGGTGTTGGGCATTTGCTACGGCATGCAAACCATGGCTGCGCAACTGGGCGGTGCGGTGGAAAATGGCCTGGTGCGCGAATTCGGTTATGCCGAGATACGCGCGCAAGGGCACTCTGCGCTGCTCAAGGATATTCAGGACAGAGTCAACGATCAGGGGCACGGTCTGATCGACGTGTGGATGAGTCATGGTGACAAGGTGACCTCATTGCCGCCCGGTTTCTCCGTGATCGCCAGCAATCCCACCACGCCGATTGCCGGCATGGCGGACGAGGCGAGGCGTTTTTACGCGCTGCAATTCCACCCTGAAGTGACGCACACCCATCAGGGCAAGGCGATGCTGAGTCGTTTTGTGCATGATATCTGCAGCTGTGGCAAAGACTGGAATATGCCGGATTACATCAGCGAAGCGGTTGAGAATATCCGTGCCCAGGTGGGCAGTGATGAAGTCATTCTCGGTTTGTCGGGCGGCGTCGATTCTTCCGTGGCGGCCGCGTTGCTGCACCGCGCGATAGGCGATCAGCTGACTTGCGTGTTTGTCGATAACGGCCTGCTGCGCCTGAATGAGGCCGAGCAGGTGATGGAAACCTTTGCGCAGAATCTGGGCGTAAAAGTGATACATGTCGATGCCAGCGCCGAGTTCTTGCATCATCTGAGTGGTGTGACCGATCCCGAACAGAAGCGCAAAGTCATCGGACGTGAATTCGTCGAAGTGTTTCAGCGTGAGTCGGCCAAATTGTCGCAAGCCAAATGGCTGGCACAGGGGACGATCTATCCTGACGTGATCGAATCGGCGGGCGGCAAGAACAAGAAGGCGCACACCATCAAATCGCATCACAATGTCGGCGGCCTGCCGGAAAGCCTGCATCTCAAGCTGCTGGAACCCTTGCGCGAATTGTTCAAGGACGAAGTGCGCGAACTCGGTGTCGCACTCGGTTTGCCGCACGGCATGGTGTATCGCCATCCCTTCCCGGGACCCGGTCTGGGAGTGCGCATTCTGGGCGAAGTGAAGAAGGAATATGCCGACTTGCTGCGCCGCGCCGATGCTATCTTCATGGAAGAGTTGAATACCGCTGTAGATGAAAACGGCCTGTCCTGGTACGCGAAAACCTCGCAGGCCTTCGTGGTGTTTTTGCCTGTTAAGAGCGTCGGCGTGATGGGCGACGGGCGCACCTACGAATGGGTAGTCAGCCTGCGCGCCGTACAGACGCAGGACTTCATGACCGCGCACTGGGCGCATCTGCCTTACGAATTGCTGGGTCGCGTCTCCAACCGCATCATCAACGAAGTGCGCGGCATCAACCGCGTGGTGTACGACATTTCAGGAAAACCCCCGGCTACGATCGAGTGGGAATGACACAGTTTTGAAAATGTAACCAGAAGCCCCAGCGGGGCTTTTGTTTTACAATCCTGCGATACGCAGCACTTCAGCGGGCAGGATTTTTTAACAGATCAACTCCAAAGCCGCGCGCCTGACTCCGGAACAGATCACCGCTTTCATAAAATTGCCCGTGAGATAGCAGGTGAGCGCTGTGCGTGTCTTCTGTGCTGCTGTCTATGCATTTTGGCATATGTATTTAAATTTCCGCGACTGTATACTCCGCCACGCTACCCGCTACCCGCTACCCGCTACCCGCTACCCATGCTAGAAAATCTGCTCCCAAAGATTGTCGCCATCGCACTGGATGCCGGGCAGGCCATCATGGAAATTTATGCTGATCCGGCTAATGCGGTAATCACCAAGTCAGATAATTCTCCCTTGACTCAGGCAGACCTCGCCGCAGATCGTGTGATCAGCGCAGGCTTGAATGCGCTGGCATTGGGCTGGCCCTTGCTTTCCGAAGAGTCCGCGCAGATCGCCTATGATGAACGTCGCAACTGGCAGCGCTTCTGGCTAATCGATCCACTCGACGGCACCAAAGAATTCATCAAGCGCAACGGAGAATTCACCGTCAACATCGCGCTGATTGAAAAGGGTGAGCCTGTGCTGGGCGTGGTGTATGCGCCGGTTCTGGACGTATGTTACTTTGCGGCGCGCGGGGCAGGGGCATTTATCAGGCGCGGAGCAGAAGAGGCGCACGCCATTCGTGTTAAAGAGCCTATGCCGGGCGAGCCTGTCAAGGTCGTCGCCAGTCGCTCGCATGCGGATGAACGAACAACCGCGCTGCTTCAGAAACTGGGCGATTATCAGTGCATCAGCATGGGCAGTTCACTCAAGCTCTGTCTGGTCGCGGAGGGTGCGGCGCATTTCTATCCGCGTCTGGGCCCGACCATGGAATGGGATACCGCGGCGGCGCATGCGGTGGTGAAGTACGCAGGGGGACGAGTGTGCGATTCGGCCGGTAACGAACTGCGCTACAACAAACCCGACCTTCACAATTCCGAGTTTTTTGTATTATCCGCATCCGATAGCAATCTGTTCGCGAAAATTATAGCCGAGGGTAGTGCTGATTAAATCGTTTGCCTTTAACCTGAGGAAACGCTGAATTATTCATTAAAGGTGTCATTGCGAGCGAAGCGTGGCAATCCAGCGCTTTGATTTATAAATGAATTCTGGTTTGACACGTCCCGCCACGTACCTCGCGGCTAAAGGGTCATTGATAAAAGGGAGGCCGACTACGTTATCGAGCTTTCAAAACTTGAGAAAAACGTACTGGTGGAAAATTTCCACCGGTTCACTTGATTTAAGAAAATGCTCACTTATAGATGCGGCCAGTAAATAGATTGATAAAAGCATCGTCATTCCCGCGCAGGCGGGAATCCAGATGAACAGAGTATTTCCCGCGAAGCGGGACAGAATTAAGGTTTTGTCCGCCATGCGGATTATATTTTCTCGCTGGATTCCCGCCTTCGCGGGAATGACGAGCCTTACTATTTAATTGCCGTCTCAATAGGGAAACGCTGATTTATTCATTGCGCCGTCATTGCGATAACCAGCGACTTGCCAGCTCTTGTACTCTTTAGGGTGTGCTGGCTTATAACCAGCCACTTGGTGAGCGTGGTTTGCTCGCCTAGTGGAATGGCTAGTTGTTTCATCAGTCGAATGGCTATCAATGATGGCTTGGGCTTTAGCCCTTAGCCAGAATTGACCAATGATGATATGAGTGTTTTATCGTCATAATCAGAATTGGGTTGTTTTACCAGTAGTTTTATCAGTAGTTTCATCAGGAACGCAGTGACGCGGCAATCCAGTCGATTTTATTCAGAAACGGAATTCCGGCTCCGTTGCAATCCCGTGCGTGCCCACCCCGTCAGAATAAAAACTGTCTCCCCCCGCTTTGCGGGCAGCCGCCTGCTTCTCTGCGCGTGTCTGACGAATAAATCAGCCTCCGCGCCTGTGTTTATCTAGGGAAACGCTGATTTATTCATTGCACCGTCATTGCGAGCGAAGCGTGGCAATCCAGTTCTTTGATTTAAAAAGAATTCTGGTTTGCCACGTCCCGCCACGTACCTCGCGGCTGACAGCTCCTGATGAAACCACTGATAAAACTACTGGTAAAACAACCCAATTCTGATTATGACGATAAAACAGCCATATCATCATTGGTTAACCCAAATAATCCATTAGAGTTCGTCATTCCCGAGCAGGCGGGAATCCAGCAAAAAAAGTGCTGCGAAGCGGACAAGACCTCGGTTTTGTCCGCTTCGCGGGAAGAATTCAATCAACTGGATTCCCGCCTGCGCGGGAATGACGTGATTTTTGACCTAATGGACAATCCGGGGTTAATTCTGGCTAAGGGCTAAAGCCCAAGCCATCATTGATAGCCATTCGACTAAGCCAGCACACCCTAAAGAGTACAAGAGCTGGCAAGTCGCTGGTTATCGCAAAGACGATTTAATCAGCATCTCCCTAGGTGTAATTAGCATTTCCCCGGCTATTCTGCATAGGCCTATGTCTTTTGGTCTATAGGAATCAAATATTCCTGTCTATAGAATGCGCCATCAAATTTCGAACTTTGAGCGCCTTATGAATGTTTCCACTAATGTCGTGTGGCACCAGGCTACGGTCACCCGCACGCGACGCGAAGCGCAAAACGGTCATCGCGGCGCGATCATCTGGTTTACAGGATTGTCCGGTTCCGGCAAATCGACCCTGGCCCATGCTGTCGAAGAGACGCTGCACCTCAATGGCTGTCGCACCTTTGTACTGGATGGTGACAACGTACGTCACGGCTTGTGCGGTGACCTCGGTTTCTCGGAAGAAGGCAGAATAGAAAATATCCGCCGTGTGGGCGAAATGGCCAAGCTCTTCATGGAAGCGGGCATCATCGTATTGACGGCATTCATCTCCCCGTACAGAGCAGACCGTGAACGCGTACGCGGCATGGTTGAAAAAGGCGATTTCATAGAAATCTATTGCGATGCATCCATCGAGGTGTGCGAACGACGCGATGTAAAAGGAATGTATAAAAAAGCACGCGCCGGACAGATCGCCGAATTTACCGGTATTTCATCGCCTTACGAAGCGCCGGAAAATCCGGAACTGGTGATGAATACGGGCGGTGCTGCACTGGACGTATGCCTTAAAAATGTACTGGATGAATTGATTGGCCATGAAATCATCCGCTAAATTTTTTGAAATGAAAACTCGAAAGGTGAACACATGAAGGCGGTGATACTTGCTGGTGGTTTGGGTACAAGGATCAGCGAAGAAACTTCAGTTCGCCCGAAGCCGATGATCGAGATCGGCGGCAAGCCAATACTGTGGCACATCATGAAAACCTATTCTGCGCACGGCATCAGCGATTTTATCGTGTGCTGCGGCTATAAGGGTTATGTCATCAAAGAGTATTTCGCCAACTATTTTCTGCACATGTCGGATGTGACTTTCGACATGCAAAATAACGAAATGGAAGTGCATCAGCGTCATTCTGAGCCTTGGAAAGTTACCCTGGTAGATACCGGCGACGACACCATGACGGGTGGGCGCATAAAGCGCGTCGCACCTTATCTTGGCGCAGAAGATTTCTGCTGCACTTATGGTGACGGGGTGGGTGACATTGACATTTCCGCACTGATCAAATTTCATAAACAGCAAGGCAAACTTGCCACGCTGACTGCAACTCAGCCGCCCGGGCGTTTTGGTGCGATCAATCTGGCTGAAAACGATGTACTGAGTTTTCAGGAAAAACCGCAGGGCGACGGGAGCTGGATTAACGGTGGTTTCTTCGTGCTGTCGCCCAAGGTGCTGGATTATATCGATGGCGATCACACGCTCTGGGAACGCGAACCCATGGAAGACCTGGCACGAGATGGGCAAATGTGTGCATTTTTTCATGATGGTTTCTGGCAGCCGATGGATACCTTGCGCGACAAAACGCATCTAGAATCGCTTTGGGAGTCTGGCAAGGCACCTTGGAAGATTTGGGAATGAGCACGGAATTCTGGAGTGGCAAGCGTGTTCTATTGACCGGGCACACAGGATTCAAGGGGAGCTGGCTATCGCTCTGGTTGCAATCCCTGGGAGCTCAGGTGGCAGGCTATGCGCTTGCGCCGCCGACCAGCCCCAGCTTATTTGAAGCCGCGAAAGTAGCCGAAGGCATGGACAGCACCATCGGTGACATTCGCGATCTTGAGCAGCTTCGCGCAGTTTTTGCCGGACACCGGCCGGAAATTGTGATTCACATGGCGGCACAACCGTTGGTGCGCTATTCCTATATCGAGCCCGTAGAGACGTATTCCACCAACGTGATGGGTACGGTCAATTTGCTGGAAGCCGTGCGCGGCACTCCTGGTGTAAGAGCCGTCGTGAATGTAACCACTGACAAGTGTTATGAAAATCGCGAATGGGCATGGGGCTACCGTGAAAATGAAGCCATGGGCGGATACGATCCCTATTCCAGCAGCAAGGGCTGTGCAGAACTGGTGACAGCCGCTTATCGTAATTCCTATTTTCACCCGAATAAATATCAAGAACATGGCGTAGCAATCGCTTCGGCCAGAGCGGGAAACGTCATTGGTGGCGGCGACTGGGCAGACGACAGACTTATCCCTGACATCATGCGAGCCATCACCGGAAGTCGCGCGGTTCATATCCGCAATCCGCATGCGATCCGCCCTTGGCAGCATGTGCTGGAGCCGCTGTCCGGTTATCTGTTGCTGGCGCAAAAACTTTATGAAGAGGGGCCGAACTATGCGGAAGGCTGGAACTTCGGGCCGAACGATGAAGATGCCAAGCCGGTGCAATGGATAGTCGAGAGCCTGACAAGATCTTGGGGCGAGGGTGCAAGCTGGGTAGTCGATAACGGCGATCATCCACATGAGGCGCATTATCTGAAGCTGGATTGTTCCAAGGCGAAAGCGCGTCTTGACTGGCATCCGCGTTGGCATCTGGATGAAGCTCTGGAAAAAATTGTGGACTGGCAACGTGTCTGTCGCGATGGACAAGACATGCGTGAAGTCACGTTACAGCAAATAGCCGAATACCGGCTAAATGAAGTCATTGCGAGAAGTGACGCGATGAAGCAAAACCGTGCGAGCAGCACGAAGCAATCCAGGTGTGGCTGAATTGCAACAGATATTCGGTTATCGCAAAAACGAATTATGTGGACATTACAACGAATTTTGAATTGAAATTAGCAGAGGCTTAGTGTGGACAAAGAAAATATCAGGCAACAAATATTGGGTCTGGTCGAGCAATACAGTGCGCTGCAATATGCAGAAAAAACCTTCACGGCTGGCACGTCAATTGTTCCGCCTTCCGGAAAAGTGATTGGCGCACCTGAACTCAAAAACATGGTCGAAGCTTCGCTGGACGGATGGCTGACCACCGGGCGCTTCAACGAGGCATTCGAGAAACGCTTTGCCGAGTTCGTCGGCGTACCCTATGCATTGACCACGACTTCAGGTTCGTCTGCCAACCTGCTGGCCTTCACCGCGTTGACCTCGCACAAGCTGGGTGCGCGTGCCTTGAAGCCGGGCGATGAAGTCATCACGGTTGCCGCGGGTTTCCCTACTACCGTGAACCCCATGCTGCAAAACGGCATGGTTCCGGTATTCGTGGATGTGGATGCTACCACCTACAACATCGACCCCACCAGGATCGAAGCGGCGGTCAGTTCAAAGACAAAAGCCATCATGATCGCCCATACGCTGGGCAACCCGTTCGATCTGGATGCGGTCATGGCCGTGGCCAGGAAGTACAACCTCTGGGTGATTGAAGACTGCTGCGATGCGCTGGGTTCGACTTATGCTCCCTCTCCCATAGGGGGAGGGTCGGGGAGGGGGGAGCCGCAGCACGTAGGCACCTTTGGCCATATCGCCACTTGCAGTTTCTACCCCGCGCACCACATCACCATGGGTGAAGGCGGCATGATCTTCACCAGGGATAGCGGACTGCGTACCATTATCGAATCTTTTCGTGACTGGGGACGCGATTGTTACTGTGGGCCAGGCTGCGACAATACCTGCGGCAAGCGTTTCGGCCAGCAATTCGGCTCATTGCCGATGGGCTACGATCACAAGTACACCTATTCGCACCTGGGATACAACCTCAAGATCACCGATATGCAGGCCGCTTGCGCACTGGCGCAGATGGATCGACTGCCGGGCTTCATCGAGGCGCGCAAACAAAACTTCGCCTACCTTAAAAATCGCCTGAAATCATGTGAAGAATTCCTGATTCTGCCGGAGGCAACCGCTGGCAGCGAGCCTTCATGGTTCGGATTTCCGATTACCCTGCGTGACTCCGCCGGAATCGACCGTGTCGAACTGTTGAAGTATCTGGACCAATACAAGATTGGTACGCGCCTGCTGTTCGCGGGCAATCTGACTCGTCAGCCGTATTTTGAAGGGCGCACCTACCGCATCAGCGGTGAGCTCACCAATACCGACAAGATCATGAATGACACGCTCTGGATCGGTGTGTATCCGGGCCTGACCGAAGAGATGCTGAGCTTTGTGGTCGAGAAGATCGAAGCTTTCTTTGGCGTGAATTTCTAAATGTTCGAACTCAAATCCAGCAAGCTGACAGGATGTTTTGAATTGCAGCCCAAGGTGCTGGCTGATGCTCGTGGACGTTTTGTCAAAGTGTTCAACGAGCAGGCGTTTGCGGCACTGGGTCTGCAAACCGACTTCGCCGAAGAGTACTACTCGGTTTCATACAAAAACGTGATCAGAGGCATGCACTTGCAGTGGCCCCCCATGGATCACGTCAAGATGGTGTACTGCGTCGAAGGTGATGTGCTGAATGTGGTGGTCGACCTGCGAGTGGGTTCTCCGACCTATGGCCAGCACGCAATATTCGAGTTGAGTGGAGCACAGGCCAACAGCATCTATATCCCCAAAGGCATGGCGCACGGTTTTTGCGCGCGCAGCGAGCAGGCCACCATGGTATACAAGGTCAGTGCGACCTATTCACCCGTGCACGATGCGGGCATCCTTTGGGATTCGCTGGGAATTCAGTGGCCGACAACTGATGTGATCATGTCGGCACGCGACCAGGGTTTTCCGGTACTTGAACAATTCGAGAGCCCGTTCCGTTATGAATGAAACCATTATAAATGCGCGCAAGCAGCGTGTAGCGCTGGTCACAGGAGCGACTGGGTTTGTGGGTAGTCATCTTGCGCGTCGCTTGGTACGTGAGGACTGGCAAGTGCATATTGTGAGCAGGGCCGAATCACGCCTGCCGGATGCTGCGGAATTCGCACATGTGACCAATCATCTCCACGATGGCAGCACCGAGGGCATGGTGCGTTGCGTCGCGCAAGCCAAGCCTGATGTGGTGTTTCACTTGGCTTCGTTGGTCCTTTCACAACACGAGACCAGAGATATCGATGCTCTGATACAAAGCAATGTGCTCTTCGGCAATCAATTGCTCGAAGCGATGAAAGTTAATGAGGTAAACGCACTTATCAACACCGGCACTTTCTGGCAGCACTATAACAACGAGAACTACAACCCGGTGTGCCTGTATGCGGCAACCAAACAGGCATTCGAAGCTATATTGGAGTACTACGTTCAGGCATGTGGCGTCAAGGCGATTACCCTGGAATTGTTCGACACCTACGGGCCTGACGATCCGCGTCCAAAATTATTTAATTTGTTGAATAAAGCCGCAATAACAGGTAAGCCGCTCGACATGTCTGCAGGTGAGCAGTTGATCGATCTTGTGCATATCGATGATGTGGTCGAAGCCTACCTGATTGCTGCAAATCGACTGTTTGAAGAGAATGTGTCGCAGCATGAAACCTATGCTGTCTCGTCTGGTCAGCCGTTGCCATTGCGGAAGCTGGTAGAACTTTATGCTGCAGTAACTGAGCAAGTTGTGCCAGTGAACTGGGGGACAAGGCCATATCGGGATCGCGAAGTGATGGTGCCGTGGAATCGAGGCCGTGTCATTGCAGGTTGGTCGCCAAAAATATCTTTGGCGGAAGGTTTCAGATTGATTACGAAGCAGACATGCTAATTCGCCTATTTGCCAAACTGTTCCAGAACAGAAATCAGCAATGGACGTTTTATGCGCAGATGGCCCGATTGCTTTCCGGATTTGCCTTCATCGTGTTGCTGGCCAGAACGCTGCCTAGTGAGTTGCTGGGTGTCTGGTACATATTTTTGTCGATATTCGGTGTGGTCAGTCTGATTGAGATGGGGTTGGGGCAGGTAATCGGGCGTCATGCTGCTTATCTGAAGGCCGATTGTGAGCTGGGACGGATCACCGGTGCGGATTTTATGTTGTTTTCCAGGATCGGTGAGCGTTTTTATATTGTTCTGGCACTCATGGTTGGTTCGATCGCTTTTTTTGCCGGCATATGGTGGTTCCGTGGCAATACGAGGGTGAATCTGGATAGTTCTCTTGTCGTTGCCTGGCTGGTCTATGTGTCTGGAGGTGGGATTGCGATTCTGGGAGCCTATTATGCGGCTATGATGAATGGCACCGGTGAATTATGGCAGACCCAGCGAGCCGCGATTCTGGCCTCGATTTTGAATATTCTGGTACTGCTGTTTTTGCTGATTATTCCGGGCAACCTGCTGATTCCAGCAACTGCGCTACTGTTTTCCCAATTGGTCGTTGTCATCCTGTTACGCCATGCATTTCGCAACAGTCAGCTGGCAGTACGGGCCAGGCAGGATAATTGTGTTGTAACTTTAGATGCCACGGGAGAGATTAGAAAAATAGCGCGTGATGCGGCGAAAATGCTGGTCATCATGTTGTCTTTTCAGATGTTGACGAGTGGTTTTGTCTTGGTGTTGTCAGCTCATCTTGCACCTGACGTAATCGGTTCATATGGTCTTACCATGCAACTCGTCGGGGTAGTGATGACTTTCTCGATGATTTGGTCGCAATGCAATTTCTTCGAGATGGCGGCAAAGCGTCAGAATAATGACGCACAGGGACTACGTAAGATATTTTATAGCGGGTTGGCAAGAGCCGCAATCGTTTCATCGCTGGGGGTGTTGGTAATATTGTTTGCAGGTTCAATATTGCTGTCACTGATAGGTTCCAAAACGGTGTTGCTGCAACAGGAAACGCTCGTAGTTGTTTTGGCGGTTGTTTTATTCGAATTTATGGTAGCTCAATTGTCGCAAATGACCATTTCTCAGGGAGATATGCGCGTTGCCTATTTTTCGTTGTTAGCCGCACTCTTAATTTGTACGGCGGCTGCTTTGATGCTTGCCGCAGGTTATTCTCTGAACGAAGTGTTTGTGGTGAGAGTGTGCTTATACGGATGCGTCGTAGGTATTCCGATATTATTTATATCGAATAAATTATTGAGAATCCAACAACTAAAAACTGATGGGGTGAAGCATGAAATTGCTTAGTATTGCAGTGCCGACTTATAACCGGAATAAAGAATTATCACGGCTTTGTCATACTTTTCTGTTCAAGGTGGCACAAGAATTTGGAGATCAGGTTGAAATCGTTATCTGCGACAACTCGGATCAACAACAGGCCGCAATTAACGAACAGTTACTGAAATATTATCCTATAAGCTATTTCAAAAATCCGATTAATCTTGGGTTTGCCGGTAATATACTTGAGTGCGTGCGTAAGGCAAGTGCTCGCTATCTTTGGATCATATCCGATGATGACGACACTGATTTCGTTGAGTTTACGCGCTTGATTTGTTGGTTAGAGCGACAACAAGAAAGCCAAATAAAGTTAGTTATGCTTCCATATTTTCAGGTGTCTGCAGATGGTGAAGTGGTAATTAGGAATTCTGCTGAAAAATGGGACGTTGAGATTGACGCAACGCTTGCTGAATTGGTGCAGAGAGGAAAACGGCTTCCCTTCATTCTATTTTCAACGGCCATAGTTTCTTTAGAAAAGAAATCTGAGGTGCTGCTAAATGAAATTGCAACAAAATTTACAGGCAATGACTATTTTCAAATACCGCTAATGTTATCGCTTGCAGGTGCTGATGCTAAGGTCGTGTTCTACGATAAACCATTACAACAATATTTCCCCGCATTTGAAGGACGCTTTCCATTAATGGGATTGGTTAAATCAATGGATAAAGTGAGCGACTTGGTTATTGATCAATTTGGAATAAAAGCAAGGGAACTGAAAGCGGCACAATACAGGGGATGGCTGATATGGTTGTTACATCATAGAACAGGACGATGCAAAATTGATAGCGCTGATGCGGGGAAAATTTATTTAATGAAAAAAATATGGACATTCCCAAATCCGAAAAATATATTTCTTTTATTGCTGAATGTCGCCCCGTTACCTATAACACGTTTTATTTATAATCGAATATTTTAACAAACCTGAAAGATGTTTGAGTGATTGTTATATTGGATTAATTATGAATTCCATAATCAAGGTAATCAGAAAATTACGAATTACATTGCTTTCAATTTATACAAGAGCGTATTTAAGAGCTGTTGGTGTTGAGCTCGGCAGGAATGTAAAGTTGGGCTGCCCTCCGACTGTGTTTAGAAACAAATCGGCCCGCATCGTCTTGGCTGACGGTGTGTGTCTGGCTGGTGGTACGTTGCAAAACAAGGTTTGCACAGCGGGGATGGTAATTGCTGCTGATGCACCCGGGGCGTGCGTGTTTATTGGTGCGTTTAGTGGCATATCGTGCAGTGTGATTTATGCGGTAGATAAAATAACCATCGGCAAGAACGTCAACATCGGTGCCGGATGCCGGATATACGATACCGATTTTCATCCGGTTTCAATGGAGTCACGTCGCATTCATGATGTGTCAAAGATTAAAACTGCTGCGGTTGTCATCGAAGATGATGTCTGGCTGGCTGCTAATGTAACGGTGCTGAAAGGAGTGACGATAGGCAAGGGATCGGTTATTGCTACCGGGAGCGTGGTTGTAAATAACATCCCTGCCGGAGTCATTGCCGGTGGCGTGCCTGCCAAGGTGCTTAAATATTTGTAGAGCGCGTAACTTGGGATGAAGAGCATAGCAATTTGACACTCGAACATGTTCTTGTTTTTAATTGTTTAAATTATATATGGCAAGAAGGGGCGTAAAGCGCTTTGAATAAATTAGATTATTTTTCATATCTGGTTGCTGTCGGATGGTTTTTTTCATTCACTATGGTAGGGGACTTTTTCCCATCCGAGTTAGCGCTGCTTATATTTCTTTTTTTCCAGATTTTGGTAAAGGGCAGGCTGTTGCTTCAACCAGTACCCAAGACAATTTTGCTGCTTGGGGTTGCCTGGCTGATATCGCAAGTCGTGACGGATCTCTATGTGAGCAGTCCTGAGAGCAATTTTCTCCGGGGATGGGCGGCGATTGTGTTTTTTTTGATCGATTTTGCTGCACTGTATTTATTGCTGCACAACAACGAGAAAAGACTAATTGGATTTATCTGGTTTTACACTCTGGGCGGCATATTCAAGGTCTTGTATAGCCCCTATCCGGGCTTTGAAGGCGAGCCTTGGAAATTCGGATATGGTTTGTCAGTCTCGACGTTCGTTATATTGAGTTTAGTATGGGCGATCAAACGCAAGTGGATAACCAGCCTGCAAGTATTGCTGGCGATGTTGGTGCTTGGAACACTCAGTGCATATCTTAATTCACGTTCACTGGCAGGGATGATCGTGATATCCGGGATGGTATATTTTGCAGCCAACAAGCCTACATTCAAAAAGGTGATTTTAGGCAAGATGAATCCCGTTCGATTGCTAATGCTTGTGGTGTTCAGTTGTACTGTGATTTATTCGGTGTTATTGGCATATCAGTGGTTGGGTGAATCTGGAGAGTTATCAAAAGATGCACAGCATAAATATGACATGAACAAGTCTGACACACTTGGGGTATTTGGAATTGTGCTGTCAGGGCGATCTGAGTTTATGGCATCCATTCCGGCGATAGTTGATTCACCCATTCTGGGGCATGGTTCCTGGGCAGAAGATCAAAAATATGCTGACTTTCTGCTCAATATTAATGAAATGCTGGGTACGGCCAGGAACGAGAGTGAAATAGCGCGATCCGTAAAGATGTCCACGCTGATACCGGCACACTCGCATGTGCTGCAAGCTTGGGTGTGGGCGGGGGTGTTGGGTGCGGTATTCTGGATTTATTTGTTGAGCTTGGTGCTGCGCTCACTCTGGTATTCACTACGATTTCCTAACTGGATGCTGTTGCTGGTCTTGTTCGTTGGAATCAGAGCCATCTGGGACTGGGCGTTTTCTCCGTTTGGTTCGTTGATGCGATTGACATGGGCATGGGAGATTATGTTGATGATCACTGTGTATGAAATGGGTCTTGCACACAAGCGGATTGCGCAAACTAAGTCAAATCAGGGAATCGTTATCAATCGCAGTGTGAGATCGCGTTTTACTCCCCCGGTGAGCATGCCATGAAATTTTCTATTGTTACGATTTCCTATAATCAGGCTGTTTTTCTGGAGCGTGCCATCAAATCGGTACTGGATCAAAATTATACCGATATCGAATATATTGTCGTCGATCCGGGCAGCACAGATGGCAGTCGGGAAATTATTAGAAAATATGAAGATCAGATCAGCCACATTATTTTTGAAGCGGACAGCGGTCCCGCAGACGGACTGAATAAAGGATTTGCCTTGGCAACTGGTGATGTGTTGGGTTTTCTTAATGCTGATGATGAACTGTTACATGGGGCAATTTCACGGATGGCTGAGGTATTTGAAACTTATTCGAACGCGGATGTCATCAGCGGCAATGGTTTGGTGGTTGATGAGTGTGGCGTAGTAATTCGTCAGTCCTATTCACATAAGTTTAACCAATATGCATATGTTCATGGAGCATGTGTTTTGTTTCAACAATCAACTTTTTTTACGCGGTATATGTATCTGAAAGCAGGGGGATTTAATGCCAAGAACAGGGTTAGTTGGGATGGAGAGCTCTGGTTTGAGATGGCATTGCAAGGCGCGCGCTTTCATCGCATACCCGACAAATTGGGACTTTTTCGTGTTTATGCTGAGTCTATAACCGGATCCAATAAGCATAACGATGCGGCACTGTTGCAGTTGCAACGGTTGAGTGAAAAGATTGGCGAAGAGCAAAAAAGTGTATGGGTAAAACGCTGGCACTGGTTCATCGTACGTATTGGAGATCCGTGGCTATTGATGCAAAAAATTAGGAATCTTACAAAATGAGAATGCTATCAACTTTGTGGTTAAAAAAGCTGAAGCCTATTGCAAAACGTACCTTGGCGAAGTACCCGGCTTTATTTTTTCCTGTGTATCGGGTTCTTGCACCGCAGGCACTCAAGGCAGAGTGCTTGCTGAGAGAAGGTGTTGAACTTGTCATCGAAGGCTACCCACGTTCTGCGAACACATTTGCTGTGGTAGCTTTTCGGCATGCGCAGGGACGAAATGTACCGCTCGCCCATCATTTACATGTAGAAGCACAAATTATAAAAGCTGCAGAATTGGGGATTCCGGTATTGGTTCTGATTAGAAATCCTGTTGACGCAATTAAATCGCTGCTAATTCGTCATCCTGAAGGAGGACTGATTCAATATGCAAATTGGTTCACTTCGTTTTATGAAGCCATTGAACCCGTCAAGGGGAAAGTTGTTATCGCCGATTTTACTGAGGTTACTAGTAATTTTGGTCTTGTCATCAGAAGGGTAAACGAAAAATTTGGTACAAATTTTACCGAGTTTGTTCACTCAGATGTGAGCATGCGCGAGGTGTTTGCCGCAATTGATGAGATTAATGAACAGCTCGGTGGAGAGTCTCCGGTAACTTTCGTTGCCAGGCCAGTAGCTGAAAGAAACCATATTAAAGTTGTTATTGATCAAAATATACCTGAAGTTGTTAATGCAATGGTTCTTTATCGAAAGATTTGCTTTGAATTCGGACTTCAAGTGTTGAAGTAATTATTTTTGTGTTTCACATATTTATTATTTTATGTTTGTATAATTGTACGAATGTTAAACAAAACTTAACTTGTTATATGTATATTCACGTACAGATAAGTTAATATTTGCCAGTTAATTGATGATAGATTGATGATCCTGTATAACATAAAATATTATCTGAGGAATTTATATATGGTAAATATCGTTGAAGAATATGGGTGGGAATCATCTTCTGGACCTGAGTCTTGTGGCTATATTACGCCTCAAGTGCTACGAACACTTGATACTTTAGGCGCAAAGCGAGTATGTGATCTAGGTTCTGGAAATGGTTCATTAGTCGCCACGATCAGAAATGCTGGATATTACGCCGCTGGCGTAGAATATGATAAACGTGGAGTGTTTATATCGAAAATTAATTATCCGGGAATAAACTTTTATAACTTTGGAGTAGAGGATGACCCAGAACAAATACTCTCTGCTGAGGGGCAACTATTTGATGCTGTGGTATCAACAGAAGTTGTCGAGCATCTATTTTCGCCACATTACCTTCCAATTTTTGCCAGAAAAATTCTAATTGATGGTGGCTATCTCGTGATTTCAACTCCTTATCATGGATATGTTAAAAATTTAGCACTCTCATTATTTAATTCTTGGGATAAACACCACACACCACTTTGGCACGGTGGGCATATTAAATTTTGGAGTCGAAAAACATTGACACAGCTGATTGAAAATCATGGGTTTCAAGTTGTTGGATTCTGCGGAATTGGTCGTGTACCAATGCTGTGGAAAAGCATGATTATTGTGGCAAAAAAAGTTTAATACTTAGTTATAGGAAAAGCTATTTAGTGAAGTGATGAAAATACTCATGATCATTGAAGGATATGGTACATGCGGGTACGGCGTGGCCAAGGTTTTGGAAGACATTTGCAAAGCTGTAAAAGTAAGTGGCTGGCAGATTAAAGTTGTGACATTGGTAATTGATGAGCGCGATTTAGTATATTTTGACCATGTTATAGCTTTACCCTATTGGCTGTGGACTACACCGCTCCGTTTTCATTATGCACAAACGTGTAAAATAAATGATGTCATTGATTCTTTTAAGCCAGATTTGGTTCACGTTCACGGTGTTTTTGCATGGATTCAGAGGGCTTCAGTATTGAAGGCTTTAGCCAACAAAATTCCAGTCGTGGTAAGTCCTCATGGAATGCTCGAGCCGTGGTTATGGTATCAAAAAGGGGAAGTTTATTTCTGGCTGAAAAGAATTTACTGGAATTTATTTATGAAACCTGTTTTGAGCAAGGTAAATTTCATGCATGCAATCACAAGAATGGAGTCTGAAACATTGCTTAACGAATTTGGTGGCATTGAACAAATACTCATTCCGAATGCAATTCATATGAATGAATATAGCTCACGCCAGATAGAGCCTGCAGAAAATAGATTTTTTCTTTTTTTGGGAAGGCTGCACCCTGTAAAGGGCGTTGATATATTGATTTCTGCTTTCTACAAGATGAAGATAAAAAGTTATAAATTGATTATTGCCGGGCCGGAATATACACCTCAGTACGCTCAACAACTTAAACAGATGGTCATCAGTTATGGTTTGGAGAAAAGTGTAACTTTTACAGGTGCTGTTTATGGTGAACAGAAGAAATTATTACTTTCCAAAGCGTGGGCTGTCGTTGTTCCGTCTTACTCTGAAGTTGTTGCAATAGTTAATTTAGAGTCTGCCGCATCATTTACCCCCTCCATTACTACCAAGAAGACAGGTTTGCTTGATTGGATTGATGGTGGTGGCTTGCTCATTGATCCAGATGTTAAACAACTTTCCGTTGCACTTGATGATGTTGCATCATGGTCTATGAACGTGCGTATGGCGCGAGGTCGCCAATTACGTAGTTTTGTTGAATCGCGTTACAGCTGGGAAGTGGTAGGTAAGCAATGGGTGGAGGCATATGATCGAATGGCTTTCAATACTGAAATAAATGCTATCGACTCAGCAAATTAATTATGGAGGTAAGCATAAAATGACAAGCAAGCCGGAATATTTATCTGCTACAGAAACAGTCGTATGTCAAAATTATACATTACTTCCAATTACAGTAATTATTCTTACTTTCAATGAAGAGAAAAATCTTCAAGAATGTTTAGAAAGTATTCGAGGGCGAGTCAAGAATATTATTATTGTGGATTCTTTTTCTACTGATAATACGGTAAAAATTGCCAGAGATTTTACGGAAAATATTTACCAACATACGTTTGAAAGCCATGCCAAACAATTCAACTGGGCACTTGATAATGTTTCATTTGATTCGGATTGGTTGATGAGGATGGATTCGGATGAAATCGTAACCCAAGATTTATGGGGAGAATTAACCATTAAGCTTTGTGATTTTCCGAAAAGTGTCACAGGGTTGTATATGAAACGCCGTGTTTATTTTATGAATAGGTGGATACGATTTGGTGGTAAATATCCTGAATGGTTGCTAAGAATTTGGCGAACTGGATTAGGACGTTACGAAGAGCGATGGATGGATGAGCATTGTGTTTTATCCGGTGGGAAAACTATTTTTCTTTCTCACGATATTATTGAGAATAACAAGAATTCGCTGCATTGGTGGATTGGTAAACACAATGGCTATGCGACCAGAGAAGCAATTGAATTATTAAACTTGAAATACAAATTATTTGAAGGAAAAGACTCCATCACTGCAACCTTGTTTGGGAAGCAAGAGCAGCGAAAGAGATGGATTAAGGAGAATATATATATCAGAGTCCCGCTATTTATTAGGCCCCTTTCTTATTTTATATATAGATATTGTATGCAATTTGGTTTTCTTGATGGTAAAGAAGGTCTTCTTTGGCACTTTTTACAAGGGTTTTGGTACCGTTTTTTGGTTGATGCGAAAATTTATGAAATTGAAAAAAAATGCCTTTCAGATGGTGTTGAAATAAAAATTGCCATTAAAGAACTATACGATATAACTATTTGACAGGAGCGATGATGTATTTACTTGGAATCAATGCATATCACGGCGATTCATCAGCGTGTTTGATTCGTGATGGTGTGCTTATTGCCGCAGCCGAAGAGGAGCGTTTCAGGAGAATTAAGCACTGGGCCGGTTTTCCTTCCGAATCCATACGCTACTGCCTAGAGGCAGAGGGTATTTCTCTTTCGCAGGTTGATCACGTTGCGATTAATCGCGATCCAAAAGCTAATTTATTGAAGAAAGTCAGTTTTACCCTGAAGAAGCGACCTGATTTTGGCCTGGTGCTTGATCGTTTAAAGAATGCACGGGAATGGAGTTCGATTGAGGAAAATTTTGCCAAGGCATTTTCGAATCAACCTTTTAAGGCAGAAGTTCATCATATTGAGCATCACCTAGCGCATCTTTCCTCTGCATTTCACGTTTCACCCTTTGATGAGGCTGTTATTGTTTCAGTTGACGGCTTTGGTGATTTTGCGAGTGCGGCGTGGGGCGTGGGCAGAGGTTCGGAAATCACTATAGACGACAAGGTGTATTTCCCGCATTCGCTCGGAATTTTCTATCAGGCACTGACCCAGTATATCGGCTTCCCCCATTACGGGGACGAGTATAAGGTCATGGGGCTTGCGCCTTACGGTGAACCTAATTTTATGGATGAAATGAGAGAAATCGTCTTGTTGCAGGAAGATGGTTCTTACAGCCTGAATTTAGATTACTTCAGACATCACAAGGAAAAGGTCGAATACGAGTGGGACAACGGTGTTCCTTCAGTTGGATTGCTTTTTTCTGACAAACTGGAATCACTACTGGGACCAAAACGAGGCGAAAAAGATGAGTTGACTCAAAGACACAAGGACTTGGCTCGTTCTATCCAGACAATGTACGAGGAGGCGTTCTTTCATCTGCTCAACATGCTCCACAGGACGCATGGGATCGATAATCTGGCGCTTGCGGGCGGATGTGCAATGAACTCCGTGGCAAACGGCAAGGTATACAAAAATACGCCATTCAAGAAGATTTATATCCAGTCGGCGGCCGGCGATGCCGGTGGGGCAATTGGATCCGCTTTTACGGTATGGCATGATATTGGCAGCAAGAAGCGTGATTTTGTGATGGATCACGCCTACTGGGGGCCGGAATTTAGTAACGTTCAGATTTCAATGCTTCTTGAAGCAAAACAAGCGGAGATCGTTACAGCCGGATGTCAGGTTGAATTGATAAATTCCGAAAAAGAGCTTTGCAGAAGAACTGCACAGGCAATTTCGGAGGGGCAAGTGATCGGGTGGTTTCAGGGGCGTATGGAATGGGGGCCCAGGGCGTTGGGAAATCGCTCTATTCTGGGCGACCCGCGCCGCGCGGACATGAAGGATATTCTCAATCTTAAAATAAAACGGCGCGAATCCTTCCGACCTTTTGCGCCATCTATCCTTCGCGAGGCAGTTCCGGCATGGTTTGAGGCCGATGATGATGTGCCTTTTATGATGCAGGTCTATCCCATCAAAGAAGGGAGACGTTCTGTTATCCCAGCAGTGACACATGTGGATGGATCGGGTCGCTTGCAAACGGTGTCCAAATCGACAAACCCGCGATATTACGAACTTATCAGTGCTTTTGAAGAGATTTCGGGCGTTCCTATCGTACTCAATACTTCTTTTAATGAAAATGAGCCCGTGGTGTGCCTGCCCGAAGAAGCACTGGACTGCTTTTTGAGAACCAAAATGGATGTGCTGGTGCTGGGGAATTATTTTATTGTGCGTCAGGAGTAAATATCATTGCGCATCCTGATTCACGGCATCAATTTTTCCCCCGAACTCACAGGTATCGGCAAGTATTCCGGCGAGATGGCGGAGTGGCTTGCTGCGCAAGGCCATGAGGTGAGAGTGGTGACGGCTCCCCCCTATTACCCGCAGTGGCAAATAGCTGACGGGTACGCGAATGCATGGGGTAAAGACGTGGCAACTGGATTGCCACAGCCCTTTGGGCTTCGTAATGACGAGGTGAGCGGAGCGTTGCGGGTCTATCGCTGTCCATTATGGGTGCCTGCTAAGCCTTCCGGTTTGAAGCGTGTGCTGCATCTGGCCAGTTTTGCACTGTCCAGCTTTCCTGTCATGTTGTGGCAAATCTTCTGGCGGCCTGATGTGGTTATTGTCGTTGAGCCGCCTTTGTTTTGCGCGCCGCAGGCGTGGCTGGTGGCGCGTTTGTCGGGTGGCAAAGCATGGTTGCACATTCAGGATTATGAGGTGGATGCGGCATTTGATCTGGGCTTGCTGAAGGGCGCTGCACTGCGCGGCCTGGTGGCGGCGGGTGAGCGATGGTTGATGCGCCGCTTTGACCGGGTTTCGACGATCTCGCAGCGCATGCTGGATCGCGCTTTGGCGAAGGGCGTTGCGCCTGAACGGGCGGTGTTGTTTCCGAATTGGGTGGAAATAAAAGGACAGAATAAGGCAGGACTGTGGACTGAGGACTCGGGACTGAGGTCTCAGGACTTAGGACTTAGGACTGAGGACTCAGGACTGAGTGGATACCGGGCTGAGTTGGGAATTGCCGTAGATGCTGTGGTGGCGTTGTATTCCGGGAATATGGGGGGCAAGCAAGGCTTGGAGATTTTGGCGCAGGCGGCTGCGCTAGGATTGAGGATTGAGAAGCGAGACCGCAAGGGTCTTCCCCGCACAACTGAGGGGCAAAGCTCCGAGTTGTTGCGTGAAGGATTGAGTTGTAAAACAACGTCCGATGCGGAACTTGAACCTTGTTCCTTGAATCTTGTACCCGAGGTCGTTTTCGTATTCTGTGGTAATGGTGCCGGGCGCGATGATCTGGTTGCCCAGTGCGCGGAATTATCAAATGTGCGGTTCATGGATTTGCAGCCTCTGGAGCGTTTGGATGAACTGCTTTCTTTTGCCGATATTCATTTGCTCCCACAACGGGCGGATGCGGCCGATCTGGTTATGCCTTCGAAGCTGACTGGGATGCTGGCAAGTGGTC